>Ga0208132_1001313_pt1 | contig 10680 bp, 8 predicted proteins | sample ETNtaG_16_FD_185785 | JGI IMG/M metagenome (GOLD analysis project Ga0208132, IMG submission 185785) | Marine microbial and viral communities from oxygen minimum zone, Eastern Pacific Ocean - ETNP201406SV199 (SPAdes) (version 2) | ecosystem: Environmental > Aquatic > Marine > Oceanic ... | reverse complement strand
TTAAAGTTGCAACATTGTCATTAATCGAACCTACTAAAAAAATTATTCTTTCCTTCAAAAGCCTAGAATATATATCATAAGCTCTTTCTCCACGACTTGATTGTTCAACAACCATTGGAATTAGATTGTTCATGTGCTCTTGTATTTTATCAGTCATATTGTGATTCGCTCGTTATACAACTAGTGATTACTTTTTGCTAACTTTTTTTCGTTTTCCAGATTTTTTTGCAGTAGTTTTTTGAATTTTTGGCCGTGCTGCACTGCTCTTTTTAGGCTCTTTATTTTGATCCAATATAATTTTCTCCGCTTCATCTGTAGTGATACTTTTTTTAGTGGATCTAGCTTTTTCTTTTATCAAAGAAATAATTTTTTCCTCATATATTCCTCCTCTTAAACTCGCAACTGCCGAAGGGTTTTTTTGATAATGCTCTGTCACTTGTTTTGCTTGATTGGGCATCATTTGAATTTGTTTCTGAATTTCATTTTTTATTTCTTCTTCATTAACTTTCAAATTATTTTGTTCTCCAAACTCATTTAAAATTAATCCAGTTTTAATTCTTTTTTTTGCCGTCTCCTCATTTAATTTTTTATTTTTTTCTATTTCTTCACTTTTCATACCCTGATTTAGTAGTTCGATTTCCTGTTGAATAAGATTTTCCGGAATTTGAATATCCTGAAATTTATCCAATTGATCGAGGATTTCTTTTTTTGTTATTGTATCAAGGGTATTTTTATACTGTTCTTGAATCTGCTTCGAAACAATTGTTTTTAAATCGTTCAGATCTTTTGCCCCAAGAGTTTTCGCAAACTCATCGTTAATTATAATTTCTTTTGGACTTTTGATATTTATAATTTTACAAACAAATTTTGCTTTTTTATTTGAGTATTCTTTATGGGGATAGTTTTCCGGTAAAGTAACTTCAACAATCTTTTCTTCCTGTTTTTTTATACCAATTAATTGTTTATCAAAATCTTTAATGAATAAATCTTTACCCAAAATAATTTGAGTATTATTTCCTTCACCTCCTTTGAAATCTTTCCCATCAATTGTTGCTTTGTAGTCAAAAACAACTAAATCTCCCTGTGTAGCAGCTTCTTCGATCTTCTTATCTTCAAAATTATTTTGATTTTTAGCAATACCCTTGATTCTTTTATCTATGTCTGTGTTAGTTGTTTTAATTTCATAATTTATAATTTTAATTTCCCCTACTTCTTTTTTAATGTTTATTTTGGGTAATTGTTCAACATGAATTGTGTATTCCAAATCCTTGTCTTCTTCATATTTTTTCAGGTCTATCTTAGGTTGTCCCGCAACCTTTATTTTTTTATCTTCTAAAGCTTTACTGGAAGACTCTTTTAAAACTTTATCGAGAACTTCACCATAAACAGCTTTTCCAAATTGCCTTTTTAGAATTTCTATGGGAACTTTGCCAGGTCTAAATCCTTTTAAGTTGACCGTTTTTTTTAATTCCTCAAATCTTACAACCATTTGGTCGTTAATTGTTTTTTTATCAACGATAACTCTTAGATCAGTTTTCAATCCTTTTTTGGAATCTACCATTACTTTCATAATTATTTGGTGGGCAAGAAGAGACTCGAACTCTTAAACCTTACGGTACTAGTTCCTAAGACTAGCGCGTATACCAATTCCGCCACTTGCCCCTATTAGTCTAAACTTTATAAATTATTTATTACTTTTTAGGAAGTGCCGCGTTTAAAATAAACGCTAATAATCCTGCTGGAATTAATCCTGTTGTTAACAATAATTTCAAACTAATTCCAAAATCTGGTATATGGGCCACGAACTGAGGCAATAAAGACATGCCAATACCAAATGAAAGTGACAGGGCCAATATTAATAGATTTCTTTGATTCATTTCTGACTGGGCAATCAATTTGATACCTGCTGCTGTAATTAAACCAAACATAATAATAGCAGCTCCACCGATTACGGATTCTGGCATCGCAGCAATAATTCCACCAAGTTTTGGAAACAATCCTAATACAATTAAAATAATACCAGCAACTGTTCCCACGTGCCTGCTAATTACTCCTGTAAAAGCAACTAGGCCTGCATTCTGTGAATATGAAGTATTTGGCATTGCATTAAAAATTGATCCAAATGCTGTACCAAGTCCGTCGGCCATTATACCTCCTGATAACTCTTTATCGGTAGCTTCTCTATTTGCTCCTCCCATTGTGGTAGCACTTATATCTCCAATGGTTTCAATGGTTGTTACTATGGCCATGAATAACATTAATATTATAGCGGCAGGAATAAAATCTATTCCGTACTGAAATGGCATCGGCAAAGCAAACCAGCTAGCGTCCGCAATTTTTCCATAATTAACCATCCCCAACGCCATTGCCACTATATAACCAACAACCATTCCAATCAAAATAGAAGCTGATGATACCATTTCTTTTCCTTTTTGATGCGCTATAAGTGCAGCTATTAAAACTGTAAAAGATATAAATAAATGATTGGCATTTCCGAAAACTTCGGGTTTGTTATTCATTAACCATCCACCACCGCCCGCGTACATAAATCCAACTTTAAGAAGACTTACACCAATCATTAAAACTACAATTCCCGTAACTAATGGTGGAAACATGTGTCGAATTGGTTTTAACATTTTACCAATCCACATTTGGAAAATTCCTCCAATAAAAGCTGCGGTAAAGACCGCTCCCAATCCAGCTTTAGCAAAAGGTGCCATCACAGGAATAAAAGCAAAACTTGTTCCTTGAATTATTGGAAGTCTTGAACCAATGTTTTTATAGCCTACTGTTTGTATGATCGTTGCTACTCCAGCTACAAATAAGGCCATCTGTATTAAAAAAATCTTTTCTTCTGTTGTTTGACCAAAAATTGCCGCAATAATTATTGGAACAGTAATATTTCCGGCAAACATTGCCAACACATGTTGAATTCCTAATGGAATTGACTGATTTAAAGGTAGCACTTTATTTGCACCACCAGTCTGTCTGGTCGTTCGTTTCTTTCTTGATCTTCTCGATCTCGCCATAAATTGATGTTAACTAAATCAATATTGTTTTCAATAACTATATTCTATTGCTACATAACAATTTAATAATTTTTTTATTGAAATATTTATACTTTTTCTGCTAATTCACTTGAATTATGTCAAGAATAATTAGACTTGGTTATCCAGTCAATTTTCAAAAAGCTAAATTACCATCTAAAAAAAAGTTAATGGGCCACTATACTATTCTAGAACCTTTGCAAATTAAAAAACACTCGATTGATCTCTTTAAAAATTTTTCTAAAGATAAAAAAGGTATTGATTGGATTTATATGCCACAAGGACCATTTAAAAATGAAATATCTTTAAAAAAATACTTGAAAAACAAAAATCTTACTGGCAATCCGTTTTTCTACACAGTTTATTCAAAAAGATTAAAAACTTTTTGTGGCTTGGCTAGTTATTTAAGAATTAAGCCTCAGGTTGGTACAATTGAAGTAGGTTATATTACATATGCAAAAAATTTACAAAGAACGGTTGAAGGAACCGAAGCAATGTATCTTATGATGAAATACGTTTTTGATGATTTAGGCTATCGTAGATATGAATGGAAATGTGATAATTTAAATTCAAAATCTAAAAAAACAGCTTTAAGATTAGGATTTAAATATGAAGGACTTTTTAGACAAGCAACAATTTATAAAAAAAGAAACCGAGATACGGCGTGGTTTTCAATCATAGATAAAGAATGGAAACTATATAAAAAGAGTTACCGTCAATACTTAAAAAGATCTAATTTTAATGAAAAATTTATTCAAAAGAAAAAGTTAAGATTATTTTAGTTTTTCAAATAATTTTTTGTTCCATTTTCATTCATAATATCTGATTGTGTTTAAAATCATATTGCTTGCAATTTTTTCTGTAGTTAAATTTTTTTTAGTATAGTCAATCATCTTTTTTTTTATTTCGATTATTTCAGGATGACTACTAATTAGGTATGTACTGGTATGTTTTTTTTTAAATAAATTAAGTAAATATAAAAAAAATTTTTCAATCGACAAAAATTTCATTTTATAAATGCTCGTAGGAAAAAATTGATTTAGAATCCAAGAGTATTGATTAAAAACATCAAAAAGTAATTTCTTTGGTAAATTTGTTAAAATTTTTTCAGGGCATTTATCAATATTTAAAAATAAAGGTATGCACCCATTCATTAAGATTTCATAATGCCTTAATGTATCCCACCCCATTTTTTTATAGGTAAGAGCGAATACACTGTTTTGGTAGCTTTGATAATAATCTTGTTCGTTTTCATATATGTAAGTTGAATATCTACCGGGTATTAACGGGGCTAATATATTTAATGGTTTTGGATTTATCGTATGGACAATTTTTTCTTTTGGTATAGCAAAATTTATTGAATAAACATTCTTAATGTTACCTGAAATTAATTCTCTTTTAAAGTAAACTCCTTTGCCCGTGATTTGCTTATTGATAAATGGACTATCGTTCCCATCAACAAATATAATTTTACTTTTAGAATTTATAGATTTGTCAAAAAAAAGTTGTGCTTTATCAATTGAACCAAATATTATAAAATCAAAATAATTTGTCTTAATTTTATTTTCTATATCTGTCCTATCAATTTGTTGATAATTTGATAATAAATTATAGAGTGTAAACCCTTTACCCCAAAGATTACTAATATCATAATTTCTCCTTTTTACTTCGTCACGATACATGTACCAAACTCCAGGATAATCTATTACACTATTTCCGTATATCTCTCGCAATCCATGCAAAACTATGTCATGCATATAATTGTTCAATCTACTATCCTGCTTCACATTTGAACTGCTAATAAAAAGAATTTTCATTTTATAATAAAAAAATGTTTTTTTCTTTGAGAATATTTTTCTTTAGTTCTCAACGTTCTTAATAATGAAATAAATTTCAAAAAGAAATAATAATGCCGGAAATAACAAGAATACTAATCGCTGCCGTCACGAAAACAAATTTTCCATTATTTTCTTTTCGCTTCTTCTCTTTTAATCTTCTCATTAACGATTGTACATTTCTCCTCTTAGATCTCCAATTCTCCTGTACACTTAAATAAGGAAGGATATTTTGATCTAGATTATTCTTCTCTCCCATATTTGACATTTTAATATTTAAACATGTGAAAAATATTAAATCAATCAAGAATTGTAATTTGTAGACCAGTCTTTCTTTGATTAATATCAGGTATATGGGCAAAAAAATTTCAAAAAACTCACCAGTGAGTTGATTTAGCTTTTAAGAAGCTTATTTTCTGGATCATGCAAAGGTTGCATTTCAATACTGCTTTCATACTTGGTTTTTTCCACTTCAATTTCCAAAGACTTGCCGATGAACAAATTTAATTCCAAATCTGAACTAATGTAACCAAATGCCATATTTTTTTTATAGTTAAAAGAGTAATTTCCTGAAGTAGTCCTTCCAACAATTTTACCTTCTTTCAAAATTGGCTCATCATGAAGTAAAAGAGGAAACCCAGGCTTGCTATCTTTTAAGGTGAGCATAGCAAGTTTCTTTTGAGGTTGATGATTTTTTTTTTTAGTTAGAGCTTCTTTACCAATAAAATCTACATTTTTTTTAAAACTTACTGTAAATTTTAATCCCGCTTCAAATGGATTCTCCTCTGGTGTAATATCATGCCCCCAATGCAAGTATCCTTTTTCCATTCTTAATATATCCATAGCATGAACTCCTGCATGACAAATCTGATATTTTTGTCCCTCATGAATGATTTTTTCATAAATTATCTTTGCATTTTCCATGGGAATATATAGTTCCCAGCCCAACTCGCCAACATAGGATAATCTTTGTGCCCAAACTGTTATATTCATAATTTTAATATTTTTACTTGTTCCAAATGGGAAATCTTCATTGTCAAAATATTTGCCTGCTATATCGGTCATCAAACCTCTGCTTTTAGGACCAAACACACCAAGACAAGCATAATCTTCTGTCACATCCTTAAATTCAACATCTGGATCTAAATGTTTAAGAATATGATGCTTATCATGCTCTCTAACCGCAGCAGAACTTATAATTCTAAAATAATTTTGATCCAAACAAACAACGGTTAAGTCAGCTTCTATTCCACCATCTTTATTCAACATTTGGGTATATGTTGTTCTACCTTTTTCATTTTTAATATTGGCTGCACAAATGCGTTGAAGTTCTGAATGAGCTTTTGGACCTTTTAGTTCAAATTTAGAAAATGGAGTTAAATCAAATAAACCAACATTTTTCCTCACATTGATCGTTTCATATTCAACGGATGGATACCAATTTTGATAGTTATAACTATACTCATACTTTGCTTCGGTTCCATTTATTGCAAACCACATAGGACGTTCATAACCTGCCACTGCTCCAAAACATGCACCGGCCCTCTTTAATTCTTCATGATAAGGAAGTAATTTTTGATTTCTTGACGTTTTGTGTTGTTTATAAGGCCAATGCATTCCATATAAATCTCCTAAGGTCTCAGTAACTCTCTCCATAATAAATTTTTTTGACGAATGGAATTTTTCAAATCTTCTAATATCAGCATTAAATAAATCTTCATTAATGTTACCATTCATCATCCATTCGGCAGTTACTCTACCTGCCCCTCCAGCGCTTGCAATTCCTATGCTGTTAAAACCACAACAAACATAAAAATTCCTAATTTCAGGAACTTCTCCTAAAAGATAATTTGTGTCAGGAGTAAATGACTCGGGTCCAGCAAAAAACTTTCTAATTCCCGTTTTTTCCAAAATTGGCAATCTTTTTATTGCAGCTGATAAAAAAGGTTCAAAGTGTTCAAAATCTTCAGGAAATTCGCCAAATGAAAAATCATTAGGAATTTTATCTAAATTTTTAAAAGCATTTTTTGCATTAGGTTCAAATACTCCTACTAATAATTTTCCAGCATCTTCTTTTAAATACAAACAGGCATCAAAATCACGCAACACTGGTAATTTTTTCGGTAAATCTTTCATTGGCTCCGTTAATATATAAAAATGTTCATTTGGATATAACGGTACACTAACACCAACTTCCTCGGCTATTTGTCTAGACCACATACCAGCGGTAAGAACTATAAATTCGCAGTTGATCACCCCTTTGGCTGTTTGAACTCCTGTTATTCTTTGATTTTTTATTAAAATTTTAGCGACTGGACATTTTTCAATTATTTTAGCTCCTTCCATTTTTGCAGCCTTAGCTAAAACATTTGTGATACCCACGGGATCAGCCTGACCATCCAAAGGCATATGAATGCCACCGATAACATTTTCTTCATTAATTATTGGATAAAGTTCTTTGATTTTTTTAATGTCCAAAACTTCAACATTAACATCAAACAATTGCGCAGTTGTTGCTTGTCTTAAAAGTTCTTGAAATCTTGGTTTTGTTGTAGCTATCGAAATGGCTCCATGTTGTTTTAAACCACTTGAAAGTTCAGTTTTTTTTTCTAATTCCTTATAAAGGTCTAATGAATATTTTCTGAGCTTGGTAATTGTGGCTGTGGCTCCTAATTGACTGACCAAACCTGCTGCATGCCAAGTTGTTCCTGAAGTCAATTGATCTCTCTCCAACAGAACTATGTCTTTCCAACCCAATTTGGCTAAATGATATGCAACTGAACAACCTGCTATACCGCCACCTATAATTACAACCTTGGTGGTTTTTGGTAACTCTTTTTCCATTAAAATATGCTAATTAATTTGCTAACGCTTCACTAGGAGAAATATATTTGTGACCAAAGGCATCTGCCACCGCTTTGTAGGTTACTTGACCTTTGTAAATATTTAATCCTGCTAAAAAATTTTTGTCTTCTTTAAGAGCCTTTTCGTAACCTTTGTCAGCTAGTTCAACAAGATAAGGAAGTGTTGCATTATTTAAAGCAAGGGTCGAAGTCCTTGGAACTCCACCTGGCATATTCGCTACACAATAATGAACGACATTTTCCACAACATATGTTGGGTTAGCATGAGTGGTGGTTTTGCTCGTCTCTACACAGCCGCCTTGATCAATAGCAACATCCACAATAACAGCACCTCTTCTCATAATTTTTAACATATCTTTCGTCACTAACTTTGGAGCTTCAGCACCTGGAATTAACACTCCACCAATCAGAAGATCACATTCTGAGATTAATTTCCTTAAATCAGTTTTATCGCTTTGTATTGGAATTATTGTATCTCCAAAAATTTTCTTTAGTTCTTCTAGTCGTTGAGAAGATTTGTCTACAATATATACCTTTGCTTTCATTCCTGTTGCAATCAAAGCGGCATTTTCTCCAACTACTCCTCCTCCAAGAATAACTACTGTTGCCGGATTTATTCCGGGAGCTCCTCCCAATAATAATCCTCTGCCTTTTTGAGTCTTTTCTAAGGAATGAGCTCCTGCTTGAACTGACATTCTCCCTGCTACAGCGCTCATAGGGGCTAAAAGTGGTAATCTACCATTGTTGTCGGTAACCGTTTCATAAGCAATACATATTGATTTTGATTTTATTAAACCCTCTGTTAATTCTTTTGCAGCTGCAAGATGTAGATATGTAAAAATAATTTGATTTTCTCTAATCATTGCTACCTCACTGCTTAACGGCTCTTTGACTTTTACGATTATTTCTGAGTCATTAAAAATATCTTCTGCCTTATCAACAATTATAGCATCCGCTTTCTTGTATTGATCATTGTAAAAACCAGATTCAAATCCACCGTTATTTTCAACTAAAACTTTATGTCCTTTTGAGGTAAGAGCTTTGATACTGGCTGGAGTTAAACCAATTCTGGTTTCCTGTGGTTTAATTTCTTTAGGAACTCCAATAATCATGATTACTTTTGCATATAATTTTTGATACCAGTTCGAAGCTTCTCAAAAATTTCATCAATATGCTTTTTTTCACATATAAAAGGAGGAGCGATAATTAAACAATCCCCTGTTGCTTTAAAATTAACACCAGCTTCATAGCACGCTTTAAAACATTCGTATCCAGCTTTTCCAGGTCTTTCAGATAATTTCATATCAATGCCACCCATCATTCCATAACCTCTAATATTAGATATACAGTCAAGATCTTTTAAAGAGAACAAGCCATCCAAAAAATAAGGAGAAAGTTTTTTTGCTCGACTGAATATATCTTCTTTTTCAAAAATATCTTGTACCGCAAGAGCTGCTGCAACAGCTATTGGAATACCAGAATAAGTATATCCGTGAAACAGTTCAACTGCTCCTTTTGGCGATGCATCCATTACAGCGTCATAAATTTCTTCCTTAACAGCAACTGCTCCCATTGGTACAACTCCGTTGGTTGTAGCTTTCGCCATAGTAATTATATCCGGTGTCACTCCAAATTCTTGAGATGCAAATGCCGAACCCATTCGACCCCATCCCGTTATAACTTCATCAAAAATTAAAATAATTCCATGTTTGTCACAAATTTCTCTCAAACGTTTTAAATAGCCCTTTGGGGGAACCAAACTACCAGTGGATCCAGCTGTTGGTTCTACAATGCAGGCTGCTATATTTTCTGCACCAAAATTTGTTGCAATGCGTTCCAAATCATTTGCTAATTCAGCACCTGTTTCTGGTTGACCTCTAACAAATTTATGTTCAGGAAGATGAGTATGACGTATGTGAACAACTCCTGGCATCAAAATACTAGCAAAAGTCTTCACATTATTAATCATTCCTCCAACCGAAGTCGCTCCAATGTTCATTCCATGATAAGCTCTCTCTCTTCCAACAAAACGAAATCTTTGCCCTTGTCCTTTCGCTTTATGATATGCAATTACAATTTTAATCGCCGATTCAACAGCTGATGAACCACAAATTGTATAAAAAATTCTATTTAGGTCACCTGGGGTATGTTTTGCAATTTTTACTGCTAGCTCAAATGAGCCTCCAAAACCTTGTTGAAAAGGCTGAACATAATCAAGCTGTTCTAATTGATTTGTGACTGCATTAATAATTTCTTTTCTGCCGTGACCCAAAGGATTGCAGAACAATCCTGAGCTTGCATCAATATGTGTTCTTCCATGATGATCTTTCAGATAGACACCTTTTGCCTCAATTATTAATCTTGGATTATCCTTAAAATCTCTATTTGATGTAAAAGGCATCCAATGTTCTTGTAAAGAATTGGGTATTTTTCTTGTGTCTGTTGTGCTCATTATTTTTTTCAAAAAATTTTATTCGTTTGCTATGTAATCTATCACTACTGCAAAAACTACCAATTTAAATTTTGATCCAGCATAGTTCAATCTTTTGGACACAACCTTAAGTAGTATTTTTTTTCGTTTTACAAACCTCCGCTTTTGATCTTAAATACGTTACATAACTTAATAATTATTAAGGGGAAAATATGAAAAAGATAATAAGTTTATTTCTTGGAAGTATAGTTGCGTTGACATTGTCAGTATCTGCTTTTGCTGCTGCTGATCAAGTTAAAGTTGCATTTTTCTTAGAATGGCCAACACCAAACCAAGAAGCAAAAGTTAAAAAAACTTTTGACGATGCTTTGGGAGTGCCAGTTAAATGGACGAACTTTACAAATGGCGGAGCAATGACCGATGCTATGTTAGCAGGAGATATTGATATCTCTTACTCACAAGGTTTAACTCCATTCGTAAATGCAGTAAACTCTAAAGCACCT
>Ga0208132_1001311_pt1 | contig 10682 bp, 9 predicted proteins | sample ETNtaG_16_FD_185785 | JGI IMG/M metagenome (GOLD analysis project Ga0208132, IMG submission 185785) | Marine microbial and viral communities from oxygen minimum zone, Eastern Pacific Ocean - ETNP201406SV199 (SPAdes) (version 2) | ecosystem: Environmental > Aquatic > Marine > Oceanic ... | reverse complement strand
TCCTGAAGATGATACTTGTGATTATTCTTATCCAGATAAAGTAGAACATCTCGCAGTTCACGTAAGTCAGTTTGATTATGGTATTAAGTATATGGAATACTTTGGTGGGGCTATTCTATTCACTAAAGAACATTACGAAAAAATAAATGGTTATTCCAATGGATACTTTAATTGGGGAATGGAAGATGATGATTTGTTTTACAGAGCAAAGAAAAAAGGACTGGCAAAAGAAACTTTTATGAAACACGAATCAGATGACCCACGAGATTTTATTACATTTAATGGTCTTTCTGATTATATAAAAATAAGTCCAACTGATAGTTTAAGAGAAGTTACAAGTGGTAATTTTACAATGGCAGTTCTTGTTCGAGCTGAAGATAGATTTGACATTCCAACATATTTGATTGGTGATGTAGAAAATAGACAGTTTATTCATCAATACATTTTAGGACGACCAAGTTTTCAAATGGGGTTGGGTTGGGATAATTCAAATGCATATTCATTCGGATTATTCAATCAAAAGAATAGTCATTCTTATATGTGGATAAAAAGACATCCTGATGTTTGGACACATTTAATGGTTACGGTAGATGTAGATGGGGGTGAAATGAGATTTTATTTAAATGGAGAAGAATCAGATTCAAGATTTGGACATGGTTCAGAATCACCACTAAAGTTTCAATCACCATTAAAGAGATATGGTGGGAATCCATTTTATATTGGAGTTGGTAATCCAAAGACAGATAATAATACAGATTTCTTTGCTGGTGATATTGCACAAGTTTCTATTTTTGATAGGTCGTTTGGTGAAGATGAAATAAAAGATTATTATAAAACAGATTATCCGAATAGTTTAGGAAACGATCCTAAATTATATTATGATTTTTCTAAATCAAAAGATGGAATTGTGTATGATTTAAGTGGTAATGGAAATCATGGTATTATGAGCGGTGGATACACGAGGTCAGAATCTATTGATAAAATACCGAATACAACATTACCATATAGAAATCGACCAGGGAGATATAAATCATTATCACATCCACGTAATGATATAGTTGGAAATAGATTTGTTCATCAAAAAGATACAAGTGTGAATGAAAAAAGATTTGTAGAGGAAGTTCAAGGTGGATTGATAAATACAGACGAAGATGGACTTACAGATTTAAATTATAGTATTGTAAAGATAGAAAAATTATTCGGAACTGAACACGAAATAATAGATTTTAAATGTGAACAAGATATACCAGACCATGTGGAGTTTTAGTGGATTTTCAAAATACAAAAGATAAATTAGATAAAGTTGGTTGTGGAATGTGTCTTGCAAAATGGACACAAGTTACTATACATTTACAAAACGGACATACTCACAGTTGTCACCATCCTAAAACTCATAAGATCCCACTTAAAGAGTTGAAAACCAATCCAACTGCTCTTCATAACACTCTGTATAAAAAGAAACAACGAAGGAAGATGTTAAGTGATGAGAGGCCTGAAGAATGTGATTATTGTTGGAACGTAGAAGATAATAGTAATGAGTTTAGTGATAGGGTTTATAAGAGTAATTCAGAATGGTCTTTACAACATTATGATAAGATTATTAAAGAAATAGATGGAAAATCATATCATTTAGATTGGAGAGAGAACTATAATCCAAGTTATGTAGAGGTGGTTTTTTCAAGTGCCTGTAACTTAAAGTGTAGTTATTGTGCACCACATATTTCTTCTAAGTGGATGGAAGAAATAGAAAAATTTGGTCATTATCCAACTACAACAAAATTTAATAATTTAAAACATTTAAAAAATGTAAAGGCAATTCCAATCCCACATAGAGAACCAAATCCATATGTTGAGGCATTTTGGAAATGGTGGCCTGATTTATATAGAGATTTACATACATTTAGAATTACAGGTGGTGAACCATTATTATCAAAAGATACCTTTAAAGTTCTTGATTATATTATAAAAGAAGAAAATCCAAATAGAGAATTGGTATTATCAATTAATTCTAATTTGATGGTACCAGATAATTTGATTGATGAGTTTATCGAAAAAGTAAATATTATTACTAAAGAAAAACGAGTAAAAGAATTTCAAATGTTTACAAGTGTGGATACGTGGGGTAAAGATGCAGAATATATAAGAAATGGATTGGTATTTAATAAGTTTTGGGATAATTGTAATAAGTTTTTGAGAGAATGTCCTATTCCAAGCTTGACATTTATGGTAACTTATAATGCATTAAGTGTTTTTAATTTTGATAAATTTATTGAAGGTGCATATAAACTTAAAACTGAATATATGAATGAAAGTAGAATGTATCCATCTTCAGTTTGTGTAATAGATATTTCATATTTAAGATATCCAACACATCAAACAGTTAAAGTTTTATATAAGAAATTTAATTCATTGATTAAGAAACAAATAAAATTAATGAAATCCTTACAATATAGTGATAATAAAGAATGTTTTACTGATATGGAAATTAGTAAGTTAGAAAGAATTTTAGATTGGATGAATTCACCAAATAATAGGAAAGAATTGTATAGGAATAGAAAAGATTTTAGTAATTTTTTTAGGGAACACGATAAACGAAGAGGAACATCATTTATAGATATTTTTCCTGAATTAGAAAATCTTTATAAGAAAAAAGGTAAGAAATGATATTAATATCTCATAGAGGAAATTTAAACGGTAAGACGGATGATGAGAATAAACCGAAATATATAGAAGAAGCTTTATCTCAAGGGTTTGATGTAGAAGTTGATGTTTGGTACGATAATAATCAATTTTGGTTAGGACATGATAAACCACAATATAAAGTTTCAGATGGATTTTTGGAACATCCCAGTTTATGGTGTCATGCTAAAAATATTCAAGCATTATATGTTATGAATACAAATTATCATATTCATTGTTTTTGGCACCAAGAAGATGATGTAACATTGACATCACGAGGATTTTTTTGGACATATCCAGGTAAAGAATTGACTGAGAGTTCTATAGCCGTTTTACCTGATAGTAAACCTACGGTAAAAGTAAAGGGTATCTGTAGTGATTTTATAGTGAGGTTTGTATGAAATTATATGATTTAAAGAAAAAAGGAACAATTATACTTTCACATTATCGTGCGGGGGGAAGTCAATTAAGAACGGCTATTTATAATATACTTGTAAAAGAATATAAAGTAAAATGTGATGATTTAAAAGAATTAGAGTTTAATATAGATAAACTTGGGTTTAAAGAAGTATTAGAAGAAAAGTTATCACATGAAAATTATGGAGTTCTATTAGTAAATAATCCAATTACAATTGTATGGTTATATCAACAAGGATATTTTAATACATTAAAAAAAGATTATCATTTTATATCTTTATCAAGAAAAGATAAAGTAAAATCTATGTTATCTTTGCCATTGTGGGTTGAATTGATAAAACGAGATTTATATCATAGTGACGATGATAATGTAAAAGACAATATGATAAAATTTCACAATGATTTACTTGAAACTCCAATACGATGGCAAGAAATACATCTTGGTTATTTTACTATATATGAGGATGGAGACAAACCAATATATCAGTTAAATCATATCATACGGCACTTATTAGATGAATTTCATAGAGTTGATTCGATATCAAAAGAATTAAATATACCTATTTTATACTATGAAGATTATGAATTTGATAAAGATTATTTACTTCAGTTTTTTGATAGAGAAACGGAAAGTTTAAAAAATATATTAAATGACACATATCAAAAAATTCCATATGTATCTGATGATTATAGGATTTATTATGAAGATGTGGTTAGAGAAGTATTAGATATTTGGGGACTGTGATGAGTAAAAAAATATTAATATGTGATGGGGATAGTTGGACTGCAGGAGATTTAATAGATCCTGAACTTTTTGGAGATGATATGACTCATGTTAATCATCCTGATAACGACCAATATAGATTACCAAGAGTTTGGCCACACAAGTTGGGAAAACTTTTAAATGTTAAAGTATCTAATATAAGTGTTGCTGGATCATCAAATGATTCAATTATAAGAAGAATAATTCCAAATGTTATGAAGTCATTGAATCCTCAATGGCCATTGAAAGGGTATAAGCCAGAAGAAATATTTGTTATGGTTGGTTGGTCATCTCCAGAGAGAAAAGATTTTTATTATAAAGGCGAATGGGATTCTTGGGAAACATTATATCCAGCTCAACTTGATCAAAATTTACCAAACAAGGATGTAGAAAAATTTTATAAACTTTATTTAAAATATTATTGGAATAAAGAAGAATATATGAATAGATATATTAATCAGGTTTTATATTTACATTATTTTTTGGAAAGGAACGGTATAGATCATTTATTTTTTAATGCCTTTTATGAAAGTAGTGCATTAGATTTTGATGATGATATTTATAAGAAGTTTGTATTGGCAAGTATTTCAGGAATGAGAGAAGATACGGATTTAATTGATGATATAACATTAGTCGAGAAAGAGAGTCTAACGAAATTAAATGCGTTAGAGTATAGAATGATGCACGATTGTCCAGATGGATCAATAGCAAGAAAATTTATTGATGATCTAAAGAAATTAAATGTGTTTTCAGAAGATGGGTATTTAATTTCTACCAGCCCTTATGTGACAGAAGAATTTTTGAAAGTTGTTGATAGAGTTTTTAAAGAAGTATCGTTTAGAAGTTTTTTAATAGAAAAAGATTTTTTCACAAGTCCACGACAACATCCTAATGAAATGGAACATCAGTTATGGGCAGAGGAATTATATAAAGATTTAAAGGATAAGATATGAATAAATTATGGACTTTTGGAGATTCTTTTTCTACAGGTGGATCTAAAAATTTATGGAAAATGAAACATTTTAACAATATGGATATACATTGTCGATTTGGAATTGTGAATTTTAATTCATTAAAGATAGAATATTCGTCCTACCTATCTAAAATGTTGGGTTTAGAAAATTATAATTTATCAGTTGGTGGAAATGATCAAGTTGGTATAGTTAAAGATATTTGGAGAGTATCACATTTATTTAAAGAAGATGATATCATAATAGTTGCATATTCTTCACCATTTCGTGGTTTTGAACCTAAAGTTTGGAAAAAAGCAGTAGTTGATAGAGATAGTAGATGGGATGGTAAACCATTATGGGAATCTGCAAAACTTGATTCATTTGAAGATGAATCAGTATTATTGGATTATTATTCTTATGTTATGTTACAATATAAAAAGTATATAGAGATTACGGAGGAAATATTAGAGGGTAAAAATTTCATTCTTATGCAGGCATTTAATCCTGTTTTTGGATATTATGATACTTCATTGTTACCAAAGGAGAACAAAAATTTTATTGAATGGAATAAAAAGAATAATACTTTACATGATATTTGTCAAGGTAGTTGGTTACGAGATGACGAAGAAAATTATATGATGCAGAAACAAATATTTTCAAGAAAGGAATTTCAAAAGATGAAAACCCCACCGAAACGCTTTAGAAATGAATATCTTGCAAATTGTTCTCATCCATCACTAAAAGGACATGAATTAATTGCTAAAACATTACTTCCATATGTAGAGGAAAGATTGGGTTTTTAAAGATGATTAAATTAATTATATTCGATTTAGATGGTGTGTTAGTTAATGCAAGAGAGTTACATTATAATGCTTTGAATAGGGCATTAGATAGTATAGATAAAAAATATGTTATTGAACGAGAGGAACATTTATCTACTTATGATGGATTATCAACAAAGAAAAAATTAAATCTATTAACAAAGAACAAAGATTTACCAAAAGAGTTACACAATAAAGTTTGGGAATTGAAACAACAAATGACTTTAAAAATCATAGATGGATTTTCAGTTGATGATAGAATAAGAGGAATTCTTAGAAGTTTTAAATCAGAAGGTTATATAATATCTTGTGCTACTAATTCAATTAGAGAAACTGCAAAATTACAACTGATTAGAAAAGGATTTTTTGAATATATTGATTTTATGTATTCTAACCAAGATGTAAAGAATCCTAAACCAAATTCAGAAATGTATTTACGGTGTATGATAAAGGCGGAGGTAAATCCAAATGAAACTTTAATTGTAGAGGATTCTGATGTAGGTAGAAAGGGGGCACTATCAAGTGGGGCCATTTTATGTCCCGTGAAAGATGCGGATGATGTTAGTTATGATAAAATTAAGGATACGATTAATCAAGCAAATCAAAGTGAAGAAATTAAACCAAAGTGGCAAGGAGATACTATGAATGTATTAATACCAATGGCTGGAGCAGGAAAAAGATTTGAAGAAATGGGATATAGTTTTCCGAAACCACTTGTTGATGTTGATGGAAAACCAATGATACAAGTTGTTGTAGATAGTTTAAATATAGATGCCAAATATATTTATGTGGTTCAAAAAGAACATTATGAAAAATACAATTTAAAACATTTATTAAATTTGATTTCTCCTAATTGTGAAATTATACAAATAGACGAAATAACAGAAGGGGCAGCATGTACAACACTATTGGCAGAAAAGTATATTAATAACGATGAACCATTATTGATGGCAAATTCAGACCAATATCTTGATTGGAATAGTAATGAGTTTATGTATTCTATGATAGCAGATGATATAGATGGTGGTATATTGACATTTACTGCAACTCATCCAAAATGGAGTTTTGCAAAACTTGATGATAGTGGATTTGTAGAAAGAGTGGCCGAAAAGGATCCAATAAGTAATATTGCAACAGTTGGTGTATATTTTTGGACAAAAGGTTCTGATTATGTAAAATATTGTAAACAAATGATAGAAAAAGATATTAGAACTAATAATGAATTTTATGTTTGTCCTGTCTATAATCAAGGTATAGAAGATGGAAAAAAGATAAAGACATATCATATTGATAGAAAACAGATGTGGGGATTAGGAACACCAGAAGATTTAAAGAGATTTTTAGATGAAAAAGTATAAAAACTTAGTATATTTATTATTATGAAGGTCTTAATGATATATCCGAACAAAGTAATGGTAATTCGGGCTCCTTTGGGAATCGGATATTTGTCTGCCTACTTGAAAGAAGCTGGTCATGAATTTAAGTTATTTGACACAACTTTTGTTAGATGTGGTGACGTTCCATCTGATGATGCATTAAGAGAAAAGAATTTACAAGTAGTTAATCCAGATTTTGAAAAACTTGGTTTAGTAGAAAAAGAAATTGATGTATTTAAATCATTAGAAGATGAAATTAAATCTTTTAAACCAGATATTATTTGTATTTCTACTGTTGATCCTAATCATATTTTTGGTATGGAATTATTAAGACATTGTAAAAAATTAGTTCCTGATCTACCTACAATATGTGGAGGACCCCTATCAACATTAGTACCTGAAGATATGATTGTTGAGGATTGTATTGATATTGTAGGGAGAGGGGAGACAGAAGAAGAATTAGTTGAGTTAGTTAATAGATATGAGAAGTATGGTAGAGATGGTTGGGATAAATTATATACAGTAAATAATTTTTGGGTTAAAGATAAAGATTATAAAATTAATGGTATTGTTCATAAAAATAATGTTGGTTTACCAAATATTGATAAAGGTTTAGCACCAGATTTAAGTATTTTTGATACAAGACATTTTTTAAGACCAATGGGCGGTCGTATGTATAACATGGCAACTGTTATTTGGACAAGAGGTTGTGTTTTTAGATGTTCTTATTGTGCAAATGAAACTTTTTATACGGCAGCAAAAGTATCGGCAAAACAATATTATAGAATGAAAGATGCAGATTTACTTGTAAAAGAATTAGCAGAGTTTAAGAAAAAGTTTAATTTAAATTTTTTCATGTTTGTTGATGATATTTTTCCATTACACGAACCAGAAATTATGACAGAATTTTGTGAGTTATGGAAAGAAAAAGTTAATTTACCATTTTCTGTAAATTTACAACCAAGACTTGTTAGAGAAGATACTTTTAAGATGGCAGTTGATGCTGGACTGAGAAACATAAGTGTTGGTGTTGAGTCTGGTAGTAGTAGAGTTAGAAGAAAAGTTTTAAAAAGAAATTATCGAGATGAACATACACAATTTGTTTTTGATTTAGCACATAAATATAAAATACGGTGTTCATCATTTAATATTATAGGGTTACCTGATGAAGATAGAGAAGATATAATGAAAACAATAATGTTGAATAGAAAGTTAAATCCAACAAGTGCTACTGTTACATTTTTTCATCCTTATCGTGGGGCTCCTTTACGTTCTTTATGTGTTGAGAGGGGATATATTCCAGAAAATCAAGGGAAACATGAAGATGTATATCGTTCTGAATCTCAATTAGAAATGCCACAAATTACTAAAAAAGAATTGAGAGGTTTAATGTCATCATTTCAATTGTATATGAAATTACCAGAAAAATATCATAAACTTATTGAGCAACAAGAGGATAGTTCGAGCTTAGAAGCTAAGGAAATACGTGATAAAATTCTTTTACCGTTGTTTAGTAAAATACAAGATAGAGAATCAAAATGGGATTTTAGAAAAAAAATTGAATGGTGGATATCTGATGTTGATGGTCGTGAAGAAATAAATGCTAAAATAAAATTACCACATACCAAACCAGGTGATGCAGGATATTTTCCTTTACATGATAAAGCAAAAAAAGATTTTAAAAAGGAGTTATATCCTGGAAACGAAAGTATTGTTATATAACTAAAAAGGAGAAGGTTATGTCAAAAAGTGTAGTTGATAATATAATTAGATCACAAGTTGTTGAAGATTATTTAGATTTTTTTGAAAATAAAGATATTGAAAGTATTTATGATATTTTTTCAGATGAGTGTTCTTTAACCGATTGGAATATTGGAACGGTTACTGGTAAAGAAAATGTTATAAATATCTATAAAAATATATTTGATTCTGTTAATACTATTGGTGTTAATATATCACATATACACGAAGATATTACAGGTATTCTATGCTGTGAAATGGAATTGATAATTGATAGTGAGTTATTATTGGTGGTTGATATATTCGAGTTCGATGATGATGATAAAATAAAAGCTATAAGGGCCTACAAAGGAAATTAAATTATATGATTTCGAAGATGAAAAAGTATAAAAACTTATATATAAACGGATGTAGTTTTACTGCTGGTAATAGGGTGGATGAAGAAAAAACATGGCCTAAGTTATTACAAAAGAAGTTGAATATAGAAATGATTGATGACTCTAAAAATGGAAATTCTATGGATACTATTATTACTACTACAATCAACCAATCCCTAAAACAACAGAGTGAGGTTTTATATGTAATTGGACTTACATGGCCAGGTAGAGTTGGAATTAATATTGGAGATATTATGTTCAATTGGTCTATGAAAGACTTACGTTCGGATACAAATAGATATACATATATGAGTAAATTGTCATCATATAAAAGGGTATCGATATTAAATGATCACGAGTATTATCCAGTTAACATTAAACCAGATTATGCTGAAAAGGTATATGGTGATGCAGTATACGAGATTATTAAATCGTTTAATAAATATATTAAAAATAGAGTAACTTATGATGAGAAGTTTGACACTAATATTAATTTGTTATATTTCCAACAAATTTTAGAAATACAAAACTTTTTTAAGGCAAATAATTATGATTATTTGTTAGTAAATTTTAATAATATTATTTATGCTGAATGTTATGAAAATGATATTTTAAAACCTTATATTGATTCATTTGACGAAGATAGAATATTAAATTTGTGTAGTATTAAATCCAATTCACAGTATGGTTTAGATAGTTATCGTGGTATAAATTTTAAAGATGAGGATTATGAAATTGATTTATTATCAGCACATCCATCTGAAAGGGGATGTATTCAAATAAGTGAGAAGGTATATGATTTCATTAATAGATGATTTTAGTCAAATAAGTATTCTCAATCCACCTCCTGAGATATTAGAAATATATAAAAATGTGCCTGAAATGAATGAGATAGATAATCGTGGATTTCCAATCTGTAGACCATTATTTAGTCATTCAAGTCTACCGAAAGAGTTAGGACTTAAAGATGTGTGGGTAGATGATTTTGATTTTAAATTACCATTTGTGTATGCTACTTATGTACATCATAACCAAAGACTTTGGACAGTACATATAAATTTAATACCAAATAAGGTTCTTGATGGTGTGAGGAATGGACAAGGATTTTTATTATTTGATAATACACTTGAAGGAAATCGTGTAGATGGGGAATGGTTTATAGATCCATTATATAAAAGTATTTCCGAACTTGATTTGCCTCCTGAAAATGTTATTTTTGTAACTAACAATTTATTGGCAGAAAAAACACATGATGAATATGAACGAGATAAAAAAATAAAATTAGTATCTTTTATGTGGAATGTTTATGATGTTCAACGATTGGTTAGATGTAAAAATTTACCCAAGAAGATTGATATACAATATGAGATAGAGTATAAATCTAAAAATTTAGAAAAAATAAAACATTTTTTAAAGATAAATAGAACTAATCGTCCAGAAAGAAATATTTTTATGTTATTTATGAATTATTATAAATTATTTGATAAATCACTTGTGAGTTTTCCTACTTTACCAGATGATGGTGGATATCCACGAGGATTTGAAAAATATTTAAC
>Ga0208132_1001294_pt1 | contig 10758 bp, 9 predicted proteins | sample ETNtaG_16_FD_185785 | JGI IMG/M metagenome (GOLD analysis project Ga0208132, IMG submission 185785) | Marine microbial and viral communities from oxygen minimum zone, Eastern Pacific Ocean - ETNP201406SV199 (SPAdes) (version 2) | ecosystem: Environmental > Aquatic > Marine > Oceanic ... | reverse complement strand
ATCGCCTGCTTCGAGGGTCGCGAAGCGGAGCTCGGCGTCGACACCATGCGGGAGGTCGAACGCCAGGTCATGATCCGCATCATCGACCAGCGATGGCGCGAGCACCTCTACGAGATGGACCACCTCCGCGAGGGAATCCACCTCCGCGCCATGGGTCAACGCGACCCGACCACCGAGTGGCAGCGGGAAGGCTTCGACCTCTTCGGGCAACTCACGGACCTGATCGGCGCCGACTTCCTCCGCTACGTGATGCGCATCCAGGTCACCGTCGCCGACGAGGAGGGTGGCATGCCGGACGATGTCCAGACGAGCGGCCCGGAGGGACCGGTCGGCGGGGCGGCAGCGGTCGCCGCTGCCGCCGGTGCACCTGCTCCCGTCACCGAGGCACCCCCCGGACCGACCCAGAAGGTCAACACCGAATGGGACGCAACGCCACGAAATGCCCCGTGTCCCTGCGGCTCGGGTCGTAAGTTCAAGCACTGTCACGGCCGCTGAACGATCGCACCCCGACATGCAGGACTTCTCCCCAAGACTCGACGACCTCCGCCGCCGCCTGGACGAGGCCGCGGGCTACCTACGCACAGACGAGTTGGGTGAGCGCCGGGCGGCCCTCGAGCTCGAAATGGCCGACCCCGACCTCTGGACCGACCAGGACCGCGGCCGACGCGTCCAACAGGAACTCGCCGGTGTCGTCGAGGACCTCGACCTGCACGCCTCCCTGTCAGGTCGCCTCGAGGACGCAGCGACCCTCGTCGAACTGTCCCTCGAAGAGGAAGACGACAGCTTCGAGGCAGAGATCGAGGAGGCCCTTGTCGGCCTCGCGACGAACATGGACGCCCTGGAGTTGAGGTCCCTCTTCTCCGGTGAGTACGACGCGGGAGACGCCGTCTGCCATGTCCAGTCGGGCGCCGGCGGAACCGATGCACAGGACTGGGCCGAGATGATGCTGCGCATGTACACGCGGTGGGCGGAGAAGCGCGGTTTCTCACTCGAGCCGGTAGCCACCTCCGAGGGGACCGAGGCAGGCATCAGCTCAGCCGAGTTCATCGTGCGAGGCCGCTACGCCTACGGGCTCCTGCAGGGAGAGCGGGGCGTCCACCGGCTGGTGCGGATCTCGCCATTCAACAAGGAGTCCAAGCGCCAGACGGCGTTCGCCTCGCTGCACGTGGTTCCGTTCGTCGAAGACGTGGGCAACGAGATCGAAATTGACGAGGGCGACCTCCGCATCGACACATACCGCTCGTCGGGAGCCGGTGGACAGCACGTCAACGTGACCGACTCTGCGGTTCGCATCACCCACATCCCGACCGGCCTCGTCACCTCCTGCCAGAACGAACGCAGCCAACACCAGAACAAGGAGCGGGCCATGCAGATGCTGGCAGCCAAACTGCTCGATCTCGAGCGCCAGAAGCGCCAGGACGAACTGGACGCCCTCAGCGGCGAACAGCGGGGCGTCGACTTCGGCAGCCAGATCCGCTCCTACGTGCTCCAGCCCTACCAGATGGTCAAGGACCTCAGGACCGCCCACGAGGTCGGCGCCGTCGAGCGCGTCCTCGACGGTGACCTCGACGGGTTCATGGAGGCCTACCTCCGCTGGGCACGTGCCGGTGCGTAACGGGCATTTCGACCGGACCGCCGAGGCGCCACGATCCGCGACAGGCGCTCTGGTACCGTGCCCGGCGTGCAGCCGTTGACCCGCCGGAGCCTTCCACCGACCGCGTGCCGGGGGTTGCTTCGATGATCCGGCTCGAAGGTGTCTCGAAGGTCTACAAGGGCGATGTCACCGCCCTGCGCGAGGTCTCGGTCGAGATCCAACGCGGCGAGTTCGTCTTCCTCGTGGGCCCCTCGGGGTCAGGCAAGTCCACCTTCCTCCGCCTCCTCAACCGAGAGGAGGTGGCCGACTCGGGACAGCTGATGGTGGCCGGCAAGGACATCGGTGCCCTGCGCTCATGGAAGGTGCCGTACCTGCGCCGCGAGATCGGGTACGTCTTCCAGGACTACAAGCTTCTGTCGAGGAAGACCGTCTACGAAAACGTCGCCTTCGGCCTCGAGGTGATCGGCCGTCCACGGAGCGTGATCCGCAAGCAGGTGCCGTTCATCCTCGAACTGGTCGGGTTGACGCCGAAAGCCGAACGCTTCCCCGGCGAACTCTCGGGTGGAGAGCAACAGCGGGTGTCCATCGCCCGGGCATTCGTGAACCGGCCGCTGATCCTCCTTGCGGACGAGCCCACAGGCAACCTCGACCCCGCCACCTCGGTCGGCATCATGCGCCTGCTCGACCGCATCAACCGGTCGGGCACGACGGTTGTCATGGCCACCCACGACCGGGGCATCGTCGACACGATGCGACGACGGGTCATCGAGCTGGACCGCGGCGTCGTCGTCCGCGACGAGTCGCGGGGGGTCTACGAATGATCCCGTCGGCCGGCTACCGCCGGAGGCGCTGACGTGTACCGCCTCTGGTACTACCTGCGCGAGACCGTCCTCAGCATCTGGCGCAACCTCAGCCTCACGTTGGCCGCCATCCTCACGGTGGCCGTGTCGCTGGCCCTCGTGGGCGCCTCGATGATGATCCGCGAGGGGGCCGAGCGGGCCACCGCACAGTTCCAGGAGGGCGTCGAGTTCATCGTGTTCATGAACCCGGACGCCGACGTCGAGCAGGACGCCGCCATCCGCCGTGTCCTCGACTCCAGCCCGTCGATCGCGGGCTACAACTACATCGACAAGGCAGCGGCCTACGACGAGTTCGAGACCCTGTTCGCCGACAAGCCCGAACTGGTCGAAAGCGTCACCCCGGACGTCATGCCGCCCTCCTACCGGATCGTGCCGACGGACCGCTCGGCGGCCAACGTGAACGAGCTGGCGAACCAGTTCGCCGCACAGCCGGGCGTCCGAGAGGTCGCAACTGCGACAGAGGCCATTCGCCAGATCGACGACTTCTCGACGCGTGTCAGCCAGGCGCTCCTCATAGCAGCGGTAGTCCTGGTGGGCGTCTCAGCACTGTTGATCCTCAACACGGTCTTCACCGCCATCGGCGCCCGCAAGCAGGAGATCGAGGTGATGAAGCTGGTGGGGGCATCGAACTGGTTCATTCGGATCCCCTTCATGCTCGAGGGCACGATCCACGGCCTCATCGGAGCGGCGATGGCCATTCCGGTCCTGTTCGTGGTCGACAACGAGGTCATGGCCTTCTTCCAGGAATCCGACGCCGTACCGCTCTTCCGGGGATTCGCCGTTCCCGAGGGCTTCGTCTGGGACACCAGCATCTGGTTGCTGATCCTGGGAGGGGCAGTCGGCATGATCGGGTCCGCTGTCGCCGTCACCCGCTACCTCGACGTCTGAACCGGTGGCCACCGGCGCGGACGGTGACCACGGCTGGGTCCGTGTCGCCGAAGCGTCCCTCGTCGCCGGCAGCACCGCCGAGGCGACCCTCGATGACCAGGACCTCGTCATCTGGCGGACCACCGACGGGCGACCGTGCGTGATGGAGGCCCGCTGTCCCCACCAGTGGTCACACCTGGGTGGCGAAGGCGTCGTCGAAGGGGACGAACTGGTCTGCCTGACGCACCTCTGGCGGTTCACCACCGAGGGAGAGGGTTGGAAGCTGAACGTCGGCGGCCGGAGGGACCGGAAGGGCGACATCCGGACCTGGCCCTGCCGGGAGGACGCCGACGGGATCTGGGTGAGCAGGGGCGACTAGGTTCGGAGATCCGAAACAGCGGCAGGAGAGCGACCCATGGGCGATGACCGGCAGCAGGCACTCGACCCGGACCTGCTCGGGCGCTACACCCTCACCACCTGGGGTTACAAGCAGGGCGAGACGGTGTCGCTGATGATCCACCTGGGTACCCGACTCGGCCTCTACGAGGCCCTCGACGGCGCCGGGAAGGTGACATCGGGCGACCTGGCTGCGATCACGGGCCTGCACGAGCGGTGGCTGCGCGAATGGCTGCGCGGCCAGGCAGCGGCCCAACTCCTCGCCTCGGAGGACGGCGAGACGTTCCTCCTCGAACCCGAGGCCGCAGCGGTGCTCGCCCGGAGCGGCGGTCCCACCTTCGCCGCCGGGGTATTCCGGAACCTGCGCGATCCGGCGATGGCCGACCGCCTCGCCGAGGCCTTCCGTTCAGGACTCGGACCTACCTACGACGACCAGGGAGAGGGTTCCGAGATGCACGTCGAGGCGATGCTGGCGCCGATGGCCCGCACGCTGCTGGTACCCGTCGTGATGCCCATGCTGGAGGGGGTCGTCGACCGCCTGGGCGCCGGAGCGAAGGTCGTCGATGTGGGGTGTGGCGCCGGGCTGGCCCTGGAACTCCTCGCCGACGCCTTTCCCAACTCGGAATTCGAGGGTTACGACATCTCCGAGCGTGCTATCGCCGTCGCCCGGAAACGGTTCGCCGACCGTGCCAACGTGACCGTGCACCTGGCCGGCGGTGAGGACCTGCCGGCAACCGGGGATGTCGACCTCATCATGACCCTCGACTGCCTCCACGACATGCCCCGTCCCGACCTGGCCATGGCGGCCATTCGTGGGGCCATCGCATCCGACGGGACCTGGCTGGTCAAGGAGATCCGCTCATCGCACGAATGGCACAAGAACCTGCGCAACCCGATGCTGGCCATGATGTACGCGACCTCGGTCGCAAGTTGTATGGCATCGGCGATGTCGACCCCCGACGGCCTGGGTCTCGGCACCCTGGGGCTCGACCCGGGGACGTTGGCGGAGATGACGGCTGCCGCCGGCTTCGCGGGGTTCGTCCAGCATGCGGTCGACGACCCGACGAACCTCTACTACGAGATACGCCCCTGATCAGCGGAACGCCTGCCATTCGCCGTTGGGGACAATGCACCCTCCGGGGCTGTCGCCAGCGGCACCGGTGTCAATCCCGAGGCGGCACGGATACTGGAACTCGAGGTTCCGGACGACGTCCGGTAGGTCGTTCTTCCGACGGGCCGATGAGGTGGGGAGCATGCCCGGGATGTCGACCTCGTCGAGCTGGTAGAGCACCCAGTTCACGTCAGCCTGTCGGGGGTTGACGCCGGCATCCCGGAGCGTTCTTGTGGCGATGCGGACGACGGAGCAGGCGTCCGACACCGAGGAGTACGCGACGGTGGTCGGATCGGCGACGGGAAGCCCGGTCACACGTCCGTACTCGGCGTTGCACATCTGAGAGAACGGATCCGGGAAACCTGCACGGTCGGCGTCAGGGAGCCGCCAGGTACCGGTACCGGAAGCATCGACGATGAACGCACCGTCGTAGTAGGCGGCTGCCTCGGAACCGCCGAAGGCGAGGACCTGTGCTGCAGCCAGGTCGCCGGACTGCCCGTTGAGGCCGGTCTGCACGAAGGCCGGTGTCGGCATCCCCTGTCGAATCATCTCCATCAGGAGCCCGGGAAGGGAGACGGCGTTCAGCACAGGGAACACGACGGTCGTGCCGTCGTCGATCATCCGTTCCACTGCCACGGCGAGTCCCACCGAACAGGAGGTCGTGCCCTCGCAGCCGATCAGGTGCACCTTGGCGTCGTAGCCGAGGCCGTCCATCGTCTCGAGGAGCCCATCGGACACGGCCTCGGACTGACCGGGTGTGTCCGAGACGACGACGGCGATGGTCTCCCCGGCGAGCAACCCGCCCGCTTCTGCCGACCGGGTCGCCAACTCGAGTTGGGTGTCGCTGGCGACGGCGGTGGTCAGCAGGCGGCCGTATGCCGCCCGGAGGTCGTCGGAGGATTGGGGCTCTGTCGTGATCAGGGGAGTTCTTCCGGTGCCGGCGATGCACAGCGGCGCCGATCCCTGGAGGCCGGTCAGGTCGAGCACCAGGACAGCACCGAGTTCCTCGGTCGCCTCCAGGCAGGCGGCGCTACGAAGGGTGTCGATGTCGGTGCCGCCGCCACCCAGCGACGTGACCTCGACCGTGCGGAGGTCGAGTCGGCGGCCGTACACGCCACCGCACTCGTCGTTCACGATTCCGACGAACGCCTCGACCATCTCGGTGGTGTCGCCCACGGGGAACTCGAATCCGATCCGCTCGTAGTCCTCGAGGCGGGTGCGCAGGTGGACGATCCGGATCGCCTCCTCGGTGATGCCGTCGTCTGTTGCACGCAGGGCCGAAGTGGGTGCCTCATTCGGAAGGCAGAACACCTCGAGTCGTTGGAAGGGATCGCCCCTGTCAAAGGCCGCCTGGAAGTCGGAGAACACCTCCCCGCGGGGATCGTCGAAGCCCAGCGGCCAAGCCCCCGGATCGAAGGTGGTTGTGGTGGTGGGTGGAACCGTCGTGGTGGTCGTGGTTGTGGTGGTGGGTGGAACCGTCGTGGTGGTCGTGGTTGTGGTGGTGGGTGGAACCGTCGTGGTGGTCGTGAAGGTCGCGGTGGTGGTGGGTGGAACCGCCGTGGTGGTCGTGAAGGTCGTGGTGGTCGTGAAGGTCAGGGCGGCGCCGGAGGCAGGGTCGGAGGTCGCCGGCTCGTCGAGCGCGCAAGCGGAAAGGACGGACATGAGGAACAAAGCCGGCACCAGGAGCCCCGGCATCGTCGATCCAATCCGGGTACCGGGGGAGTGGCAGCGCGAAGGTGGCACAGCGGGCGATGGTAGCGACGGCGGGCAGCCACAAGGTTGCACTTCCCGGGGTGCTCGCCTCAGGTGGTGTTCGTTGCCTAGCCTCTCGGCCGTGAACGGACACCCGCACAGATGAGCGACGAGGACGACATCCTGCCGGAACCCGATGAGACGGTCGAAGCGGCCAGCGACCACATCCGACCGGAACAGCGGCTACCTGACGCGGGCACGGAGGTGTCCGGCGAGATGCGCATCCGTCGCGGATCCTTCTTCCGGGCCCGCCGCGAGGGAACTTCGCCCGTGGCCGACCTCGAGGTGGAGGCAGGCCCGCTCTGGAGTGAAAGGGAGGCCGAACGCCAGATCCGCATGTTCCTGCTCCGCATCGCCGGCGAACGCACCCTCGCCCACCGCGACGACCCGATCGACTTCGCACGCGAGAACGACCTCCTCCTCCTGTTCGGTCCCGACGAGGAGGAGGCGTTCGCCAAGTTGGCCCTCCGCTTCCCGGAGGAGACGGTGGGGAAGTGGGCCACCCTGCTGGCCGGCGGTGACCGGACGGAGGCCTTCGGGCCGCGCTCGCGTGCTGAGCGCCGAGACGAGGCATCCATCGAACAGTCAATCAAGCTGGGCGTCCGGAAGCGGGCGCTCTCCGTGCTGGGGCTCGTCCTCCTTGCGGTCATCGGCTATCTGGTGGTCGGCCGTGCGCTCGAAGAGGCTCCCGTGGATCGATCGGATCGCGCCCTCCGCTTCGCCGAGACCAGCCAGAATCGTGACCTCGGCGACCCCGACGGCCCGGTGACCGGAGGCTCGCCCGTGGCCGAGCCACTCCTCGTGGCCGACCTCGACCGACTCGTCGCCGTGGCGGCGGGGGACGGGACGGTCGACGATCGGATCAGGCTGCGGGTCGATGACACCGTCCTGCCCGTGCCCTCCGGTGGGGTAACCGCATCGGTGTTCGAACACAGGGGCGGACAGGTGGCGCTCGTCGGACCCGAGGGATGGGTGGACGTGACATGCGTCCGGGCATCGGTCGTGACCGAGGTGCTTCGGCCGCTCGATGTGGTCCTATTCGGATCCTCCAACGGGTCCTGTCCGGTCGAACTGGCAGGACGACCAGCCAGGGCCACCTGTCGGGGCACCGATGCACTGATCCTCGAGGTCGACATCCCCCAAGGTGAGGTCGACCTCGTCGAAGGCGGCATCGGATGGGCGGAGGGGATACGCATCAGCCTCGAGTTCGCCGCACCCGGCTGGGAGGTGCTGTCCCTGCGGGGCACCATCACCGTACCGTCGGGTGCCGAGGCCGTCGCAATACCAAGCTTCGGCGGGGCACCTGGCGACGAGATCACGGTCGACCTCGGCGAAGGCCGCACCGGAACCTGCAAGCTGGGTTGAGCCAGCCCGGGGTTCGGGACCCGCATGGCCCGGCCCGACACGACACGGCCGATACCGTGGCGCGCATGTGTGGCCGGGTCGTCACGAGTTCCACGCCCGAGGAACTCGCCGAGTACCTCGGGGCGGACGAGATCGTCGCGACCCTCGATGGTCCCGACCACAACGTGCCGCCCACCCGGCCCCTGCCCCTCGTGTGGGAGGAATCCGGGGACCCCGGGTGTAGCAGGAAACTCGGTGCTGCCCGCTGGGGGCTTGTGCCCTCCTGGGCAGGGGACCCCTCCGTCGGCAACCGGATGTTCAACGCCCGAGCCGAGACGGTGGCTGAAAAGCCGTCCTTCCGATCCGCCTTCAGACACCGCCGATGCCTGGTCCCCATCAACGGCTTCTACGAGTGGGGTCCGGCGACTCCCGGTTCGGCCGGGAAGAAGCAGCCCTGGCTCGTCCACCGTGCCGACGGTGACCCACTCGTCCTCGCCGGCCTCTGGGAGAGTTGGACCGAAGAGGACAGCCGGACACTGCGCACCTGCACTGTGATCACGGTAGATGCCAACGAGGACCTGTCGCCGGTCCACCACCGCATGCCCGCACTGCTTCCGCCTTCCGAATGGGCCGTCTGGCTCGACCCCTCCCAGGACGACCGGGAGTTGCTCCAGGCACTCCTCGCCCCAGCGCCCACAGGACTTCTCATCCGACATCCGGTCGATCTACGCGTCGGCAACACCCGGAACAATGGCCCGGGCCTGATGGATCCGGTCGATGCCGACACTGTGACCGGGGACTCCCTGCTCGGGGCGGGCGAGACCCCATGAAGGGCGACCGGCGACTTTCGGGCTGGACCGACGAATGGACGGGTGAGCACGTCGCCGTCCGCGTCCACGAGGCACGTCGCCGCTTCGACATGAGCCTGCTGCGGTGGCAGGCGCAACTCGAGACGCCGGCGGTCGACCGGTCGCTGCCCTGGGTCGTCGCATTCTTGCTGTTCACCACGCTGTCCCTTCTCGCCCTCGCCAAGAACCGCGACTTCGGCCTGGGTACCGGGATCGGCTATCCCCTCCAGGCCATCCACCTGCTCGAGGGCGGCCGCCCGCCGGTGATCTCGGAACTGGGTCTCAACCTGTTCGCAATCCAGGCAGCGTTCCTGTTCGTGCCGATCGCCTTCCTCGCGCGCTTCGTGCCCACCGCCGAAATGCTTCTCGTCTTCCAGGCCCTTGCCCTGGCCATTCCGGTCGTGCCCATCTGGCGCATCGCACGGGGGCCGGCCAACCTGCGGATCGGCGGTGCCGGTGCCCTGATGATCGCCTACGCACTGCACCCGTCGGTCCACAACCTCAACCTGGCCGGATTCCACACCGAGACCATCGCCCTACCGGCGCTGTTAGCGGCCTACCTGGCCGGACGCAGGAGTCAGTGGGTTCGGCTCGGCCTCCTGTCGCTGGTCGTCGTGGTCGCACGTGCGGACCTGGGCCTCGCCCTCGGAGCCCTCGGCCTCGTCTTCGTGCTCGAGGACCGGCGAAGGCCCGGCTGGCTCCTCGTGGGCTTCGGGACGGCCTGGTTCGTCGTGATGGCCTTCATGCTGCAGCCGATGTTCGGGAACGGCGCCTACCCACACCTCGGAGCCTTCGCCGTCTTCGGCGACACCGCTCCCGGCGTCCTCGCCGGCATGTTGGGCGACCCGGTTGGCGTGGTTTCGCACCTCACCGACAGGACGGCGTTCGAAAAGCAACTCCTGCTCCTCGCCCCGGTCCTGTTCCTTCCGTTGATCCGACCCCGCTACCTGCTGCCGGTAGTCCCACTGCTCAGCCTCTACCTGATCGCCGACGTTCCGGACCTCGGTCTCGGCAACCCCCAGCAGGACGTGGCCACCCTGCCCTTCGTGATGATCGCAGCGGCCTATGCGCTGCAGCGCCTGGGACGACGGGGGGTCAGCCGGGTCCTGGTCGACCGGCGGATCCTGAGCGTGCTGGTGCTGACAGCCCTCGTCTTCTTCGTCCGCGATGCAGCGCCTTCGCCCTACGAGCAACCATGGGACTGGGGACGTCGCGATGCGGTCGACACGGCCCGCCTGACTGCAGCGGGCATGGTCGAACGCTGGGATCGCGTACTTGCAACTCCCGCTGTCTTCCCCCTTGTGGCCGAACGGACCACGGCCATGGTCCTCGAGGACGACACGCCGTTCCTTCCGGACCTCGAGCTCGTCGAGGACATCGACGTGGTCATCTTCGACGAGGTGTCGGCCGACTGGCCCCGGTCCAGTATCCGTGGCTTCGGCGGCGTGCTCGTGATGCTCGACTTCGAGGAACGCTTCGCCGAGGAAGGTGTCCACCTCTGGGTAGTCGCCCCCTGACGGGGGACCCGTTCAGGCCACCGAAGTGTGTCCGGCCGAGCGGAGTGCGTCCCGCAGGATGTCGGCCACTACGTCGAGGTCCCCGGCGTCGGCAGCGGCATCCGCCGAGCCGAAGTCAAGGTGCCCCATGTGATCGATCGGCACCACGTGCAGGTGGGTGTGTGGCACCTCGAACCCGGCGATCATGAGGCCGATCCTCGAAGGCGAAAGCGCCTCCTGCTGGGCGGCGCCGATGGCATGTGCCACGGCCATGCAGTGGCCGGCGACTTCGACCGGTAGGTCCGTCCAGCGGTCGACCTCGACGATCGGGACCACCAGCGCATGGCCCCGGTTGAGGGGACGGATGTCGACCATCGCCACGCACACGTCGTCCCGCCAGATGATCCGTCCGGGAACCTCTCCGGAGATGATGCGGGTGAAGATGGATGGCAAGGGAGCCTCCCGGAATTGGTGGCCTCGGGTGGAACGG
>Ga0208132_1001283_pt1 | contig 10822 bp, 12 predicted proteins | sample ETNtaG_16_FD_185785 | JGI IMG/M metagenome (GOLD analysis project Ga0208132, IMG submission 185785) | Marine microbial and viral communities from oxygen minimum zone, Eastern Pacific Ocean - ETNP201406SV199 (SPAdes) (version 2) | ecosystem: Environmental > Aquatic > Marine > Oceanic ... | reverse complement strand
CCGCAGTCAGCGTGGTTTTACCGTGATCCACGTGACCGATGGTGCCCACATTAACATGTGGCTTACTACGTTCGAATTTCTCTTTCGACACTTTCAGTTTTCCTCAACGGTGCATGGTTAACTGGCTGCCGGGCTCCACCTGCCGACTAGCCGACTGAATGGAGCCCACAACCGGATTTGAACCGGTGACCTCTTCCTTACCAAGGAAGTGCTCTACCGACTGAGCTATATGGGCACTGACCCAAACTGGAGCGGGTGATGGGGATCGAACCCACATCATCAGCTTGGAAGGCTGAGGTTCTACCATTGAACTACACCCGCTAGAGAGCATGCTGTTGCCCAGAACAATATCCACTTTCGCAATGTGCAGGCATCGATCAATCGGTAACCGCAACCCCGGCGGCTACCTGGTGGAGGGGGGAGGATTCGAACCTCCGAAGGCTGAGCCAACAGATTTACAGTCTGCCCCCTTTGACCGCTCGGGAACCCCTCCGCAATCCCTAAACGGTCAATTTTCGCTGGATTCTAGGGCTTCGTCAATAGTTTAAGCCTCTTGGGGCTGCAAATTGGCCCTTCTTTTGCCCTGCAGCGGCACCCACCCCGGTTTAGGGGTCTGCTTCTCCACCCCAACTGGGGCCAGCGCTGACAGGCGATTCTAACCAGGCCCCGCCGCACTCACTAGTGCTCGATGAGAATCTGCTGCCCGAACCCGAGTTTCAGTTTCGGGACAACATCTGGTGGCAATGCCTCCGGGCATCTGGCCGAAGCGAGTTGTGAATACTTGACCCGCTTGCTGCATGAACTTCATATTGGTAGGTAACAGCAGACGATGGTGGGTTTAAGCTTTTTGTCGACAAATCTTGATGGAGTGAGATATTGAACATGGCGAATGCCGACATCAAAACTATGAAGCTCTACCTTCACCTCGACCGGGTGTACAACGAGCTTCGTGAACTGGGTAGGTCTGACACAGACACATTGCAGGCCGAAGAGCTTGCGCCATTCGATCAACTGCATTATCGCGGCACAACCGCGGTCGATGACGCTATCAATGCCGCCGGTGTCGGTATGGGAACATCGATTCTTGAAATCGGTTCTGGGCTTGGTGGGCCAGCCCGTCATATCGCCCACACAGTAGGCGCAAGTGTTACAGCGCTGGAGCTACAGGAAGACCAACATAAGCTGGCAGTGGAGCTGACAGCGCGTTGCGGATTGTCAGACAGGATCGCACACGTTTGCGGTGATTTCCTGAGCTATGAGTGGGCAGGACAGACCTTTGACGTGATCGCCAGTTGGCTGGCGCTCTACCATATTCCGCAACGCAACAAACTGCTGGCAAGATGTCATGATCTTCTCAACCCTGGCGGCGTTTTTTATGCGGAGGATCTTTTCTGTCGACGGTTATTTAGTGACGATGAATGGGCTGAACTCTCGGCCGAACTCTACGCCCAGCACCTTCCAGATTTTGACCGCTATCGACTGGACCTAAAAAACGCAGGGTTCGACTCTATCGCCTGCCAGGATATGTCGGAGGACTGGAGTGAATTTACCCGGGAGCGTATGACGACTTACCGTGAACAGAAAGCGCGTCACCTTCGAGTGCACGGTGAAGATATCTTTGCCAGCCTAGATGCCTTCTACGACGTTGTGGTGCGCTATTTCTCCAGCGGTAAACTGGGGGGAATTCGGATCATCGCAAGCAAGATTTAATTCGGTTGATAATCGATTTTTTTAACCGAACTACAACGTTCGCCTCTGGCCAAAAAGCGCCGGGTGCTCACTAACTCTGGCCGAGTCAGACAGAAACCCAAGCCCCTCTAAGTGATACTTTGCCATCCGTTCACGAAAAACTCATGCAACGACTCTTTATTCTTTATGGCACATTATTAGAATTCTTTATGGCACATTATTAGACTGCCCTTTGATCCCCCGCTACTTGAATGAGGCTATTACCAGATTACTTTGAGCGCAGCTTCAGTTATACAATGCGCAGCATAGGGCGATCATTCATCAATATTCTCGCCGTGTTCCGCAGCAGTGCCAATCGCCAGTTCATCATGTCGCCTATGTTTAACGATACCGATCGCCATACTTCCGCCAGCTTACAAAGTCGCAGCGCTAGTGTGTTGGTATTCGCTGTACTGGTACTCTGTTTGTCATTTGGGGAGGTTGCGTTTGAGGAGTCGAAACTATTGCCATGAGTCTGCTCGAACAGCAGGACTGGACATTTCCGGTACCCGTTGCCTACGGCCCCGGTCGACTTCGTGAAATCGCCGGCTTCTGTCGGAACGCCGGTATGCATAAACCCCTAGTCGTCACGGATAGGGGAAGCCTGGAGCTGGAGTTTATTTCCCAAATCATTCAGGCGCTCGATGAAAACAATGTGGCTTGCGGCATCTATGCCGGAATCTCGCCGAATCCGCGCGATGACGAAATAGCCGCGGGCCGAGAAATATTTCTCAAAGGTGGGCACGACGGCATCATCGCAGTGGGTGGCGGTAGCGGCATGGATGGCGGCAAGGCGATTGCTACCGTCGCCAACAACGGCATCGACTTGTGGGACTTCGAGTCTGGAAAAACGCCGCCGGATATGACTAATGAGGCGTCGTTCCCAGCCTTGATCTGTATACCGACAACAGCCGGTACTGGTGCCGAGACTGAAAGCACAGCCATGGTTACCGAAGTCGCGCGGATGATGAAGCTCTGCACCTGGCATCCGGAGTTGAAGCCTGCACTGGCCCTGCTCGACCCGGAAGTCACTCTAGGGCTTCCTGCAAATTTGACCGCATGGACCGGCTGCGATGCGATAGTGCATGCGATCGAGGCTTATTGCGTGCCCGAGTTTCACCCGATGTGCGACGGCATCGCAATTGAGGGGCTACGCCTTGTGAGCAACTGGCTACCAACAGCGGTGATGGAACCGGGCAACATCGAGGCACGCGGCGCTATGCTGACTGGTTCCTGTCTGGCCGGCATATCATTTCTTAAAGGGCTTGGCCTGGTACATGCGATAAGCCACATGGTTGGGGCCGAATACGACACGCACCATGGTTTGACCAATGCGGTGGTGTTGCCCGCGGTGCTGCGCTTCAACGCCGATGCAATCGCCGGCAAAGTCAGACCCATGGCCGAGGCAATGGGTCTTGAGGATACATCTTTCGACGCTTTCTACGCCTCGATCTGTCAAATGCTGGATCAACTGCAGATTCCCAATACACTGGTCGAGATCGGCGTGCCGGCAGATTGTGCAGCGACAATCGCCGCCAGGGCGATTCAGGATTCCGCCGCGGCGACCAACCCGCGACAGGTGACGGTTCAGGAGATTCAATCCGTCATCGAAACGACCTTGAACCAAGGCCGATAGTTATTAGAGCAAAGCGTCGAATTATTCGTGTCGCTTGCTTCCCGAACCAAGAACCGAATGAGCGCCAAGTACCAAAATATTCACGTCGACCCGGTGACACGCTAATGCGCTATACCCATTTAAGGGCGGAGGATTTGGTTAAGAGATTGGGATAAGAAAAGCCCCGCCGAAGCGGGGCTCTTATGTTGCGTTACCCTCAGCGTGTTATGGAAGCACCCATTCACCCGTCCATGTGCTTTTCGAGTTGTTACCATCTTTAGTGATAGGACCACCTTGCGCACATGTGCCGCTACCTGTCACACCAGCATATTTGCCACTTCCACCATGCATGGTCCAAGCGCAGTCACTAAAATCAGGTTTCGTTGCACCAATTGTTCCTACAAAAAGATCTCCGTCAATGTCAGTGGCTGTACAAACTGATCTATAAGCTATAGGCGCCCCTTCTGCTGACAACAACATAGTCGCATTGCAATCAGCTGCTTTCTCAGAAGGAAACCCTGCTTCGGTTGAAGTCTCAACCCAAAATCCGTGAGTCGTCTGCTGTATCAACGTGGAGCCATCCGCTAGCGGGGTCGCTGTTGAAGAGGTTGTGGTATTAAGGCCATACCCAGTAGATGGAACTACTGTTCCAGCCGCTGCAAAGTTGCTCATTGCAAACAATATAGTTGCAGCGGAAATCAACGTTTTCAAAATATTCATAGCATATATCTCCTTTTTTGTAATGCCATACGACAATAAGCGGGAGAAGATGTGGATGTCAATCTCGGGCAATCGGGCCCTCAACAGGAGCATCCAAAATGCTGATGCGCTATACGCATTTAAGGGCGGAGAATTTGGTAAAGCGGTTGGGATAAGGTATCTGATCCTCCCCCACTAAATTGGTCCACTCTTATAGTGAGTAAACGGAGGATCAAATTATGGGAATCAAGAGACACAAGCCCGAAGAGATTGTCACCAAGTTGCGTCAAGTTGAAGTGCTTGTCGGCCAGGGAGTGGCCAGGATTGATGCGATTTCGCAAATCAGTATTGCCGAACAGACGTATTATCGTTGGCGCAAGCACTATGGGGGTATGGGCAAAGGCCAACTGCAAGAGCTGAAACGACTGCAGAAAGAGAATGAACGGCTAACAAGGGCGGTATCTGATCTGACCCTGGACAAGCTCATTTTAGCGAAGGCGGCCCGGGGAAACTGCTAAGCCCCGCGCGTCGCAGGCAGTGTATTGATCGGGTATGTGACAAGCTGAAGGTATCTGAGCGTCGTATCTACCGGGTACTGGGCCAGCATCGATCGATCCAGCGACACGTCCCAAGGGGCCAAGCAGATGAAGGTCGGTTGGTCGTGGACATGCTCGAGCTTAGCCGTCAATATGGCCGCTATAGCTATCGTCGTATTGCAGCTCTGCTAAGAGACGCCCTCTGGCAGGTCAATGACAAGCGGATTGAGCGTCTGTGGCGACGTCAAGGGCTACCGCCCACCAGCCCCAGAGGCCATCGTCCAGATGGACCAAAGGCCGGCCATGCACTAACATTCAAACTGGACCAATCAGTGGGGGCTAGTCAGGGGACTGGCGTCTCAATGCGTCTTCTCGTTGCTGTTAGCGGTGAGGCGGACACTGGTAGCAATTCTTGAAGACTGCCTGGATGAATCGGGAGCGGTCCGAATTCCCATTGCTCTCCGGCCTTACATGGGCGGGGTCGAGAGCATCACGCCCTGACAAAAAGCCCCGGCAGGTCCGGGGCTTAAATGTAATACTTTCGGCTGGAATCAGTCGTCGCCGCCAAAGATCCCAAGAATCTGCAGCAGGCTCAGGAACAGGTTGTAGATCGCTACGTACAGCGTGATCGTAGCCATGATGTAGTTGGTTTCCCCGCCATGGATGATTGCGCTGGTCTGATAGAGAATCAGGCCGCTCATCAGCAGGATGAACATCGCCGAGACCGCTAACGAGAGTGCCGGAATACTGAAAATCACGGCCCCAAGACCAGCCAGAAAGGCAACCAGGATGCCGGCGAATAGCATGCCGCCTATAAAGCTGAAATCCTTTCGGGAGGTCAGTGCATACGCGGACAACCCCAGGAATATCAGGCCGGTGCCACCAAGGGCAGTCATAACCACCTGGCCGCCGTTGGGCAGTGAATTAACGTACAGGCTGATGATCGGGCCAAGAGTCAGGCCCATAAAGCCGGTCAGGGCGAAGACAAAGACCAGACCCAGAGCAGAGTTACGAAAACGGCTTGCCGCAAACATTAGTCCAAAGTAGCCGATGAGCGTGATAACCAGCCCGGGGTGTGGCCATTGCATCATCATGGATAGAGCAGCCGTTGCCCCACTGAAGAGCAATGTTGCCGACAGTAGAGCATAAGTATTCTTGAGGACTTTGTTGAATTCCACGCCTTGTACGGCAGGGCGGGTCGCGCTAAGGGTCTGACGGTTGATCATCGTGCGAAGACTCTCCATAAGTTCGATTGGAATAAAAGTGCAACTTCTATCTGGGGCAATTATGCCAGACTTCAAGACCCCCTGCCGTGCCAAAGTTTGGGGTCAGTGCGAAAAAAACTATAATTCAGGCTCGGTATTCAAATCCAGCATCTGCGAATACGCCCATTCGTTGTTACACCTGGCTGGAACGCAGACATTGTTGCGCGGCCTGATCAGTCGCAACAAAATCCCAATCGGCAAATTTTCCAATATGTAGCACCTTGCGAAGGAAAAGTCTGCGTTCCTGACTTAGAACTACATCTTGAGTCAGGCTAGGTATATCCCATTTTTCGACAATTTGTGCCCGAAACTCTTTCACTAGATCGCTCAAACCCGGCTCTGCAATACAATTGTGTCGTTCATTCGGATCTTGCTCAAGGTCATAAAGTAATTCTGGATCAGAACCGCTATATATGTATTTATACTGCTTATTGCGAATCATAATTTGCGGTGCCGCCGCACCTTCCGCCAAGATTTCAGAATAAACATTCTGCGGCCAAGCAGCATCGCTATCGGCCATCAGGCCAATCAAACTTTTCCCATCCAACGGCTCAACGGTAAATTCATCAGGCTGCTCTCCTGCCATTTCAATCAAAGTAGGGACTAAATCCACCAGGGAGACATGTTGGGTGATTCGCTGACCCAGTTGCCCAGGCAAATTAATCATCAGTGGGATACGAGCCGATGCTTCGAAAAAATTCTTTTTGTACCACAGGCCCCGTTCACCGAGGTTGTCACCGTGGTCGGTGGTAAAAAACAATAGCTGTATTAGTATCCAGCCCGGTTTCATTAAGCACACTTAAAAGTTTACCAACCAGATCATCCAGATAACTTACAGAGCCATAGTAGGCATGTCTGGCCCGCCGGGTTTCTACTTCGTCAACTACATACTTATCCAAACCACTCAATGTCATCAAGCGTTGACTATAGGGATCTAACTCTGCATCAGGTATACGAGGCACTACCGGCATATCGATATCATCATGATGATATCGACCCCAGTATTCATGACTACATTGATAGGGATCATGCGGGTGAGTAAATGATATCAACATAAAAAACGGCCTGTCGTCATCACTTCGCGCCAAGTCATATAGTTTACGGGAAGCCCGGTGGCAGACTTCTTCGTCATAATCTATCTGTACATTTCGCGCACAAACACCGGCCTGCTTGAAGGACCTAGCATCATTGGCGAACTTCGGAGTTATCTCGGTCCAGTCACCTGTCCAGTTAAAGTCTGCAGGATAAATCATCGGCACCACAACATGCCTGGAACCGTATCCCTGATGTTGTTCGGCACAGAGTTGTCGAACTGGCTCTGGACGAGACGGCACTGTCACCGCGGGAACTGGCGGTACGCTTCACAGACACAGAAAAGTACTTTATCTCAGAGTCTTTGGTCTACCGCCTGCTCAAATCCCATGACCTGATCACCAGTCCGGCCTGCATCGTCATCAAGGCTGCGAATCAGTTCAAGGACAACACCACAGCCGTCAATCAGCTGTGGCAGACGGACTTCACATACCTCAAGGTGATTGGCTGGGGCTGGATGTATCTGTCCACGATCCTTGATGACTACTCACGCTATATCATTGCCAGGCCCTCTCTAAATCCGGAATCACGGAAACTGTCAACGGCGACGTGAGTATGTACCAGTGCGGCGGCGCACAATGCACCATTGGTGTCGGTATTGCTACTCATGAAGAAGGCCCCCTGGGGGGCCTTCTAAGTTTTCCGGCGCCACCACTTCAATCGTCTTAGGGCGCCTCTAATAATACCCGCCTAAGCATTAATCGGATACCTGTTCAATCCCACACGATTTGTCGGCGACGCATTAATTTACGCATGACTCAAAGTGCGCCGGCCGCGATCTGTTTAGCAATGTAATCAGCCTGGCGGATGGCCAACGCGACGATTGTTAGCGTCGGGTTCTCGGCGGCACCAGTGGTGAACTGACTGCCGTCGGAGATGAACAGATTGGCAATGTCATGTGTCTGCCCCCAGCGGTTGACCACGCCATCACGCGCCTTCTCAGACATGCGGTTTGTGCCGAGGTTATGTGTCGACGGGTAAGGCGGCGTCGGGAAGGTGCGGACCGCACCGACCGCGTCATAAACCGCTGCCCCCTGCTTGAAGGCATGGTTTCGCATAGCGATGTCGTTGGGGTGATCGTCGAAATGCACATTTGGCACGGGCAAGCCATACTGATCTTTTTTATCAGGATGCAGGGACACACGATTCGATTCCTGCGGCATGTCCTCACCGACCAGCCACATGCCGGCCATGTTCTCGTACCCATCCATGGCAGTGGCGAATTCGCGCCCCCAGGCTCCGGGGTTGAGAAACGCGGCCGTGAATGGAATACCGATCGACAACGTCTGCATAAAATATCCACCTGCGAAGCCGCGCTTAGGATCGTTGACCGATTCGTCGGTGACGATCCCGGCCATGGTGGTGCCGCGCCACATACGCACGGGCTTGTCGAAGACAGCGTAGACCGATCCTGTCATGTGACGCATGTAGTTACGGCCGACCTGGCCCGACGAGTTGGCAAGTCCATCCGGGAACATGGACGACGCCGAGTTCAGCAGCAGTCGTGGACTCTCGATGGAGTTGCCCGCGACGCAAACGGCGCGCGCCGCTTGGCGGCGCTTGTTGCCGTCCTTGTCAGCGTAGACCACACCTGAGACCTTACCGTTGGCATCGTGTTCGATGGTCAGCACATGCGCGTGTTCGCGGACCTCAAGCTTACCCGTCGCTTCGCCCTTGGGAATTTCGGTGTAAGCGGTCGACCACTTCGCGCCGAACTTACAACCCTGGAAGCAGAAACCCACCTGCTGGCAGGCGGCGCGGCCATCGCGCGGTTGACTATTGATAGACATGCGCCCGGTATGGACGTTTTTGTAGCCAAGCTTCTTGGCTCCCGCCTCCATGACCTTGAAGTTGTTGTTGCCGGGAAGTCCGGGGATGCCGTTGGTGCGTGTAGTTCCCATCTTGTTCTCGGCCTTCGCGTAGTAGGATGCCATTTCGGCGGCGTCGATGGGCCAATCGAGCAGATTGGCGCCGGAAATATCGCCGTAGAGGGTACGCACCTTCCACTCGAGATCCTGGAATCGCAACGAAGCCCCGGCCCAGTGAACCGTTGAGCCCCCGACCGCCTTGACGATCCAAGCCGGCAGGCCGGAGAAATCCTTGGCTACCCGCCAACTTCCCGACGTGGTGCGTGCATCCAGCCAAGCGAGCTGGCTGAAGCTCGGCCATTCGTCATTGATGTAATCCCCGGGCAGATAGCGACCGCCAGCCTCGAGCGCGACTACGTCGATGCCCTTCTGCGCGAGTTCGTTGGCGAGCGTACCGCCACCCGCTCCGGTGCCAATGACAACGACGACGCTGTCATTCTTGAAATCATATGGTGCTGTCATGTCTCAATCCTCCCCTTGTTCTCAAAGCCACGCGATGTCGTTGAAGCCGCGCTCGATGTATCCACCCTTGGAGAATGACTCGCCTTCATAGCCGAAGTAGGGCCACACCTCCTTCTGGTTATAGAGGCCGGTGATCATGCCGCCGCGGATGGCCTGGAAGAAGGGCGTCGTTTCGATCTGACGCAACAGGCGGTTGCGATCGATCTCCCATCCCATGCGGGCGTAGGATGGCGCCCCCGCATCCACAGCCATGGCGTCGAGGGTGGCGACGCCGTCCTCAATAAGTTTCTTGTGGCCGGCATCTCCCGCCGCCTTTTCGTCGTGACCCTTCATGGCGACAGCGTAAAAGTGATCAGCTAAGCGATCATGTGGGTAGATGTCGCGCGCCATTTGGATCAGCGTCGCCATAGCCTTGGGTTTGAGCGCCTTCAGTTCCATTGCCCATGCGTCGTCCGCATGCGCCAAAAAACCGGTCCCAGCGATGAAGGCTGCGGTGAACGCCGTTCCCGTCTGCAGCAACTCCCGCCGCGTCATACCACGCGGATTCTCCTTTGTGATCATGTCAACTTCCTCCATTGGTCTCTTGCGTGTCCAGCGGTCCAATAAGCAGTCGATTAGCAATAACGACCGTGCTTCTGCAGGACCTCGATCTTGTAGCCGTCAGGATCCTCGATGAAAAAAAACCGCGCCATCAGTTCGTCGTCGCGGTTGAACTCGACGATATCGCGGGGGTTCAGCCCCGCCGCTGTGAAGCGGGCATGTTCGGCATCCAGATCCTCGACCGTAAAGGCAACGTGGCCGTAACCACTGCCGTGGCCATAGGGCTCGGTGGTGCCTTTGTTGATAGTCAGTTCAATTTCGAAATCCGACTCGGGGTTGCTCAGATACACCAGCGTGAAGTCGTCGAAATCGAACCGATCCGCAACATCGAGCGCGAAGGCGGTGCGATAGAAACTCACCGACTGCGACTCATCGACTACGCGGATCATCGTGTGGGTAGCTTTAGCCACGCCTGCCTCTCCTGGTATTGGAACTTTGACCAGTGTAGCTCCCAAACTCGGCTCAAATAATAGCCGAACAGGCTCCATAATGGAACTTAGATTTCCCAGATGGTTCCCCAGTTCTGCAGGCCCTATTTTGAAGCCATAATCCGCATTTTGGCCCGATGGAAAGAGCTTTTGACAACCAGGCGTCCTTAGCCACTCAATACCCTGCCTGGCATGAAAAAAGGGCTCAGTGAGCTAGATATTTGCGATCTGTTCATTACGCCAGAACCCCTTGCCCTGGTTGCCCCCCTGGACAAAGGCCTTGGCCTTGCCAAGCGATACGCCTCTTTTGAGGTAGACCTCTTTTTCTGCCTCAGTGAGGCCGGCCTTTCTCGCGTTGTCGGTTCAGTATGTCAACCTATATAAACCAATGGTTTAGGAAACAAAAAAGCGCCCTCTTGGACGCTCTGGGACGGCTTGGGATGGAGCCCGCAGACGGATTCGAACCATCGACCTGCTGATTACAAATCAGCTGCTCTGCCAACTGAGCTATGCGGGCAGTATCCAGTAG
>Ga0208132_1001282_pt1 | contig 10826 bp, 6 predicted proteins | sample ETNtaG_16_FD_185785 | JGI IMG/M metagenome (GOLD analysis project Ga0208132, IMG submission 185785) | Marine microbial and viral communities from oxygen minimum zone, Eastern Pacific Ocean - ETNP201406SV199 (SPAdes) (version 2) | ecosystem: Environmental > Aquatic > Marine > Oceanic ... | reverse complement strand
TTTAGTACCTCACCCGTTAATTGTGGATCTTTTTTTCCCGGTGGCCACAGGCCGTTGAAATATCCCTGATACGTATAAACGGCTGGTTCATTAATAGTACACCACAGTCCCACATATTCATTCAATGTATCGAAAACACGCTCCGAATACCGTACGAAATAACTAAGGTTTTCTTTGTTCTCAAAAGCACCCTTTTCCTCAAACCATATTGGATGTGTGAAATGATGTAATGTCACCACAGGCATAATCCCTGATTCCTTTAGTGCAATACAGACATTTTTATAGTGTTCTAAAGCCCCGGCATCAAACTGACCTTCTTCTGGTTCCACTTTGCTCCATTCAATCGAAAATCGGTAGGAGGTAACACCAAGGTCTTTTATCAATTGGATATCATCTTGGTATCGGTTCCAGTGATCGCAAGCAATTCCGGATTTTTCATCATTTTGAATTCTAGGATTATTGTTCTCATTGGTGGAATTCTCCCAGGCCGACCAATTATTTGTACATCCACCTTCAACTTGGTGTGCAGCCGTTGCTACCCCCCAGACAAATCCGTCCGGAAAACTCATAGGTTTCGCTTCTTCCTTTTCCCAATCCCACCTTACCTCAGGATAGAATGCGCTTAGGAAAATGACATAAATGAGCCACAGTGCAAACGGGAAAAAAATGAACAGTTTCTTATCCATACTGGCCACTAGTTTGAGGATAGACAATAATCATAAAAACGGACACAACGTTCCAAGTACGCTTATCCTTGAATAGAAAAATATTACTTTGGTGTTATACCCATGTTATAGAACATGAAACTCCATATATCGGCGGCCTCCTGGATCCTTTTAGAAGTCGGTTTGCCACCCCCATGGCCAGCCTTTTGTTCAATTCGAATCAATAGAGGATCAGGGTTTCTCCTGTTTTTTTCCTGTAGAGTAGCTGCATATTTGAAAGAGTGAGCTGGTACCACGCGATCATCATGATCGGCTGTTGTTACGAGTGTAGCGGGGTAATTACCATTCTCACGAATGTTATGAAGCGGTGAATAGGAGTAAAGAAAATTGAAGTGATCAGAGTTATTGCTGCTTCCATATTCAACGGTCCATCCCCAACCGACCGTGAATATGTGGTACCTCAGCATATCCATAACCCCAACAGCAGGGAATGCCACCTTATAAAGTTCTGGCCGTTGATTTAGTACAGCTCCAATAAGAAGACCTCCATTTGATCCTCCTTTAACAGCAAGATGATTTGAAGAAGTGTAGCCTTCACTGATCAGATATTCAGCTGCAGAAATAAAATCATCATACACATTCTGTTTGTTTTCTAGCATACCTGCACGATGCCAGGCATCGCCGTATTCGCCACCTCCGCGGATATTTGCTGAAGCATATATTCCTCCGTTTTCAAGAAGTACTAAATTGCTTACACTGAACCCAGGAGTCCGACTGATATTAAAACCGCCGTATGCATAAAGTAACGTTGGATTGGAACCGTCTTTCTTCAATCCTTTCTTATATGTTAGAAACATGGGAATTTTTGTGCCATCCTTGCTACTGTAAAAAACCTGATCGGTAGTATACTGATTGGGTTCAAACATGATTTTAGTTTCTCGGAAGATTGAAAGTGAATCGTCCTCCATGTCATATCGAAATGTTGTAGGTGGATAAGCAAAGGATGAGAAGCTGAAAAACATTTCCGGATCATCCCTCTCCCCTGATATGCCGCCGGCCGATCCCATGGCGGGCAACTCAATATTCCTGATGTATTTTCCCTCAATATTATACACTCTTATTTGACTGGCAACATCTACCATGTATCTTGCAACTATATTACCGTTTACAACTGTCGCACTGGAAAGCTTGTCATTACCCTCCGGTACAATATCTTTCCAGTTTGATTCATCTGGATTAATCGGATCGATTAATACAAGTCGATTCATGGAAGCATTTCTGTCTGTCAGAACCAGTAATCTGTTATCGATATTGTCAACTACTGAATGCTCTCCCTCAAAGTCTGATATTATACTCATCCATTTTTCGTCGTTAGCAGTTAAATCCATCACTGATATTGCATTTCCGTGAGTTCCCATCGATCTGTTCAGGATGAGATAGTGCTCATCCTCGGTGATCGAAAGAGTTTTATACATCAGTGGATTTTCAGGCTCTTCATAGAAGAGGATATCTTCAGATTGATCAGTCTTCAGTTTGTGAAAATAAATAGCTGAAGCCTGGCTGAGTCCCTTCAGCTCATCTCCCTCTTTTGGTTCGGGGTAACGACTGTAGTAAAATCCATCTCCTCTCCACGCTAGACCGGTAAACTTTATCCATTTGAGATGATCTGATAAATCTTCTCTTGTCTCTAAATCTCGAACGAAGAACTGACGCCAATCTGAGCCAGAAGAGCTTTTCCCATATGCAATATAACGTCCGTCATGAGAAAATGAGAGGCCGCTTAAGGCAATTGTCCCATCTTCAGAGAAAGAGTTAGGATCAATAACCAATCTTGCTTCACTATCTAGTTCGTCTTGTACATAGAGTACAGATTGGTTCTGCAGACCTTCATTTTTGAAAAAATAATATTTTCCTCCTTCCTTGAATGGTGTGCCATACTTGGGATAATCCCATAATTCGGTTAAGCGATCTTTGATTCTATTCCTGAATGGAATTTGATCCAGATAACCAAAAGTCATTTCGTTCTGTGCTGTAATCCAGGATGCCGTCTCTTCAGAATTGTCATCCTCAAGCCAGCGGTATTCGTCTCTCACTACTGTTCCGTGATAATTATCAGTAACATCAACCTTTCTTGTTTCGGGATAATCCCATTTTGAGGAAGTGAATATACTTTCTTCAATGGAGGTAACTTCAGAAGAGACGCTCTGAGGAGGTGCTACACACCCAGCATAAAAAAGAAGAAGGAAAGTAATGCTAATGGTCAATTTTTTCATCGAAATCACGCCTCCATAAATACCAGTGATTGGGATCAATAACAGGCTTTTCTATTGCTCTTACAACAACCGGGTCTGAACTGAGAGTAATTGTTCGAATTCTGTCCCCAATTTTCACCTCAACAGGCAGCTTCATTCCAACTGATTCAACGCTCAAAGCGTAACGATTCTGTTTCACTTTGTTAATTATAGCTATAGGAAGATCAGTGGTATAAAGCATCATATGGATGAATGGGGTCAGATTCTGACTAGCGTTGTCACTGAAATGTGAGGTAAAATCCTTTTCTAACACGAGATTTTTATAGGTATACTTATTGTTTGTAACAAATTCCTTCAATACTCGAAAGAATCGTCTGTCACCCATTATAAAGCGCAAAGAGTGCATCATATACGATCCCTTGCCGTAGATGTCTCCCTGATAGACCTCATCAGTACTTGCATTTCGCTTTGGAATAATCGGCTTCACATTTTGGATGCCGTGTCTTGCATTGGCCATTTTTTTGTGATACCCCTCTTCACCGGCCAGTTCCCGGTGATAGAGAGCGTCGGCGTAGGAGCATATTCCTTCATGAATCCAGTAATCAGACCAATCGGCAGCATTCACCTTGTTTCCCCACCATTCATGCCCCATTTCATGCAGGAGAAGCCAATCAACAGGTTCACCACCTAGTTCTGTATAACGAAACTGATTTCCATATGCATTAATAGTTTGATGTTCCATTCCAAGGTATGGTGTTTCCACAAGACCAAACTTTTCATTTATGAATGGATACTCACCAAAATAATTTTCATGGGAGCGGATCATCTTCATTGCCATATCCAGATGAGCTGAAGCTTTTTTTTCATTTTCTTTAAGCACGTAGAAAATGACGGGCATTTTTCTTTTGGAAATAGAGGTGAATTCCTTTTCCACTTTTGCAAAAACACCAATAGTGAAATTGATATTGTAGTTAGCGATGGGATAACGTGTTATCCAGTTATAGGTTGATCCATTATCAGTTTCAAATACATTTAATAGGATACCGTTGGAAGCCACGGACAATCCTTTTGGAACGGTAACTGAAATTGCCATGCTGTCTGCTCGATCGGATGGATGGTCCTTACATGGAAAGAACACTTTTCCTCCCTCGTTAGCACAAGACATCCCTATCCACGGATTTTCGTCATCATCTTCTTCCCAGGTAAATCCGCCGTCCCATGGAGGGTTGACGGCGGTTGGAGGATGCCCATCATATTTGACTTGGATCTTACAGAATTTACCCTTGTTATAGGGAGGTATATCTACCCAAAGAGCGTCATTTTGGTGATTAAACGGAACCCTTCGTTCATTTGCCTTGACGTCTCGCACCGTAAATGCATTCACTAGATCAAACTTGAGACTATCGACCCTCTCAAGAATATTTATATGTGCTGTGGTTGTTCCTTTAAGAAATTGTTTTTCCGGATCTATATGGAAATCGAGATCATAATATGTAACGTCATAGGAAGCTTGGTTGGGATGAAGTATTCCGCCGGAAGTGTATCCCTGTGCGTATAAGAAAAGATTGGAATAAAGAAGTGCGGTTATAAACAGTGAAGAATACTTCACAAGTCAACTGCTAATGCAGAATTCTATCTCCCTGTTCCCTTTTCTGTTCCTTAACCATTTTCCTAACGTCTTCGAGAAGCTTTTGAGCGTCGTAAACAATTCCGTCTTTTATAGTATACTTCACACCGCCTACTCGTTCAACCTCACCGGTCTTATCATTAAGTCTGACAGCTCCGGTAGCGTAAAGAACTTTAAGATTAGCAATGGGGTTTTCATCAACAATCAACATATCCGCCAGCATTCCTGAGCGGATGACTCCAAACTCAATGGATTTCCCCAACGGTTTATAAAGTGTCTCGGCGCCGTACATGGTAGCGGAGCGTATTACCTCTAACGGATGAAAACCAGCCTCCTGAAGAAGTTCCAATTCTTCAATAGTACCAAATCCATACAATTTATAGATAAATCCCGAATCTGATCCTGTTGTCACCCTCCCCCCCATATTTTTGTAATCATTGAGAAACATCATCCAGACTTGGTAGAAATTTCGCCAGGCGACTTCATTCCAGGTTGTCCAATAAAACCAATAAGCGCCGTGACTTTCCCGACTGGGGGTGTAAAATTCCCACATTGATGGCAAGGTATATTCTTTATGCCAATCCCCATTTCTGGCGTGCATCACATCTCGCCCAGCGGCATAAATCGTCATTGTAGGATCGAGGGTTAAATCAAGTGTTAAGAATTCATTTAATAATGCCTTCCATTTTTCTCCTCTTGGCTTTACCAGATTCCATTGTCTGGCTACTTGGCCAAATCTATGTTGTTCGTCATTGTAATTCATATTAACTGGCCAGGGTTGAACATCATTTGCTTCATACATTGATTCAAAAAGACCATAAAAATGTGTCACCGTGCCCAAACCAAGTCGTGCGGCATCCAAAGCATTCATTTGAGCCACGCCAGATTGAGCCAAGTGGGCTGTTGATCCTAGATTTTGATTTTTGGCTTCATCAAGTAGGGCGGCCATAATATTAGGTGGATAGGACCCTAGTTTCATTCCATCAGCTCCCTTCCTAGCAATATATCTCACCCATTTTTTCGCTGTTTCAGGATCATTTACTGATCCTTCTTTCCAATCATCTGAACCTGAGCCTGGTCGATGGTAGGAAAACATTCTGGGTGCTGTAATTTCATTTTTTGAACTTCTTTCTTTCTCGCTTAAAGACAGATCAAAATTTGTAAAAGGAACGCCTCTAACGGTGGTAATTCCATGACCAAGCCACAGTTTATAAGCGTATTCAGCTTCAGGTGCCTTGGGCGGACCTCCTGTATGAACATGTAAATCGACCAACCCTGGCATGATATACATTCCATGGGCATCAATTTCATAAGTAGAATCTTTTGGGCGTCTTTCTTCATCAATTTCAATGAAAGGTGTTCCAACGCTTGCAACTCGGGTAATTTTATTGCCTTCAACCACGATATCTACTGGGCCACGAGGAGGAGCTCCGGTACCATCGATCAATGTGCCACCTCTAATTATAAGTCTTTTATGCGGCCCATCACCCTCACTTCGATCAGGCGCGGGTTCAATAGTTCTACGGTTTTGTGCAGACAGGAACGTTACGATCAATGTAGTATAAAGAAGGTATTTTGTTGATTTCATGCCTATTCCTTTATATTAATTATCCAGCTAACTACCCCACGTATTCAACGAAAATACCACAGAGGAATGATTTACCCAAAAATGGGAGGGGAAAAAGTAGAAAAAGGAATTAAAGATAAAGACGGCCACCAAAACTATCTGACCGTTGAATAAGAGCAAATTTTATTTGAAGCTTAGATTTATCTCCTTGATCCGGCCAGGAATTACCCAACAGCTATTAGCTATATAGGTGTAATGACAATAGATGCCGCCATTATCATGCATTTCCCCCCAAAAAATTTCAAAAACGTATGATAATACACTCCATGCATTAATTCAATTGCTCTATGTTAATCAGGAAATGCCCTGAAAGATCGCTCAGTTAGTCAATTTTCCTTCTGGGTCTAGGCAAATTAGTACGCTCATAATAATCATCATAATATTGATCTATGGCCTTTGGATATGAGCCGCCGCCCCACACATAACGGAGAGAATCACCGGTGTGAGTTTCTATTAACTCATCCTGCGGCTTTTGTACATGTAAAAAAACCAATCTACCAAGTCTTAACATTTCTTCATCATTCGGCGTCTTACCCATCACACCAATCATAAGATCCATATGTTTTGATTTCATATGTTCCATGAGCATTGATTCAACTTTAGCCTGGAGACCCCAAACATATTTAGCTTTGGATGCCATTGATATAAGATTACCTGAGCGGGGGTTATTTTGATTTTCAAGGGCTATTCTTGCAGCAATAAGGTTTTCGTACTCTACATCAGTAATAAAAATTGATGGCGATTTATTGATATAATTAGCTTCGGAAACGTATTCAAGAGAATTCATTACCTCATTCCAAAATTCACTTGCGGTAATAGTACCATCAATAAAATTTCTCAAAACAACGGAACTGGTTGAAGCAGTAAGCTGAGAGCCGTCCCGGCCAACTGGAATACTGCAATGAACTGTAACAATAGATGGAAGTAGTGCCACATAATCAGATTTCTGTTCTTTATGCATTTCACGCTGCATTACCTTGCCAACACAGGAGAATCCCAAGATTACGACCTCCTCAAAATTGTTTCTTCGTGATTCTAAAGAAATTCTGAAAACGGTGTTGTTGCTTTCCGCTTTCCGGAAGGAAGTATTTTCATCTGAATAAGGCAATCTATAATACTTTAATGCTGAATGGACTTGATATGTAAAAGCTGATTTTCTTTGCGGATTATCGATAAGTTCAGATCTTTGAATAGAAGTCTCATCTGGAACTGCATGTAACAGAGAGAGAATAGAGATTAGTAGTATTGCGTTAAGCTTTATAATAGCTGCCCGTGTTAGATCAACCATATTATTTATTGTTACTAGAGTCAGTGCCCCCACTGAACAGAGGAATTTTCATAATGATTGAGAAATTAACAACAAAAAGTGAAAATACGTGAAGTACGAAATTCGCAACCATAAAACCAAAGAAAGCCCCCGCTATTACATCACCCGGATAATGAACACCCACATAGACCCTGCTGAATCCCACAAGGAATGGAATAATAAATAGCCATCGTTTCATTTTCGGGTAGAAAAAACCTGTAACTATAGCAAACGCCATACTGTTAGCAGCATGGTTTGATGGAAAACTGTATTTTCCTCCCCTTCCTACAAGGAGCCTAACCATATCAGCCAATTCATGAGATGGTCTGATTCTCCCTACCATAGGTTTAATTATTTGTGCCGCCACCGCATCGGTAAGAACAAGACATACAACTGCAATCAAAAAAGCCTTTAGTGCCCGTCTCCAGTCATCACGGAAAAGGTAGAAGTAAAAGATGATTAGAGGTAAAAACCAGTTAGATGAATTTGTAATAAACGGGAAAACAAAATCAAAAAGAGAATTAGCGACACTCCTGTTAAAAAGTTCCAGAAGCATCACATCGGTTGAATTAAGAAATGACAACACTATAAAATTAAATCATTATTCTGCCTTGTATTCGATCTTCCCGTTAACGAATGTATAAATAATTTTGGTGTCAAGAATAACATCATCAGGGACGGTCATGATGTCATGGGAAAGCACAGTAAAGTCCGCTACTTTGCCTACTTGAATGGAACCTTTAAAATTTTCTTCAAAAGCCCCATACGCGGCTGATAGAGTATAACTTTTCAATGCTTCATCCCTGGTCATTTTCTGCCACGGTTCATAACCGTCCGCTGGTTCACCCTTTAGGGTTTTCCTGGTAACAGAAGCATAAAACGATTCTATAGGACTGATGGGTTCCACAGGTACGTCTGTGCCATTTATAACCACCGCGCCTGATTTGAGTAGATTCCTCCAAACATAAGCACCTTCTTCAATTCTTTTTGCCCCCAATCGGTTGATTGCCCAGGGTCGATCTGAACTCATATGAATACCTTGAATGGACGCTATAACTCCCATTTCTTTGAATCGAGGTATATCCGCAGGATCGATATGCTGGGCATGTTCAATCCTGAAACGATGGTCGTTATTAACATCCGGATGGAGCTTAAAAACTGATTCATATTGATCTAGCACCTCTCTGACGGCCCTATCACCGATAGAATGTGTATTTACTTGAAAACCGGTTAAAAAGCCTTTTTCAGAAACTTCATGAACATAACTCATAGGTTGAGTAGCCATTCCTGCATGGCCAGGGCGATCGCTGTAATCAGCCAATAGCCACGCTCCCCTGGAACCAAGGGCACCATCAGAATTGAGTTTGATTGCTCTGATAGTAAGAAAGTTATTTCCGAGACCGATTTCTGGTCCTCTCTGGTACCAATCTTCTAATAATTTGGAATCACGGCTAGTCAGCATGACGTACAAACGGATTTTCATCATGCCAGAATCCAGGAAACGCCTGTAAGTATCAATGCTAGATTTTCCCGATCCAGCATCCTGGAAGGAGGTTACACCATTCTGAAGACACTCCTCTATAGCAAATTCGAGAGATTTGTCGCGGTAAGCGTCGCTTTCATCCGGAATATGTTTGGATATAAGGCGTTGAGCAACTTCGTTGAATACGCCGGTAGGTTTCCCATTTTCATCTCTAATAATTTCGCCATCCTCTCTTTTTAAAAATATTTCATCCCCCAGTTCCATATCGAATTCAGTCCCAGATAATATACCCGCAATCTCCATAGCCTTGGCATTGGCAAAGCCGGCATGTCCGCTGGCATGGGTCAAATAAACAGGATTGTCCGGAGATACAGCGCTCAGCTTATGATGTGTCTGAAAACCTTTCACCATCGGTTTCGGCTGCGGTGTCCATTTGCTCTGATGCCATCCTCTTCCAAGTATCCATTCACCTGGCTCCGTTTCCGACACTGCATTCGCTACTATGTCCACCAGTTCATCATAGTCTTTGATTCCATTCAAATCGAGTTTCATTTTTGAAGAACCGAGGCCCATGATGTGACCGTGGGATTCGATGAAACCGGGTATCATAGTTTGCCCTTCAAGATCAACAACTCTGGTCTTTTTCCCTACAAAAGGATCTATATCAGTATTACTACCAACGGCAATGATCCGACCTCCTTTAACAGCCACAGCGGAAGCTTTTGGACTGTTAACGTCAACCGTGTATATGTTACCATTTTGAACTACCAGATCAGCGGCTCTGTCCCCTGAGCACCCAAATATTGATAGGATTGTAATACATAGAATAATGACAATGCTATTATTTCTGTTTAACATATTTTTCCCTCGATAAATAATGAAATGATATGGTTTTTTTACCTGCTACTTAAAGTTTGACCGAAAATCTCTCTCGATCGAGATGGGAAATAATTTACAACCGTACTCTCAGACCGATGTCCGCTGTACGCCCATAATGCTGCTCTGATGACGGAAAACCCTTCCCTCTAACAAGATTTCGGTCCACTGATCCCGTTATATTATTAATGTTTCCATAGATCTGAAGACCATACCACGGCAAGTCCTGTTTGACAGAAAAGTCCCAACGGGTATAATCATCTGTAGACTGTCGCAACTCTTTCCAGAAGTCTGTTCGTTGAAAAACCTGTGATATATGCAGCATGGACAGTCTTGCTGAAAAACCTTTACGGTCATATCCGATTGCAATATTGGCAATATTGTTTGGTTGATCTATCAACCGGTCTGTATAAAAAGTGTCAACATTTGTCATTTCAGCTCTGAAATAGGGTTCAAAATAATATGTGGTCACTATTTCCGTTCGGGGATACTGAGCTTTTGATTTGATATATGTATAGTTCATGTTCAAAACAAATCCGTTCAAAAAACCGGGGAGATACCAGAATCGTGTCTGCCAATCAACTTCCATCCCTCGCATTTCAACAGCATATGGATTATTCATGGTGACACCATTAATAAACTTCATTTTTTGGTCTTCGTCCAATCCATATTCCTCCGGATCTATAATTATTTTCCTACTAACACTGAATATCAGGTCTTCTATTCTTTTTGTAAACATACCCAGTGTTAAAAGACCTATATGTTGTTGATTTACTGAAAAATATAAATCATTATTGAGAGAACGAGCTACCTTCAGATCAGCGTTCCTCCATGATACACTGGTATTTGAAATGTACCAGAATGGAAGAATTTGTGTATAATTGGGCCGTGAAAGTGTATTAGTCTGTGCAAATCTTATGTCAAACCAATCTGTTGGGCGAATCCGAAGCATGTACATGGGAAGCCAAAATTTGTTTATCCTTGAATGAG
>Ga0208132_1001281_pt1 | contig 10852 bp, 7 predicted proteins | sample ETNtaG_16_FD_185785 | JGI IMG/M metagenome (GOLD analysis project Ga0208132, IMG submission 185785) | Marine microbial and viral communities from oxygen minimum zone, Eastern Pacific Ocean - ETNP201406SV199 (SPAdes) (version 2) | ecosystem: Environmental > Aquatic > Marine > Oceanic ... | reverse complement strand
ACCTCAACGGTGTCACGGGCTACTCGGGCCTGATTGGAACGATGGCATGTGACGCCTACGGCGACTGTTCGTCATCGAAGATCACCGTCATCCAAAACATCGACGTTGCCGACTACGAGGCTTCAACAGCCAACGTCGTCTACGAATACGCACCCCTGGGCTCCAGCCAGGTCGGCGACATCGTCGCCGGTGCCGAGAAGCCCACCTACGGCGGCTCGGTGACCATCGGTGTCGAGGCAGAGGCAACCGGCCTGCGTCCCTGGGAGGACGCCTGCTCGTCGCCCTGCTACAACATGATGATCGTCGTGTTCGACAAGTTGTTCGAGCAGAACGAGGTGGGCTCCTACGTGCCGAACCTGGCAACCGGCATCTCCGCGAACGATGACTTCACGGTCTGGACGATGTCCCTGCAGAGCGGTGTCAGGTTCCACGACGGCAGTGCATTCAATGCTCAGTCCCTCTCAGACATGTGGGCCATTCAGCAGGGTGGAGCCGCGGCAGCGGGTCACATCGCTGCAACGGGTCTTACCACGGTTGAGGTGATAGGTGACCTCGAGGTCACCTACACGCTCTCCAAGACCAACTCGGCGTTTCCGAGTTACCTGTCACGCGCACCCCTGGGTATGGTGTTCGAGCCGGGTGCTGCGGCAGCTGACACCGATGCGTTCAGCCTTGCACCGGTCGGTACGGGTCCGTTCGTGATTGAGTCACGTGACATCGACAACGAGACCATCTTCACAAGGAATCCGAACTACTGGCAGAAGGACATCTGGGGACGGCCGCTGCCGTACCTGGATAGCTTTGCCGTGCGCCCGATTCCAGACGAGACCACGAGGCTGGCCTCCCTGACCTCGGGCACGGTGACTGCCATGCAGAGTCTCCGACAGGCGACTATCCGTGACGCCCGTGAGGCCGAGGGGATTACCCTCTACGAGTTCCAGGGCAACAACGCCGGTGGCGGTATGTTCAACGTGCTGCTGGCACCGTACGACGACGTTCGCGTTCGTAGGGGCCTGACGCTCGCAAACAACCAGGAGGCGGTAATTGAGGCGCTGGGTGGCAAGGGGATCTCTGGTCCCGGTACCCAGTTCTTCTCACCGGACAGCCCCTGGTGGTCACAGGCCGTGCACGACGCCTACCCGCACTTCGACTACGAAGCCGGCAAGGCGCTCATCCAGGAATACGTGGACGATCCCGAGCGTTCCGATGGCAAGGCAGTGGGTGAGAACATCGAGGTCACCCTGTCCTGCCCACCGGACCCGACGCTTATCGCCGCCATGTCGGTGCTGGAGCAACTCTGGAGCGGAACAGGAATGGTCGACGTGACCTTGGTCAACACCGACCAGCAGACGCACATCAACGTCGCCCTGGGCCTCGCAAACGGCTTCCAGGGTGAGCACGGTGCACACTGCTGGCGTTGGGGTGGAGAGGACGACCCGTCGGTCGGTCTGGGTGATGCCTACGCCCCGTGGCAGATGTCGCCGCTGAACTTCTCGAACTACTCCGACGACGAGGCATCGGCTGCACTTGCCGAGGCCATCACAACCGATGACTTCGCCCGTCGCAGGGAGCTGTACGAGACGGTCGGCCTGGTTGGCGCCCGTGATGTGCCGATGTGGTACTCGGGTCACACGGCAACCGTTATCGCCGTTGCCGACGGCATCGTCGGCCTGGACAACTGGATCACGGTCGACGGCCAGTTCGGTATCGGGCATCCCAACGCCGAGGGTCGTTGGCACCAGGTCTGGTGGGACAACTAGGCCGAAGGGCACTCTGAGACGCCTCAGGTGGGGCGGGGCCACGGCTCCGCCCCACCGGGCGTTACAACTTCATATCCGCTCCCGCCGGGGAGGCCCTCAGAGTGGAGGGTCATGGTCCGGCCTCGACCGTGAGAATCGGCCGCCTTGGGCTCCTTCATAGCGATACGTCTGGTGAGGCTGGTGGCCACGCTGCTGGCCGTCTCGTTCCTGACCTTCCTGCTGGTGAACCTGCTACCAGGTGACGCCATCAACGCCCTCATTCCGATCGAGGCCCAACAGGATCAGGAATACGTTGCCCAGGTGAGGGCCGAGTGGGGCCTCAACGACCCGATGCTGGTCCGATACGGAAAGTGGCTGGGCGATGCCGTTCGAGGCGACCTGGGCGAATCGATAGTCACCTCGCGCGCCGTCAGCAGCGAGATCGCCCACCGCATTCCCGTCACAGGTGAGCTGATGATCGTGACCGTGGTCTTCTCGGTCCTGATGGCCGTACCGCTCGGGGTGATGAGCGCCTACCGGGAGGGTTCCAGGCTGGACCAGGTAATTTCAGGCGGCGCCCAGTTTGCGCTAAGCGTGCCCGGGTTCGTGGCTGGCCTTCTCTTCATCTACGTGTTCGCCATGAAGCTGGGATGGTTCCCGGCAACGGGATGGACCCGTATCTCCAACAGCATCTCCGGCAACCTGATGACGGTGACGCTGCCAGCCCTATCGCTTTCTGTCATCGAGGTGGCGGTCTACGCCAGGGTTGTCCGCTCAGACCTCGTGACGACGCTCAAGGAGGACTACATCCTCTCGGCCAGGTCAAAGGGCCTCAGGGACGGCTTTATCCTGTTCAGGCACGCCCTGCGACCCAGCTCCCTGACGCTTATCACGGTGGTGGGCCTCAACATCGGGCTTCTGCTCGGGGGAACGGTCGTGGTGGAGTTCCTGTTCGCCCTGCCGGGCCTCGGAAAGCGCCTTCTGGATGCAATCTTCCAGCGGGACTTCATGATGGTCCAGGGGATCACCGTGTTCGTGGCGATGGTCTACGTGGTCGTGAACACCCTCGTGGACCTCGTATACCTGGTGGTCGACCCACGGATCAGGAAGGCCGACTGAGGTGGACACGGCAGTCGACCCAGCAGTTGCCGCCAGGCGACCGTGGATCAGGCGTTTCGTGGCCAAGATGCCATGGGTCACGCGCTTCTGTGCTTCGTGGCTGATCGTGATCGTGGCAGCGGCCGTGTTCGCCGACCTCATACCCGGCCTCGCCGATCCCAACTACCAGGGGTTCCTGTTCGGCGACGGGGCCACCAACGAGGGCCCGGGCCTGAGCCACTTCCTGGGCACGGACAACAACAGCCGCGACATCCTGGCCCGGATCGTCTACGGCGCCCGGGTATCGCTGACAGTGGCCCTTGCTGCTGTATTCATGGGGGTCGTGTTCGGTGGCTTCTTCGGATCGCTTGTCGGGTTCGTGCGCGGAAAGACCGATTCAACCGTCATGGCCGTCGTCGACGTGATCCTGGCCTTTCCCGGGCTGGTCCTGTTGCTCACCGTCGTCACCCTGCTTGGCAGGCGGGACCTCGTCGTAATCGCCACGGTGATCGGCTTCCTCAGCATTCCCCCCTACACCAGGGTCGCCAGGGCCAACGCCCTCTCTATTAGCCGAAGGGAGTTCGTAACAGCAGCCCGAGCCATAGGCACGAAGAAGCGCACGATCCTGTTCCGCGAGGTCATACCCAACGTCCTGCCCACGCTGCTTGCCTACGCAATGGTCAACGCCGCCGTCATCATCCTTCTCGAGGGAGCGCTGGCGTTCCTCGGCCTCAGCGTGGAACCCCCCACCTCGTCATGGGGAACGATGGTCAACGCCTCACGCGTTGATCTCCAGATCAACGTGTGGCCCGCCATCTGGCCTTCCCTCGCCCTCGTGTTCACCGTCTACTCACTCAACAACGTGGGCGACTGGCTGCGGCGGCTGCGCTCCGTCCGATCGGCGGCGCTCTGATGCCTGACAACGTGGCCAACAGCCCACTCCTCGAAGTGGACGACCTGCGAACCACCTTCACTATCCCAACTGGCGATGTGAAGGCGGTCAGGGGGGTCAGCTTCACCCTGGATCGGGGCAGGACCCTCGGCATCGTGGGAGAGAGTGGTTCCGGAAAGACCGTCCTGGCAAGGTCGATAATGCGCCTCAACCTGGGCACCAACGTGACCACCACGGGAACCGCAGCCTTCGACGGAAACGACGTGCTGACGAGATCGCCATCTGAGATGCGCCAACTATGGGGCTCCGAAATGGCCATGGTGTTTCAGGACCCGATGACCTCGTTGAATCCGCTGGTGCGAGTCCAGAGGCAGGTAACAGAGCACCTCTGTCGGCACCTGAACCTGAACCGGTCAGAGGCAAGGCAGGCAGCCGTAGACCTGCTTCGGGAGGTCCGCATCCCCGATCCCGACACCAGGCTGCGTTCCTTCCCGCACGAACTGTCGGGGGGGATGCGCCAGCGTGTCTGCATCGCCGTCGCCCTGGCCTGTGAGCCGTCACTGCTGTTTGCCGACGAGCCGACAACGGCACTGGACGTGACGGTCCAGCACCAGATTCTGAACTTGCTCAGCCGGGAGCAGGCCGATCGGGAGATGGCGATGGTTCTGGTCACCCACGACCTGGGTGTCGTGGCGGGAAGAACCGACGACACAATGGTCATGTATGCCGGGACAGTGGCCGAGTACGCGCCCACGGTGTCGCTCTTCGCTGACATGCGTCATCCCTATTCGGAGGCACTGATGCGATCGATTCCGCTCACCAGCTTTCCCAGTCACACGAGGCTGGCCGCCATCACGGGTAGGCCGCCGGACCTGATTGACCCACCGACCGGTTGTGCCTTCAGTCCACGGTGTCCCTATGTCCAGGACCATTGTGTCAACGAGGCACCACCGTTGGTGGAGATCGACGATCCGGCACACCGTCTTGCCTGTTGGACGCCGGTGGGTTCACCAGAGGCCCTTACGGCCTTTGAGAAGAACCTGGCGGCTGGCCTGCCACAGGCGGTGGCAGTTGACGTCTCGACCACCTGGTCGCCGACCGGTGGGGTGGATGGCTGATGGCTGGAACCGGAAAGGCCCATCTCCGCCCGGGCGATGATGTGCTGGTCACCGTCGAGGACCTGGTCGTGGAGTTTCCGGTTGGACGTGGCCGCACGGTAAAGGCAGTCAGCGGCATCAGCTTCGACATCAGGTCCGGGGAGACCCTCGGACTTGTAGGCGAGTCGGGTTGCGGCAAGTCCACAAGCGGCCGGGCGATCATCCAGTTGCCCCGACCGACCTCTGGAAGCGTCACGTTCAGGGGGGTCGACCTTGCGGATCTCTCAGATGAGGAGATCCGCCAGAGGCGAACGCACATCCAGATGATCTTCCAGGATCCAATCTCGTCGCTGAACCCGAGGCGGACGGTCGGCGACATCGTGGCCGAACCCCTACGGGTCTGGGGCCCCTCCGATGCCAGTGAGCAAGAGGCCATAGTCGACCGGATGCTCGACTCTGTGGGTGTCGACCCCGACACGGCACGCGACAAACGACCCCACGAGTTCTCCGGTGGACAGTGCCAGCGCATCTCCATTGCCCGGAGCCTCGTGATGCTCACCAACCGTGGAAACCTCCACAGGAGCCGCAGGCGGAGCCGTAGTAGCAGCCGGAGTCGTGGTCGTGGTCGTGGCAGACTGCTGATCTGTGACGAGCCCGTGAGCTCCCTGGACGTGAGCGTCCAGGCGCAGATCCTGAACCTGCTCGAGGACCTGAAGGCCGGATACGGCCTGACCATGATGTTCATCGCCCACGACCTGGCAGTCGTGAAGAACATCAGCGACCGGGTTGCGGTCATGTACCTGGGCAAGCTCTGTGAGGTGGCCGACCCCGACACCCTCTACGCCGAGGCGGCCCACCCCTACACGGACCTGCTCTTGGGGTCGGTGCCCGAACCGGATCCCACCGTGGAGATCGACGAGGGCCTCATCGAGGATGGTGAGTTGCCGTCACCCAGCAACCCGCCATCAGGGTGTCGCTTCCGGACCCGGTGTGAGAGGGTCACCGACCTCTGCAGCAGCGAGGAACCGCAGATGCGGGCAGTGGGGGATGACCACTTTGTGGCATGCCACCATCCCCTGGCTGCAGTGGCCGGGTAGGACCTGAGTTTGCCGTAGCCGCCCCCGTGGGCGATGATGACACATTCCAATGCTGCACGGTTCTGACCGTGCACCTACCCCGACACCCATCTGGAGGGAAATGACCATGCGCCGAAACGGACGTGTACTGGTAACACTTGGCGTGGCATTCACGCTGATAGCGGGGGCTTGTGGCTCCGATGCGACTGAGGAGGCTGCTCCTGTTGCCACCACTGCAGCCCCGGTCGCTTCTGTCACCACTGCGGCTCCGGCTGCTCCAGCCACGACGGCTCCGGCTGCTCCAGCCACGACGGCTACGCCGATCACGGTGCCCGAGAGCGGTTTGGCTGCTGTTTGTCCTTCGCCTTTGGTGATTCAGACGGATTGGTTTCCTGAGGCTGAGCATGGGGCGATGTATCAGATGATTGGTGATGGTTACAGCGTGGATGCTGACAACAAGGTTGTCAGTGGTCCTGGCCAGTTGGGTGGTCAGGCTCTGGGTATCGACATTGAGGTGCGTACTGGTGGTCCGGCTATTGGTTGGGCTCCGGTGTCTTCGTACATGTACACCGATGATTCGATTCATCTGGGGTACCGGTCTACTGATCAGCAGGTCCTGGAGTATTCGGATGCGCCGATGATGTCTGTTGTGGCTCCTTTGGAGAAGAACCCGCAGATGGTGATGTGGGATACCGATGCTCATCCCAATGTGAGGTCCTTGGCTGATTTGGGTTCTGATGGTGTGACGATCAACGTGTTTGGTGGTGGCACGTTTGCTGACGTGTTTGTCGCTGAGGGCATTTGGTCTGCTGACCAGGTTGATCCTTCCTATGACGGTTCTCCTGCCCGGTTTGTGGCTGATCAGACGATTGCCCAGCAGGGGTTTGCTTCTGCTGAGCCGTATCAGTACGAGCATGTGTTTGAGGAGTACGGCAAGGCTGTTGCCTTCGAGTTGCTCCACGATGCCGGTTTCCAGGTGTATTCCCAGACGATTGGTATCCGTCCCGGTGACCTTGAGGACCTGAGGGGTTGTCTGGAGTTGATTGTTCCTGTGATCCAGCAGTCTGTTGTGGACTACGACGCTGCTCCTGAGCGTGCGAATGCGATGATTGTTGATGCTGTAACCCAGTTTGAGGATTTCTGGGTCTATGACATGGACCTGGCGGCGTTCTCGGTTCAGGCCCAGAGGGATCTGGGTCTTGTCGGCAATGGTCCTGATGGGATTGTCGGCAACATGGACGCTGACCGCATCCAGACCGTGATCGACAAGATCGCTGTTGCGGGCATGGACTTCGAGGCCGGCCTGTCGGTGAGTGACATCATGACCAACGAGTTCATCGACACCTCCATCAGCTTCCCCGAATACGAGACAGCCGCACCTGAGATTGCCTTTGACTTTGGTGTGACTGAGGATGTGATTCGTGTTGGTGCGATTGCTGACCTGTCGGGCATCTTTGCTCCGTTGGTGATTCAGATTATTGATGCGCAGACGGCGTATTGGGACATGGTGAACGAAAATGGTGGCATTGGTGGCCGCCAGATCGAGTTCGTTGTGTTGGATAACGCCTATGACGTGCCTACGCATCTGGAGCGCTACGAGGTGATGCGTGACGAGGATGAGGGTGTCGTGTTCTTGTCCCAGTCGACTGGTTCGCCTCACACGGCTGCTATTGCTGAGGCTCTGGTTGAAGACGGCCTTGGTGCCATCCCGTTGTCTTGGTATTCGGGTTGGCCTGATCCTGACTTTGGCCAGAACGTGTTCGAGTCGTACACGAATTACTGTTACGAGTCGATCAACGGCGTTGATTACATGGCTAACAACATCGTTGATGGTGAGGCCAGGTTGGCTGTTATCTCGTTCCCGGGTGAGTACGGCCAAGATGGTGCCGTTGGTGCCAAGATCGCTGCTGAGGCGTTGGGTATCGAGGTTGTCTATGACGGTGAGGGGGCTGTGATCCCCGGTGCCGATCAGACGCCTGTGATCACGGGGCTCATGGAGTCTGGTGCGAACATGGTGTGGGCGACGATCAGCCCGTCGATTTTCGCTGAGATCTTCGGTGGTGCCGGTGCGCAGGGCTTCACGGCTCAGTGGTCGGGTAACTCGCCTACCTACAACTACATGTTGTTGGCGACGCCTCTGGCTCCTTTGTTGGATGCGCTCTATACGCAGTCGACTTACACGTTGACGTGGAACACTGGTGATGCTCCCGGTATGACTGACATGGTCGCCGAGTTGCAGGCCCGTATTCCTGACAAGCCGTTGTCAGACGTGTACACGGTTGGTTGGACCGAGGCGATGGCCACCCACCAGATCCTCGAGGCGGCTGCGGCTGCCGGTGATTTGACCAGGGCTGGTGTGATCGCTGCTGCGAACTCCACGACTGTGGACTACGGGGGCCTCGCTCCCAGCCAGTCTTATGGTGGCGACATCAACGACTACATCGTGCGCGAGTCCTACATGTTTGACATCCAGGCTGACCTGTTCGACGTGGCTGCAACAGTCGCTGGTGGCGGGTCGACTGGTTCGGTGCTGATCGGTGACGGCCCGATCGTGTCAGACATCACCAAGGACCAGACCTATGAGGGTGCCTGCTTCGTCGCAGGATGACCCCCTGACAACAACACATAACTGAATACCGGGCGGGGCTTCGGCCCCGCCCGGTTTCGTTTTCAGCTACAGGGATACCCGACAGCCACCGGGGTCTGCGGCTTCGGTTAGAGTCGCCCTCCGTTCCATTTCACCATTGGAGACGTAGTGGAAGACTCGTCGATACAGAGCCAGGGGGTGGAAGCCGACCCGCAGCCCGACCTGCGACGAAACTCCGCCCGGGTTACCGACGAGCGGCCTTGGTGGGACACCTTCCCCTGGTGGGGGGTGATCATCGGGTCGATCCTCCTCTGGATGGCCTTTCAGATAGCCACCAACGACGACTACGAACTGGCCTGGGACCGCATCGCCCCCGGCCTCCGCCTCACCGTCACGGCCACCCTGCAGGCCTTTGCCATCGCACTGGTAGTCGGCCTAATAGCAGGCATGGGCCAACTCTCCCGCAACGTGGTCGCCCGCAATGTCTCACGCACCTACGTGGAGTTCATAAGGGGCATCCCCATCCTGCCACTCATATTCACGGTCGCCCTGATCGTTGTCCCCGAGACAACCGACCTCCTCAACAGCCGCCTGGATGCATGGTTCGGCTGGGAGTTCACGCTCTCCTTCCAGATGAGGGCGACAGTCACCCTTGCACTCATCTACGGCGCCTACATGGCCGAGATCTTCCGGGGTGGCATCCAGTCCATCCCTCCGGGCCAGACCGAGGCAGGCAGGTCACTGGGCCTGACAAAGCGCCAGACAATGAACTCAGTTGTCCTGCCCCAGGCGATGCGCGCGATCATCCCCCCGCTCGGAAACGACTTCATCGCCATCCTCAAGGACACCTCCCTGCTCTCGGTTCTGGGTGTCCTCGAGATCACCCAGAGAGGACGTCAGTTCTCAGCCAGCACCTTCAAGTTCCGTGAGGGCTACTTCGTCGTCTCGTTCATCTACCTGATCCTCACCCTCAGCCTCTCCCTTCTCCTCGGAGTACTCGAACGGCGAATGACCCGCGACCGCAAGGGGGAGCGCTGACATGATCACGCTCAGTGACCTCACCAAGACCTTCGACAGGACGATCCACGCCGTACGTGACGTGAACCTCCAAGTCGACGAAGGCGAAGTCGTCGTGATCGTAGGGCCGAGTGGCTCCGGCAAGTCCACGATCCTGCGCTGCATAAACCTTCTTGAGATCCCGACAGCGGGAACGGTTCTGGTCGACGGCTTCGAACTGACAGACACCTCAACCGACATCGACCACGTCCGCGCCGAGGTTGGCATGGTCTTCCAGCAGTTCAACCTGTTCCCCCACCTCACGGTCACAGAGAACATCACGCTGGCACAGCGAAAGGTCCGTGGCCGCAGCAGGACCGAGGCCCAGGAGATGGCTGAACGCCAGTTGACCCGGGTCGGGATACCTGAAAAGGCCGACTCCTACCCACGCCAACTGTCAGGTGGCCAGCAGCAGAGGGTCGCCATCGCCAGATCACTGGCCATGGAACCACGGGTGATGCTCTTCGACGAACCCACCTCGGCGCTAGACCCTGAGATGGTCAAGGAAGTCCTCGACGTAATGCTGGAGTTGGCCGCCGAGGGCATGACGATGGTCGTGGTAAGCCATGAGATGGGCTTCGCACGGGCCGCAGCCGACCGCCTCGTCTTCATCGACGAGGGTGAGATAGTCGAGTCCGGGCCCCCAGAGGAGATCTTCTCCAATCCGACCCACGAGCGCACCCGCGCGTTCTTCGACAAGATCCTCTACTGAACCCCGCCACACCTAGCCTGATCGCCTGATGCCACCAGCCACTGCAGTCGAGTTGACTGGAATCACCAAGCGGTTCCCCGGAGTCGTCGCCAACGACGATGTCCACATAAGCGTCACCGAAGGTGAGATCCACGCCGTGGTCGGAGAGAACGGCGCCGGCAAGTCAACCCTGATGAAGATCCTCTACGGAATGCTTGCCCCCGACGAGGGTCGGATGACAGTAACGGGCGACGAGGTCAGCTTCTCGTCACCAGGTGAGGCAATCGACCGCGGAATCGGAATGGTGCACCAGCACTTCATGCTGGCCGACAACCTCACCGTCCTGGAAAACGTGATCCTGGGTGCAGAGCCGAAACGGCGCGGGGCAATTGACCTCGAGGCGGCAAGGACCAGCCTCGAGGAGCTGGGGGCCTCCTACGGCCTCGACATCCACCCTGACGACATGGTCGACACCCTTGAGGTCGGCGAACGACAGCGGGTCGAGATCATCAAGGTGCTCTACCGCGGAGCGAAGATCCTCATCCTTGACGAGCCCACCGCCGTACTGGTCCCCCAGGAGGTCGAGGAACTGTTCAGGAACCTCCGGGAGCTCAAG
>Ga0208132_1001277_pt1 | contig 10872 bp, 8 predicted proteins | sample ETNtaG_16_FD_185785 | JGI IMG/M metagenome (GOLD analysis project Ga0208132, IMG submission 185785) | Marine microbial and viral communities from oxygen minimum zone, Eastern Pacific Ocean - ETNP201406SV199 (SPAdes) (version 2) | ecosystem: Environmental > Aquatic > Marine > Oceanic ... | reverse complement strand
AAATTAATTTATAAAAGAGATAAACTAATTTTTTACCTTTTAAATTTAGATAGTCCAATAATATTGCCTGAGCAAAAACTGTCGCAATATATTAATTCTCTCAAACTACATATCAATTTATAGATTATAAATGATCCACCTTTTAATTTGCCCACATGTTCTTGATTATGGCGGCTCACAAATAAGTGTTCATCACTGGGCAAAGCATTTAGATCCTTCAAAGTTTAAAATTACTATACTTGCTATGAAGGAGGGGGGGCTTTCAAATAAGTTTGAATCTAATTATTCAGTTTATTATGACGACATAGGCTATCCTAATGTTGAAAATTATATAAGAAGGTTTAAGCCAGATATACTCCATGCCTGTCCGGGAGGTGGTACCCCTCAAAAATATATTTCTAAAGCAGCGAAATTAGTTCCGGTTACGCAGACGATAATGTGTCCTAGGCTTGTATCAAACAAAAATGATGTTTCAGGCAGCATTGTACTTTCAAAATATGTTTTTTCACTTCAAAAAAGCATAAAAGATGTTTTCCAGATTGATCCTCCTTTTGATATCACCGATTACGATATCAAATATTTGAAAGAGTATTTTGGTTTGCCTGAAAATAAATTAATTATTGGCTCGTTTGGAAACAACAGGGGTGAAAATGCTCATTTTATGAAAATTGTCAGATTTTATAAAAACAATGACGTCCATTTTGTAATAAAAACAAACAAAAAATATAAGTATTTATTTGGAAGAAAAAGAATTACTGCAATAAATAGAAGTTTGAGCGAGAACGAGAAACTAAGTTTGATAAGATGTTTCGATATTTTTTTATACCCAACGTCTAATGAATCTTATGGGGTGGTTTTTTTGGAAGCTATGTCTCAAAATGTACCTATTATAAGTTATGATGATTCAGCTATTCCGGAGGTAATAGGAGACGGAGGCCTTTTAGCGCCTCTCAATAACATAAATAAAATGATGGAGCTGCTTGATGAGTTGAGAATAAATGATAATAAAAGAAGATCTATCGGACAACTAGGGTATAAATTATTCAGGAAACGCAATGATCCAAAACTTATTGCCAAAAAGTATGAAGTTTTTTTTGAAAAAATATTAAACGTCTCAAAAAATTCAAAATTATGCAAGGAATAATAAAATGGATGTAGTTCTTTATTACCCTAAATTTCCTCTTGGAAAGAAGAAGTATGTAGTGGGAGGTGGCAGCAATAGAATGATGCCCCCTCTTGATATGGGGTGGGTTGCGAAACTTTTAAAAAAAGAAGGAACGATTAATTTTAAAATTGTCGATGCCAATATAAATAGATATTCATTTGATGAAGTTAAAAAAATATTATTAAAACTTCAACCAAAAATCATTCTGACGACCTCTGAACCTTATGAAGCATATAGATGTATGAGCTTGATAGAAGATTATCTTTCTATTCATAAAGACTGTATTGAAATGATTAAAGAAACCCTTCCTGAAAGCCAAATTATTCTTGTCGGTCCTCATGGAACATCTTTTCCAGACTATGTGTTCAAAGAAAACCCAAAATTGAATTTTATTGTAAGGGGAGAGTCGGAAATAACAAGCTTTGAATTGATAAACGCACTTTTCAAAGGAGAGAACTGGAGAGAAATTAAAGGGGTGTCTCGTAATAATAACGGGAAAATTGTTCATAACGAGGATAGGCCATACCTTGAAAATCTTGACATGTTGTCGTATCCAGCGTTTCATTTTCTGGACATAGATAAATATCTTACATATCATCAAAAGAAAGATGGAATAAGAAAAATTTTAGTTATTAGCAGCAGAGGATGCCCGTATAAATGTATTTATTGTTTTAAAGCAATGGTCGGAGATGATTTCAGAAGTAGAAGCGCTGATAATGTTTTGGAAGAAATTGATATTTTGTACAACCGGTATAATGTGGATCATATTGGTTTTCATGATGAGATATTTACATTTGAAGAGGAAAGAGTGGGGAAAATATGTGAAAAATTAAAAGAGAGAAAATACCAGTTAACCTGGAGTTGTGAAACCAGGATCGAGAAAATTTCAATACCACTATTAGAAAAAATGGCTGACGCAGGATGCAATGAAATCCTATTTGGAGTTGAAAGCCTGTTGCCGGATATTCAAAAATCCGCTCAGAAAATGGTGGATATCAACAAGCTTATTGAGATTACTAGGCACGCTGAGAATGTCGGCATCTATTGTTTATCCGCTTTACAATTCGGATTGCCTGGTGATTCCAGGAAAACAGTGGAAGAAAATATTAAAAAAATAAAAAAGCTGGCTATACCTATCAGCCTTCCTCTTATAACACGAGTTTATCCAACAACTAAATTGTATGAGATAGGCAAAGAAGAGAAGCTAATTAAAGAAGACAGCTTTGAGGCATGTGTAAAAGCTTCCGGCTTGATAAAAACGGAATTTAAAGATAGAGATTGTTATTATGAAGCGTTAAATTATTACCATAAAGCAATGAAAATGGTAAACCGAAGAAAAAAATATTCCTTAAGACGCTTAGTAAAGAAAATAAAAAGGCATTTTCTTTCTTTAGCTAGAAAACCTATATTATCAAAAATACTGCCTGTCTATTTAATTTGCACTATTTTTGCTTATCGAATGTAAATCAGATTCTACCATTTCACGAACAAGCTCATCAAAAGACAAGTCATATTTCCAGCCCAGTTTTTTCTCTGCTTTTGAGCTATCCCCAAGCAGGCTATCAACCTCGGCAGGTCTCAAGAATTTTTCGCTCGATTTCACATACTCTCTGTAATTCAATCCTACAACGGCAAATGCCTTTTCACAAAACTCCTTTACCGAATGGTTTTCCCCGGAACATATAACATAATCGTCCGGTTTGTCCTGTTGAAGCATTACCCACATGGCTTTTACATACTCCTTGGCATGACCCCAGTCCCTTTTTGCATCAAGGTTTCCCAGTACTAATTTATCTTTTAACCCTTTTTTAATCATAGCTACATGGGAGGATATTTTTCTTGTAACAAACTCAAAGCCTCTTCTTGGAGATTCGTGATTGTAGAGGATACCACTGCACGCAAATAAACCGTAGGCCTCCCTATAATTTCTGATTAAGTCAAAACCTGCAACTTTGGATATACCATAAGCTGATCTTGGATGAAATGGCGTATCTTCATTTTGAGGCACTTCTTTTACCTTTCCAAACATTTCACTGGAACTTGCAAAATAAAGCCGAGCCTTAGGAACTAAATCTCGAAAAGCAGAAAGGATATAATGAGTGCCGTTAATATTAGTATTTAACGTTGAAAATTCGTCTTCAAAGCTGTAGCTTACATAACTTTGGGCTGCTAAATGATATATCTCATCAGGTTGTATTGCTTTTATGGATTTATAAATGCTGGCATGGCTTTCTAATGATGCAGGGGTTAAATGGATCTTATCCATTATATGAAGGATCCTGCTCATCCTGTGATGTTCATCCTCTAACGCTACTCTTCTTACAAGACCGTATACCTCATATCCTTTTTCCAATAGAAGTTCGGCCAGATAACTTCCATCTTGTCCTGTAATTCCCGTTATTAAAACTTTTTTAGACATTTTTTATCTGATAACCCTATAATGAACGTCTTACAGAAGTTGACATTTGACATGTCAGTGCGAGCAAAGCATGGAGACCCTTCGGCAGGCCAAAGGTGACATAAGAACTGTCATAGTGATCCTGTCGAACCATAAATCCCGCACAGTTCGATTGATGATTAGGTACTTTACTTTCAGTGTCAACTTTATTTTTTCGTTTACTATACTTAAAAAAAATATGTCTCCTTTTTTAGCATATAGTTTCAATTCCTCGGACATTTTTCTTTTTCAGGCTTTTCCATATGATTAAATCTTGTAACAATATCATAAAGATGAGAGAAACTATGGTTTGCCATTAGCCATTCACGACCGTTTTTACCCATTGTATTTATTTTTTTCTTATCCGACAGCAAACTTTGAACCGCATAATCCAACTGAGACAGGTCATCCAATGCAATTCCAAATTCTGGTTCTATCCAAGGGACTGCTTTTTTTAGAACTATTACTGGAAGTCCGCAGCATAAGGCTTCCTGCACTACTCTGGCAGTGCCTTCCGATGATGATGGATGAACCATTATTTTAGCTTTGTTATAAATTTTTAGCATATCATGATGCTGATACCTTCCGGAACAAAATTTACCTGAAAAAGATTTTTTTATGGGATATTTTAAAAAGAGCTTTCTTATTTTATGAAAAAATAATATATCCTCAGCCTTTGTATAAGGGGCGTTTTTAACATAACCACCCGCATGTATCCAGCTATAGCTTCTTTTATTAACAACTTCCTGTAGCGTAGCAATTCCTTTTGCAGGGGTTAAACGGCCTGCGGAAACTATATCAAACTGTCTTTCCATGTCCAAAGGCCTGAAAAAAACAGTATCTGCCCCCAACGGGGTTTTAAGTAATCTATTTTCAGGAACTTTTTTTAAAGCCCGTTCTATGGATTCTAAAGTCGGATGTACATAATAGTCGCACAAATCAAGTTCTTCCCATCCAAGAGTATTTTCGTTAACAGTACATCTTTCCCATAAAAAAAGAAGAGGGTCCCGTATTGTCTTTAATATCTTCAATCCCATTTGAGAACCGCTGCCTATTATATGTATTACATGAGGGCCCTGCTTTAATAACCATGGGCATACTTCATTATTTTCATACCACATTCGTCCTTTGCTTTGTCGCTGGTCTGGATTTTCTACGGGGAAAAATAACGCATTATATCCATCGTGCCTGATTGTGATTAATTTTTTATTTTTTGTTAATGAGATAAAAAAAACTTCTTCATTTTTTGCAAAAACTTTGCGTAATTTTGAAAACCAGTCATCGTATCTTAAATATTCCATTTCAGTCATACCGTGTTCGAAAGGTGGTGTGAACTGAGTGAATACAATCTTCATGTAATTACCTGTAAGTCAACCACATCATTAATTGCCTTTATCACGCGCTCAACAGGCAGTTGAACTAAACAATCACTTACTTTTCCCTTACCGCAACCTGTTAAATCGCACGGAAGGCATGAAAACTCTTCCATTGCGACAGCCTTACAAAAACCGTCTCCATTATCCCATGGCGCCCATTCAGCCGCATTCGTAGGCCCAAATATACCGATAGTTGGTATTTTTAAAGTTGAAGCCATATGCATTGGAGCAGAATCTACACCTATAAACAATTTTGTCTTTTCCAATAAAGCTGCCAATTCTAAAAGTGATGTTTTTCCCGTTAAGTTTAACGGTTCAATCGCGCTATTTTTCACGATTTCTTTTGAAATTTCAAAATCCAAAGGTTCTTCACCTCCTACAAGTACTATGGGGAGCCCAAAATTGTTATTGAGATATTTTATTAAGTCAACAAAGCCATCGGTTCTCCAAGATTTAAAACGCCATCGAGTGGTTGGAGAAATGACAACGGGTGAAAAATTTGGTGCATGAATTTTATAATCCTTTAATTTGCTATAGAGACTTTTTCGTGATTTCTCCCCTGGATCAAGGTAAAGTTGACGCTGCGATACATCAGGATGTATCCCAATACATCTTAAAAAATCAAGGTTTCGTTCAACAGCATGGCGGGGTTTTATGGGATAACTTATCAGATGAGTAGACAGCTTTTTTTTTCCGTACATCCCTTTATTTCCCGGGTTAAGAGAAACTCTTATCTTAGCTCCACTTAAAAATCCTGATATAGCGCCTCGATCACCAGAGTTCATATTCAAGACCAAATCGTATTTCCGATTCCTTACTGCTTTTAATAAATTCCATTCCTTGCTCAATCTTCTTTGATTGGATTTATGATGATCTACAATATGAATTTGTTTTATAAATTTATTATGACGGAGTAATGGTTCAGTCTTTTTATATACCATTGCATCTATTTCAAATTCTTTATCTTTAAAATATTCATAGAGGCATCGAAAAACAGGAGTGGTTAAAAGAACGTCTCCAATATGCGCGAATTTAATAACCAAGCAGCGCTGTACATTCGAAAGGTCAGGGTAGTTCCCATACCGATGTTTGAGTAAAGCTTCAGAGATAGGATGTTTATGGAACGATTTATTGTTGTTCATAGAATAGAAAGAATTTTACGACAACGATGAGCATAAGTATGGTTTGATAAAATGTGACTCTGGCCTTCCCGAGCTATACAGGATGCTTCAACGGAGTTTTTCGCATAATAAAGGGCTTTTTCAACAGCTTCTTCTTCCGATCTAAAGGTTGAATAGTGTTTCCCGTCTTCAAACAGGTCTTCATAGCCAAGATTATCGTAAATATTTGTCAGCAACATTGCCTTCCCGTTTGCCATTGTCTCAAAAACTCTCATATTGATATCCTGCCCTTTGCTGCCGCTAAAACCGGCGCCAACATTAAAACCTATAGTACATAAAGCTATTTCATATGCAGCCGTTTTGCCAAACTTTTTTCTAAAATAAAAATTTGTGCTAAGACCGGCTTTTTTAAAGAGCTTTTTAAAACGTCGACGGTGTTCATAAGGAGCGGCACTCATGCCTATATCGTAATGATTTCGACGGAATATTCTCTTCCATGAACTCTCGTCTTCTGTCAAGGTCGGTTTATAAACATGGACATCTTTATCCGCAGCAAGGGGGAGCCATGCTGCGTTTGAGCCAAATTCGCTCACCATATGTTTTTGAGCGACCCATATATAGTCAAACTCGTGTTTTTCACAATATTCTTGATGGATTTTTAATTTGTGGCAAGAATCTATACTTACATACCCTTTAGGACTTCTGTAACATTTTAAACTTGGAAAATCAACTGGTAGGCCACAATCAACCATTAACAACAAATCAGCATCCGGGAACTTCATATCCTGATCAGGCTGATGCGGATCAAATGGAATTTCAATAAGATCCACATCCTGTTTTTGCATTCCCTTAAAATAATAAGCTGATGCAGTGTGAGGAATTATACTGCGTAAAAAAACAACTTTATGCTTTTTTGCCATTACTTTTTTTCAGTGATTTCTGTTGGCAGAATAAATTAAATCTTTGAGGTTGTTACTTCTTCCTGATCACGGAACTGTATTTCATAAAGTCTTTGATAAAGCCCTTTTTTCGCGAGAAGTTCTTCATGTGTGCCAGACTCTACAATTTTCCCCCTTTCCATAACAATGATCATATCCGCCTTTCTTACGGTGGACAACCGATGGGCAATGACGAATGTAGTTCTGTTCTCCATAAGATTTTCGAGTGCATTCTGAATTATAGCTTCAGACGCGGTATCAAGGGACGAGGTTGCTTCATCAAGAATTAATATTGGCGGGTTTTTGAGAATCGCTCTCGCAATGGATAACCTTTGTTTTTGTCCACCTGAAAGCTTTACCCCTCTTTCTCCAACCACAGTATCATAGCCATCTGGAAATTCCAGAATAAACTCATGAGCGTAAGCTGCTTTTGCGGCCAGAATGACATCTTTCTGATTTGATTCCGGCTTGCCGTATTTAATGTTATTCAGCACAGTATCATTAAAAAGTATAACGTCCTGGCTGACAATTCCGAACAGTGATCTAAGTGATTTTAAAGTTAATGCTGATATATCCATACCATCTATATAAATTGTTCCCTCATCAGGCATATAAAATCTTGGGAGCATATTAATAAGGGTTGTTTTCCCAGCGCCGCTTTGTCCAACAATTGCGATTATCATACCTCTGTTAATTGTAAAACTTATATGATCTAATGCTTTGTTTTTTGCGGAAGGATACGTAAACAATACACCATTGAATTTAATTTCCCATTTGAATGAATTGATCTTATTCTTTCCGTCTTTCTCTCTTTCTACAGAAAGCAAACTGAATATCCTTTGAAGAGGTGCTCTGGCTTTCTGGATACCGTTATTTACTTTTGCAAGTCTCTTAGCCGGGGTGTAGAGCATAAATATTGCTGCAAGAAAAGAGAAAAAGTCTCCCGGTGTCATGACATCATCAATTATAAGTTTTCCTCCATACCACATGACAAAAGCTATGCCTACCCCAGCTACAGATTCCATCATCAGAGAAACAAGTTCTGAAACTCTTACGGAGCGCATATTCTCTCTGTAATAATCTTTGCTTTTATATTTAAAGTGTTCAGTTCCATCGCTTTCTTTGCCAAATGCTTTAATCATTTTTATTCCTGAAAAACTCTCATGAAGTATTTCTGTTATTAAGGAAATTTTTTCCTGGGCGCGCTGGCTTATGCGTTTTAATCTTTTTCCAAGAACACCTACACTATAAAAAGCTGTCGGCAATCCGACAATTGCTATTAGCGTAAGGTCCCAGCGACGGTAGAGGGCAACGCCTGTAAGAGCTATAAGAGAAGCGCTCTCGATCAGTAAGTCTTTAATCGCCAGAGATACAACGAACTGTAATGCATTTGTATCATTTACAACTTTAGACATCAGTGAACCGCTTGAGTTTTTACTAAAATATGTCATGGGTAACTTAATTATATGCTGGTAAAGCCGGTTTCTCAGGTCCATAACCATCTTCTGGGATGCAGACCTCATAAGGTATTCATGCAAATAAACAAAAGTCCCCTTTACAATAAAAATAGTTAATACACCATATGGAAGAAGCATAAGCATGGAAATATTTTTCTTTTGAAGAAGACTGTCCAGGGCCGGTTTCACAAGCCATGCAAGAGACGCATTCAGAGCGGATATGATGATACCGATCACGCCGGCGATAGCAACTCTTTTCCAGTAGGGCTTAACTAAATGAAAAATTGTTTTGTAGTCGTCCAATGTCACGTCCTGTAGTTATATTTTTTGCATTACCGCAGCATAAAGTAATAAATTATAGCTAAAGGTTAACATAAGAATATCTCAAGGCAAAATTTATCAATCATCAAGTGAAAGTTTTGTAGAAAAAAATATTTTTTCACTTTTTTTAAGCCTTCAGTGATGATCAATTGAAAGAGTCGTTGGAGTTTGTGAACCAAAAAATACGATCCCCTGTTACAAATCTTTACGAATACATGCGATGCGCTTATTGATCTTCTCCTCAATTAGGTGTAAAAATTCCGGGCCGTGTAAGGATTTTTTTAAGTGAACAACGTAAGTTTCTTCTTCATGAAACGAAAGGTCTCGATCAATGTAGGTATTATTATATTTTTCGCATTCGAGCAGAATAACGTTTACAGGTGTTTCGAAAGAGTTACGATAGATAGTAATAGTTTTCTCAAAAGTTTTAAAGGCATCGGGATCTGCCTTAAAAAGAATAGAGGACAGGGCGGTTTGTTCAATTAGGAAGTGGTGCGTTAGTTTGATTTGCTCCATCCAGCATTTTATGAATTGGCGGCTGGCAGGATTGTTCCTCATGAGAATAACCCCCGCGTTAATTGCTAAATAAGGAAGTGCTTTCTTGCATTTAACATAAGGATCTACCCCGATTCTAACATCATTCAACTTCCTTAAAGTTAGCGCCACATCGAAATCTTTTAAAAATATACTATGGAGCTGGCGCCACGCAAAGGCGTCTGCATCTAGAAAAATAATATTGCGGTCAGTTCTGGATAGACAATCAAGAAAACACGGCGCCTTTTGCGCCCAAATGTGACAGATTCGTTTTTTGTAGTTTATAAATTTTTTCTTATCAATGATCCACGTTTTTTTAATTGCCCGAAAAGCCTGAACCTTGTTTTTCGGGATAAGTATTTGAGTTGATCTGAAAAATTTTTATAAAAATATGAAAAGCACAAATTATCCACCCATTCACTTTTAAGCCACAGGGACTCTGGCCAAAAAATATAGTTAATGTTTTTATTTTTGCTGGAAAAGTCTTTAAGCAACAGGGAAGGTTTGGGGCTAACATCGTATAAGAATATTTGAGAGGAAGGATGAAGCGTTAAAAGGATTGTTGAACTAATTTTGAAAAGCTTGAAATATTTTTCGTCCAAAAGATATAAAAAATCCGGTGTTTTATTAGTCATTGAACTTTCCACGGTTAATCGGTTTCTCTTTGTTTTTCTTTAGAATTATTGGATTATCTCATAAAAGAGCACTGAAGAAGCTTTTGGCTTTTAACCTCAGACCTTTTCCGATCTAGCGATTATGCGATTTTTTTAAATTGCAAATGAAAAGGGAAAAGCCTCTTTTGTGAGTACTTTAAATGATTTTAGGCTCCCATCCTTTTTCACGCGCAATTTTGAGTATTGCCGGAAGGATTGTTAAAGAGGCAATCATACAACATCCCACTCCTATGGTTAATAAAACACCAATACTGTAAATTCCTCTGTGTGAAGCGACCATAAGGCTGCCAAAGCCAATCATTGTAGTCAATGAGCTCATGATAACGGCTTTACCCGTGCTCTTGTATACCGGGGACACCGTACTGCCTACGTCAACTCTGTACCGGTGGACGATATGGATACCGTTATCAACACCAATGCCAATAATGAGAGGCAGAATGACGAGATTTGCAAGATTAAATGGGAGGTCAAACAGTCCCATCAGGCCGAGAGTCCATAAAGTTCCAAGTGCCAATGGTAGAATGCTCAGTATAGCACAACGCCAATCCCTGAAAGATATCCAGACAAACGACAAAATAGCTATTAATGCATAAATACCTCCCTTGATGTACCCCTCCTTCATAAGACGACTGGATTCGCTCGCTGTTACTGCTGTGCCAGTAGCGTTGGGATCAATTGACCAGATATCTAAAATAAACTTTTCCATTGGTTCTCTATCATAAATATTCGTTTTTGGAAATATCTGAAGGAGAAATTTTTTGGTTTTACCGATAAAACGTTCTTTAAGATTATCAGGAATATCGCTAAGTATTATTTTTTCCGGATTAAGGGACTCTTTAAAAGTTTTCA
>Ga0208132_1001276_pt1 | contig 10886 bp, 8 predicted proteins | sample ETNtaG_16_FD_185785 | JGI IMG/M metagenome (GOLD analysis project Ga0208132, IMG submission 185785) | Marine microbial and viral communities from oxygen minimum zone, Eastern Pacific Ocean - ETNP201406SV199 (SPAdes) (version 2) | ecosystem: Environmental > Aquatic > Marine > Oceanic ... | reverse complement strand
AGACACTAACTGATCACGAGAAGAAGATTCTGGAGCTTGTTAAGAAACATCCAGAGATTTTGGACAACCCTGCGGAACGTGAGAAAATTGCTAAAGCAAACAGTATGACAGAGAAGACGTTGCGTAACCGGATTGCGGATCTGAAGAGGTATGGGTTGGTGGGTGATAAAGTGACTACTGATGATTCTCAGAAGGTCTCGCCGAGAGAGTATCCTTCGTTACTTGATTATATTGCCGTTATTCTGAGGTGGAAACGAACAATTTTCCTTTTAGTTTTCTTTACTTGTGCAGTAGTTGCTGTATACAGCCTCATAATGCCTAAGACTTACCAGAGTCATGCAACCATTGTTCCATCAGAGTACGAAACCTCTAGCACGTTCCTTGGAGCTCTTCCCACAAGTATTATGGGAATCGATCTTGGCCGTGGGTCAGCAGAAATATTTCTTTTCAAGGCAATATTTGAGAGTCGCACCCTCCAAGATGCTACTATTGATAAGTTTGGATTGATTGATGTTTATGCTGTTAATAACGTAGATGAAGCTATTGAAGAACTAACATCCAGAACAATTATTACTATAACTAATGAGAATACACTCAAGGTAATCTATTCTCATGAAACCAGTTGGTTTTCTTGGAGTTCGGAACGCGAAGATTCCACGAAAAAGTTCGTAGCCGAAGTTGCTCGGTTTATGATTGATAAGCTTGATCAATTAAATCGAGAGTATCAATCCAGAGAGGCAAAGAGTTATAGAGAATTCATTGAAAACCGATATAAAGGTGTTAAAACTGACTTAGCTTTTTTAGAGGATAACCTTAAAGAATTTCAGGATCAGCATGAGGTGATAATGCTGGATGAACAGTTAGTTGCGAATTTCCAGACTGCTGCTCTCCTTGAAGCCGAGATAATCAAGAAGGAGATGGAACTTTCGATTGGCGAAGAGAAACATGGCGCAGATAATCCTCTCGTAACCAATTTAAGAGCAGAACTACAAGCTGCGAAGAGTGCCCTAAACGCCAGTTTCGGAGGGACTGAAGGTGAGACACGCTATCTTCTTGGTTACAATAAAGACTTGCCAAGCATGCTTCAAGATTATCTAAGAATGCAACGTGACCTCCTGATCCAGACTGAAATATTCAAATTTTTAACAACAAAGTTCGAAGAAGCTAAGTTACGAGAGGCTGAGGATATTCCCACAATTCAAGTACTTGATTACCCCCATGTACCATTTTTGCGATCATCTCCAAGGCGAGCAATGATGGTAGTTACTACGGGCGTTTTGATGATTATCTTTTCGGTAATTTTGGTGTTCGTATTGGATTTCTTCTCAAGAATAAGGAGCGAGTTCCCTGAGCAATATACCGAAATCAGTCGCCTCAGTCGGTTCAGAAAGAAAAAGGACTGAACGTCTTAGGCCCAGTTTTCATAGAGGAACCTTGCTCCTGTCCATCTCCAATCGTTTAGTCCTACTTTGTACGGGGTCTGTCATTGCGCTGGTCTTGGCAGCTGCAGGGGAAGACGTACTTTTTTTGACCATCGCTGTGCTAGTACTTGGTTTGGCATTCCTTATTATCTTTCGTGAATCAGGAGGGTTTGTGTTTAGCCCGGGGTTAATATTCTTACTCTTCTTCACGGTATTTATATACATTTCAGGAATCAAGCTTTTTCTCCTTGATGGTGAGGGAGCGTTCTACGGCGGAGGGGATCGCAATTACATATTTTTTACGGCCTTGGTGGGAGGACTACTTATGTTCAGTATAGGTTCGGTCCTGGCATCGTGTGTTTTCCGATTCAAACCCAAGAAAGAGCTTGGAAGATTCCGAGAACTCTCTTGGGAAGATAGTAACCGATCGTCTGGGGATACTGTTACTATTATAATTTTGGGCACAGTGGCTATAAGTATGACGGTACTATATATCGTCAGTCAGGGATCGATTCCACTATTTGAAGTGATACAAGCCTTTGGTGATATGGAGATATATAAGGTAGCAGCTCAAGCTAGGGCTGAATTTACGCGTTATGGTCGCGATGCGGGAACCTACTTCTACCAAGGATACTTTCAACAATTCTATCTTGTTGTATTACCGTTTGTCACCTTATACACTGCCGCGAAGTATTTACAATACAGGAAAAAAAGTCTTAAATGGCTTTGGATAATTCTTGGAATTGCATGCTCTTTCTTCCTGAGTATGTCTCTACAAAGGTGGCCACTGATGTTCTTCCTTACACTAAACTTTATTCTTTATACCAATTATCTTTGTAGAATAAAGACATCGCATGCGCTTGTATTTGGCGGCATTGCTCTCATTTTATTTGCGCTGATCACATTCATTAGAGGTATCGAGAGTTTTGAAGTATTGCTCACTTTTGTGCAGAGCAGAATTCTAGATGTACAAGGGAACGTTTTTTATTCGATGTTTGAAGTCTTTCCAAGACACCAACCATTCTTGGGTGGCCAAGGAATTATGAGTGACGTTGTCGGTATCTTGCCGGGTCCTCAACCCGGTTTTACCAGATGGCTGTTTGATGTGGTTTTCCGTGTCTACGGAACAGGAACAGCTCCAACAGTATTTTTAGGACAGGCTTACGCTGATTTTGGTTTACTAGGTGTCTGGATTGAAGCGCTAGCTGCTGGCTTTGTCATACAGTTAGCGTACGTGAAGTTTCTAAGAGGTAGAAAATCTATTATTCGTTTGGTAACGTTCTCATTCATTTTCATGGCCTTGGGTGAACTGGCTATTACTAATCCGGTTATTATACTTTTTCAGTTGGGTATTGTGACTGCATTACTGTTGGTCATGACTTTAGATATATCTCGGTGGATATTTGAAGCTTCAGGGACAGTACAGAGAGCTCTGATGACTAGATCAAGGATTGCTGGCGGTGCAAGCGACCGCTAAACAAATCCTCTTGACCATATTCAGTGGTCTCGGGGTAATTCTCGGAATTGTCCTGTTGAACGGTATTATCGCCAGGCAGTATGGGATAGATTCGCTTGGCGAATATCTTCTTCTGCGACGAATAATATCAGCCTTGATTCCATTGGCGCTTTTTGGTATAGCGATAGGTATTCCGAGAAATATGGGGATAGCGAAAGATGATCCCGTGACTCAGGCCCAAATAGTAACGGGAGGACTTCAACTATTTGCGTGGTTCGGAGTACCTGTAATTATTGTCTCCGGCCTTTTTTTTATCCTCTTCCCTTCTCTTTTAGGTTCCACAGCGGATACAGAAAACACCGTAATTCCTCTTATAGTTTTGGCAGGAGCGCTGGCGTTACATCAGATTGCTTTTGCCTACTTCCGAGGTCAGTCCAGGCTGGGTTGGGCTAATCTTCTGCAAGTAGTAAATATTGGATTGATACCGCTGACGATTGTTTTGTTTTCTACCAGAGGGACAGTTGGTGAACTTGTCCTTTGGCATGGTATTTTGGCCGGTGTAATTGTTATTGGTGTTCTGCTGAGACCATTGATCTTAGGACTGACTCTTCAGAAATCAATTTCCTCCATGCGCCAAATACGGCTGAAACTTCTTAATTACAGCTTAAGGCGAGTCGGGGCAGTGATGGGTATGGTTATTCTGCTCACTTTAGGACCAATCTTGATGGCAAACTTCGCCAGTAAAGAAGAGTTGGCATATTTCTCTGTGGGTGTACAAATCAATAGAATGTTTTTTTCCCTGTTTGGTCCAATTGGGATCGTCTTGTTGCCCAAGTTTGCATACGAAGTATCGAAAGGTCAGATTGAAGGGGTAAATAAAGGTTTATCGATGATCTTTCAAGCTGGTACTGCCATAGGGTTGTTCGCTATGGTTCATCTGTATTATTTCGCGAAGCCGATTTTAGAAAATTGGCTCGGGGAAGCAACGCCTGATGGTGTCTTAATCTTCAGGTTCTTCGCACTGTCTATTCCATTTTATCTTTGGTTTGAGAACGCTCGAAACCCAATCGATGCCTACTCGCATAAAGGCTATAATTCCAGGAACCTACTGATTTCTCTTGGTGTGCTTCTGGTTACGCTTTTTGGATTAGTATACCTGGGAAAAGTGAGAGTGTCCTTGGCTTTAACCTGGTCTTATGTTGTCGGCTATTCAGTGCTTGGGTTATTGTCATTGTTAACGTGCTGGTACCTTTATCGCTTCAAGTGGAACGGCTTGAAGACTGTTTTCCAAATTCTGCTCATTAACGCGATCATTCTTTCGATAATTTGGATGGCTATTCGCTATTTTGGTCTTACTCCGGAATCGATATGGCATTTGGCAATCATCGAAATTGTTGCGTTTTCAATCTATATTCTGTGTATTTTTCTGCTCAAACAGAGTTGGTTATCTTACCTGATGTATAATCTTGGAATAGGTAAGGCGCCCTTTGCGGATCAGCGAGGCAGATAAAAGTTGATTAGAATTGCACAAGTAGGCTGTGGTTACTGGGGTCCCAATCTCCTTCGGAATCTTGTAGACCACCCTGAAGTAGAAGTTTCAGGAGTTATTGACTTAGATACGAAGGTTGCTAAGTGGCTTGAAGATACGTATCCTTCTTTACTTTTCCACAGTGATACTTCTCTTGACATTTTGGATGATTGGGAAATTGATGCAGTAGTTGTCTCAACTCCCGCACATACGCATTATAGACTCGTTCGAGATATACTAGCCAGTAAACGACATTGTCTGGTTGAGAAACCACTGGCATCGAGTACAGATGAGTGTATCGATCTAATCAGGATTGCAGAGGAGAAAAGTGTTACCTTGATGGTTGGGCACACTTTTCTGCATAACGCTGCTGTTGCGAAGATGAAGGAGATTATCGATAGCGGTGAACTTGGAGAAATTTATTATGTCTATGCCCAGCGTTTGAACTTGGGTAAGATCCGTCAAGATGTTGATGTTCTGTGGAATCTTGCTCCTCATGATATTTCTATAATCAATTATTGGTTTGATGAAATACCTGATCAGGTTACAGCTAAAGGGATTGATTTTATCCAATCAGGAATTTCGGATGTAGCATTTGTCAACTTGGAGTTTCCAAGTGGAAGGCATGCCGTTATACACTTGAGCTGGTTAGACCCCCACAAGATCAGACAGATCACCGTTGTGGGAAGCAAGAAGATGGCTGTCTATGATGATACTTCTCAGGAGAAAATCGTTGTTTATGACAAAGGAGTTGATCGCAAACACCCGGAAAAAGCTACTTTGGGTAATTTCGAAGATTTTGGAACTTTCCAGTTACGTCTGCGTGCAGGAGGTGTTAGAATTCCTTCAGTTGATTTTGTGGAACCTCTCAAGGTTGAAGTGGATGCTTTTGTTACGGCCATTAATAGTGGACACCCTCCGCTCACCGACGGGAAGAACGGTCTTGAAACCGTTCAAGTTCTCGAAGCTGCCACTGAATCGCTGCGAAATTCTGGTAAGGCAATGGAGGTAAGATCAGTATGATTAGCCTGAAAAGCACACAGATTCTCAATTTAGATGAGTCTCGGATGATTTGTCGTAACATCCAGGTTGGCCGCGGGACAACTATTTGGGAATATGTAAATCTCTATGAGTGTAAGATCGGTGAGGACTGCATGATCGGGGCGTTTGTGGAAATTCAGAAGAGTGTGGTCATTGGCAATAGAACACGCATTCAGTCTCATACGTTTATCTGCGAGAAGGTGCGAATTGGGAACGATTGTTTTATTTCTCACGGTGTTACATTTATTAACGATAATTTTAAGAGTGGAGGGCCCGCCGGCAATCGGGAACTTTGGAAACAAACGGAGATTAAGGATCATGTTTCCATAGGATCAAATGCTACTATTATGCCGGTAACAATTGGTCGAGGTGCCGTTATTGGAGCTGGGGCTGTTGTGGTTCGGGATGTTCCTCCTTGGGCGGTGGTTGTGGGAAACCCTGCCCGGGTGCTTCGTAATATAGATGAGAATGAATAACTTTGGCACGAAAAAGTAAAGTGATGCTCATATCGTGCCTTCATCCTTGGGATGATACGCGAATCCTGTTTCGAGAGGCACTAACCCTCAGTAATCACTATGATGTTGAGGTTCATGCCTTGGCAGACTTCAGTACCCGCGACTACGAAGGCGTGAAAATTGTGGGTCTTCGTGCGAAACCTCGGTGGGCACGTCCGATTCAATGGTTTATCCTTGGGTGGCGTGCATGGCGTTGTTCAGCGCAGGTGGTGCATTTTCATGATCCGGAACTTCTGTTCGTCGGTATGGTATTGCGACTTTTGGGGAGACAGGTGGTTTATGACGTTCATGAAGATGTCTATAAAGATATTATATACAAGGCTTGGATTCCTGCGCCTTTACGTCCGCTTGTTGCTGGTGTTTACTTCATGTTTCAGAAGTTTAGCGATCATCAGATGTCTGCTATTGTTACCGCCACACATACCATCGCTAAACGATTCCACAACCGTCAGCTGGTTGTGGTGAGGAATTACCCACCTCTTGAAGTTTTTTCAAAAAATGGTATGCAATTTTCTGAGGCCAAACTACAGTTACCGGTACGATTAATTTACGTGGGAACTCTTAGTCGTTCCCGTGGTATTTTGGAAGTTATTAGGGCTTTGCACTATTTACCGGAAGCATTTGTTTATAGACTGGATATAGTTGGTTCATTTGCAGAAGAGAGAGAATTTGAGAAACAGGTGTTGGAAACAGTATCACCTGTGTCAGAAAACGTAACTTTTCATGGTAGGTTGGAATTACCTAATGTGGTTCAACTGATGAGCAAGTCTCACGTGGGTCTGGTTTGCACATTGCACTCTATGAACGACTTGGCTGGTATTCCGTTGAAACTTTTTGAGTACATGGCAGCGGGACTCGGTGTAGTAATTTCCGATTTCCCATTATGGCATACTTACACAGAGAATTATCCACCTCACGAATTCGTTGATTCAACAGATCCAAAAGATATTGCCAGGGGTATTGTAGAGCTTGTGGACCGCTGGCCATTATACGAAACTATCTGGGAAAAAGCACGGTGTGATACCCTTTTCCGCTACAATTGGCAAGGAGAGGGCTTGAAGCTAACAAATCTCTATAACTCATTGATACTGTAAAGGATGTTGTTGTGATTCGTGTTGGATTGATTGGTTATGGCTATTGGGGGCCAAATATGGCGCGGAATGTCCAAGAGAACCCTGACATGGAACTGCGAACAATCTGCGACATTGATGTCTCAAGTCTTGAACGGGTTCAGCAGCGTTATCCCAACGTCAAATGTACATCTGATTTTCAAGATATTCTTCGTGATAAAAAAATCGAGGCTGTTATTGTAGCCACACCGGTAAGTACTCATTACGATTTAGCATTTAGTGCTTTAAAGGCAGGGAAGCATGTCTTAGTGGAAAAACCAATTACTGACAGTGTTAAGAGTGCGGTAGAGCTACTTGAGCTTAGTGAAAAAGTAAAGCGTGTGTTGATGGTAGACCACACTTATATCTATTCTCCCGCTGTGCAGATGCTCAAGAATATTGTTTTATCCGGAGAGTTAGGAACTATGTTGTACTATGATTCGGTTCGGATTAATCTTGGGTTGTTTCAACACGATATCAACGTCATCTGGGACCTTGCTCCCCATGACATCTCTATCATGCACTATTTAATTGGTAAGACTCCCAGTCTTGTTTCAGCTCATGGTGCACGTTTCATGAATCATGATCTTGAGGGAATGGCCTATGTACACCTGACTTTTGATGATGGACTTGTAGCCCATTTTCATGTAAACTGGCTTGCTCCTGTAAAAATTCGAAAGACCATTATCGGTGGAAGCAAGAAGATGGTTGTGTACAATGATGTGGAACCGACGGAGAAGATTAAGGTATACGATAAGGGGATAGATGTGACGACGGAAGAAAGCATTTTTAAAACCTTAATCCAGTATCGGACGGGCGACATACAAATTCCTCACTTTGAGAATAGAGAGGCGTTGAGCGTGGAGATTGAGCATTTTGCAGATTGTGTAAAGAACAGTAAGTTTCCCTACACTGACGGATATACAGGTCTTCAAGTGGTTAGAGTTCTGGAGGCTGCCCAAGAATCCATAAGAAAAGAGGGGCAACCCGTTTCTCTTGACTGATATTGAAGAGCGTCGTCAGTTGAAAACAGAGAATGGGTCGTGGCTCAGTGACTCAAACCTGATGCCATTGATAAGTTTTGTGATTCCTATATATAATGAGGTTGAACATATAAAGTCCTGCCTCGATACCATACTCGCACAGAATTATCCTCAAGATAGAATTGAAATTCACGTTATTGACGGAGAATCAAATGATGGTTCTGTAGCCGTGGTTGAAGATCATTTCATAGCTGCGGAATCACCGGTTTTCCTGCATAATAATCCAGAAAGAAGGACGCCCCTATCGCTGAATATTGGGATTCAGGCTGCTGAGGGAGACATAGTTGTCATCTTAGGAGCTCATACAGAGATTGAGTCCGACTTTGTGAAGCTGAACGTAGCAAACCTTCGCAGGAATGGTGTTTGGTGTAGTGGCGGGACACAAATAAATGTTGGTAAAACTATTCAACAAGCGTCCGTGGGATCTGCAATGAGTCACTGGTTTGGCATACCGTCAGCGCCCTATCGGTACCGGAAAAGAGCTGGATTTGTCAATACGGTGGTATACGGTGCCTATAGAAAAGAGGTGTTCGATAAGGTAGGGGTCTTCGAGGAAAAAGGGCTTATGTCTGAAGATTCGGAATTCAACTTTCGCCTTGTGCAAGCCGGATATAAGATTTATTATGATCCTAGAATCAGGACTCGATATTATCCCCGAAGGACCATTAATAAATTGGCAAAACAGATGTTTAACTACGGAATACTTAGGGCTCAAGTTTTACGGAAACATAGGAGAGGTTTAAAATGGCTTCACTTTGTTCCTCCCTTGGCCGTAGTTTTATTTTTGGTTTTAGCAATTATGTCTTTGGTAGTACGGTCCAGCGCATCTGTTCTTACCACTTTAGTGTTATTGTATTTGGTGATGGCAATAGTAAGTGCTGTTGATGCTTGTATCAGGCAAGGAAAGGGCAACCCTGTCCTGGTTTTTATTGCGTTCATTGTCATGCATATAGCTTGGGCATTGGGCTTTTGGTCGGGAATTCTCAGATCTAGAAAGCAATTTTAGAAAGATGTCGGCTGTTCCAATCTTCATCGGTGGTACAGGACGTTCCGGAACTACAATGCTTCAGTGTATACTAGGGAGGCACAAGACTGATATATGTCCTCCTGATAGGGGTTTGTGCGGTCGGAGATTTAGGAGATGATTATTAATAAAATTCAATCTAATGAAGATGTTTTTCTTAAATGGAACTATGCAACTTTATCCTTGAAAAAATAACTGTAAAAGTTTAGAAGTGAACTCAACAATAATATTACTTGGAGGATTCGGAAGATCAGGAACTACAGGGATACGTGAATTATTGAAAAGTCATCCAGAGATTACTTCTACTGCTAAATCTGAATTGAGGATTCTAACAGATCCTGGTGGTTTTATTTCATTAAAAAATTGCCTTGTAGATAATTGGACTTTCTGGCGAGGTGATCAGGCAATTCATGAATTTATACAAATTTGTAAAGATTTAAACAGCAAGTGGCTTGGTGGATATGTGTTTGCCAACTTTAAATCGGAGTTTTGTGGGAATTTTCAAAAAGCAAATAATCAGTTTTTAGATGATATTGTTTTATTTTCGTATGATGGTATATGGGCAAAATACGCAAACATATTTAATAAAACCTTTTTACGGTTATTTAATCATAAAAGATTTAAATGGATCAGCAGGAAAATATATATCACTACTCCTATGGATTATTTCTCATTTATAGATATTAGTAAAAATTATTTTGACAAGTTAATAGAAAGAAAACTAAATAAAGAAAAAGCATCAATGTTCATTATTGATGAACCGTTTGTTTCCCAAAACCCAAGAGAGTGTATGGAAATAACTGGCGCAACAAAGTTAATAGTTGTTTTAAGGGATCCTCGGGATGTTTTCGTTTCATTCCAGGGACGGGATTGGTCACCTAAGAAGAAAGAGCATACACTAAATTTATTAAGATCTGTATATTCTAGTTGGGCATATAAAAAGAAACATTTATCAGTTGAAAATTTTATTGAATTAAAGTTTGAGGATATAGTTACTAATTTCTCAAAAACGTATAATGAGTTATGTAAATTTCTGAATGTTGAACCAATGGAAAATATTTTATCAAATACTAATTATAGTACCCAAAAGGCACATATTGGTAGATGGAAACAAGAGTTATCTAGTAAAGAGCAAGAAGACTTAAACATTTTTTTTGCTGAGCTGCTAGTACAGCTAAATTATAGATGATATATTGAAATTGAATCAGCAAAACATTTTTCAAGAAAAGTTACTATGGATACCTACCGTTTTTCTCGGCTTGTGCTGAAGGACCTGAACTGTAGGTGGTACTTACTCCTACAGAATTTGCATTGGGGCAGTATTGTTGGAGAACCGTTCTGTTCGGGCTACGTAGTCAAGTTCGTCATGCAACATGGATATTCTGATAAAAGGACGGGAGAGTAAAGTGAACATACCGTTGGTTAATTTACAAGCACAGTACGCCGTAATCAAAGAGGAAATAGATGCTGCCGTTAGCTTGGTACTGGATTCACAATCATTTATAGGTGGTCACTTCGTTAAAGCCTTTGAAGAAAAGTTTGGCCAATTCACCGGTGCCCAATACGTCATTGGTGTGGCCAACGGAACCGATGCCCTCACATTAGCCCTTCGGTCACTTGAACTGGACACTGGAGTTGAAGTCATTGTACCAGCCAACTCCTTTGTTGCTACGTCTGAAGCAGTGGCAAATGCCGGTCTAAAACCAGTCTTTTGCGATGTGGATCCCAAGACTTATTTGCTTGACTTGA
>Ga0208132_1001264_pt1 | contig 10956 bp, 11 predicted proteins | sample ETNtaG_16_FD_185785 | JGI IMG/M metagenome (GOLD analysis project Ga0208132, IMG submission 185785) | Marine microbial and viral communities from oxygen minimum zone, Eastern Pacific Ocean - ETNP201406SV199 (SPAdes) (version 2) | ecosystem: Environmental > Aquatic > Marine > Oceanic ... | reverse complement strand
GAGATTTTTCATCATCAACATCTAAAATAACCGCAGGTATTTCTTGTAATCCAGCATTTTGAGAAGCGAGCCATCTTCTTTCACCGGCAATAATCTCAAATTTGTCTGCTGAACTTTTATCTGATCTAACAATAATCGGTTGGATTACCCCGTTTTCTTTAATTGAATTAGTTAGCTCTTCCAAACTTTCTTTATTGAAAACCTTTCGTGGTTGTAATTTATTTCTTTTTACATCATTAATTGAAAGTTTGGTAATATTAGTTTTATTCTTCATGTCACCAAGTAAAGATGACAATCCTCTTCCTAAGCCTTTTTTAAATTTAATTGTATTCATTAAGCTGCACTTTCTAAAAATTTGTCCTGATTAATAAATTCATCAGTAAAATTAAAATAAGATTTGCTGCCAGGACATTTTTTGTCATAAATTAAAACAGGTATTCCATGCGACGGTGCCTCGGATAATCTAACATTTCTTGGAATTATGGTGTTATACACTTTTTCTTTAAAATAATTTCTCGCCTCTGTTTCTACCTGTGAAGATAATTTATTTCTTTTATCAAACATGGTTAATAAAATTCCTCTAATGCTAAGATCTGAATTTAATTGATCTTTTATTCTTTCAATTGTTTTCATTAACTGAGTAAGACCTTCTAGTGCAAAAAACTCGGTTTGAAGAGGGACTACTAATGAATGTGAAACTACCAAAGCCATCACCGTTAATAAACTCAATGAGGGTGGACAATCAACGACAATATAAGAAAATTGATCCTGATTTGTTGCTAAAAACTGGCTTAATTTATCCTTTAAATAAAACGCTCTTTTACTATCTCCTGCTGTTTCAACTTCTAATCCTGAAAGTTCAACATTGGCACTTACAATTTTTAGATTATTGATATTGGTATTTTTAATTACATCTTTAAATTCTTTGCTATCTATCAACACTTCATAAATTGTATCTTTTGTATCTATATTCGAAAGACCAAGTCCAGTTGTTGCATTTCCTTGCGGATCTAAATCAATTACTAAAACTTTTTTATTTTGCATTGCAAGACCTGCTGCTAAGTTTATAACTGTTGTGGTTTTTCCTACTCCACCCTTTTGATTGATGACAGAAATGATTTGGGTTTTGGTCAAATTTTCCTTCTAATTTTTTTTATATTTATAATTAACGAATCATCACTTGTTACACTCTTTCGTTCCTTATACTCAAAATCCCAAACCTTGGAAGCATCTAATAAGGTTTGTTCCCCGTTTTTCCCTAAAAATAAAATTAAATTATTAGAATTTTTGAAGTTTTTTGTTACAATTTTAAAAATAAATTGCATTGGCTTAAAAGCACGGGCAACAATTGTACCTACCTCCAAATTTTTCTGCTCTAAAACATTTTTTTCTAAAACTAAAGCATCTAAATCAAGTTTTGTTACCACCTGAGTTAAAAATTGACATTTTTTTGGACTCTTTTCATATAAATCTACTCTGATTGGATATTTTCTTTCCTTGAACAGTATTGACAAAACAATTCCTGGAAATCCAGCTCCTGTGCCTAGATCAGCACAAATTTTAGTATTTTTATCAATAAAATCAATAACTTGAGCACTATCTAATATATGTCTTATTTTTAATGTTTTTTCAGTAGATTTACTGATTAGGTTAAATTTTCTATTATTTTCCAGTAATAAGGTTTCATATATATTTAAACTGTCGATTGTTTCACGTGAAACTTGTAATAACTTCATCAATTGTCTATGATTTTGGCTTTTAAAAGCCATTTATGCACTTTTTCTTAAGGATTTTCTTTTGACAAATGATAATAGTATATAAACTGCAGCTGGAGTGATGCCATCTATTCTTAATGCTTGCCCCATTGTTTGTGGCTTTATTTCCTTAAACTTCGATTTTACCTCATTTGAAAGACCACATAAAAGGTCATAATCTATATTTTTTGGTATAACTAAATTTTCATCTCTTTTAAAAGCTAATATATCGGCTTTTTGCCTAACTAAATAACCCCTATAGTGAGCATTTATTTCAATTTGTTCATCAATTTCCTCTGAATATTTAATAATTTCAGGCCATATTTTTCTCAATTTTGAAATGTTAACACCTTTTTGGCTTAATATTTGATTTGCAGATCTAATTACTCCGTCTTTAGCTATCTTTATTCCAGATTTCTCTGCATTAGATGGAGAAAGTGATAATTTATCCAATTTTAATGAAATATTAGTTATTTTATACATTTTATCGTTAAAAATCTTCATTCTATCATCGTTAATTAATTCAATTTTATGACCTTTTGGAGTTAATCTTTGATCGGCATTATCAGCTCTTAATGATAATCTATATTCTGCCCTAGATGTGAACATTCGATATGGTTCGGCAACACCTTTTGTAACCAAATCATCTATCATAACTCCAATATAAGCATCAGAGCGATCTAATATAAATGGTTCAAAATTTTTTATGGCAAGAGCGGCATTGATTCCAGCAATTAAACCCTGCGCTGCTGCCTCTTCATATCCTGTTGTTCCATTAATTTGACCTGCAAGAAATAAATTTTGAATTTTTTTTGTCTCCAAAGTTAGAAATAGCTCTCTGGGATCAACATAATCGTATTCGATAGCATAACCTGGTCTAATTATTTTAACATGCTCTAACCCATTGATTTTATTAAGTATTTCAGCCTGAACATCTGCTGGTAGGGATGTTGAAATTCCATTTGGGTAGATTGTGTGATCATTTAAACCCTCTGGTTCTAAAAATATTTGATGTCGATGCTTATCTGAAAATTTCACAACCTTATCTTCAATTGATGGACAATACCTTGGACCAATTCCCTTGATATTTCCTGAGTACATTGCGCTTCGTTTTAAATTTTTAGAAATAATTTTGTGAACTACTTCATTCGTATAAGTCATCCTACATGAAATTTGTTTGTTTAAAAGTTTTTTTGTTAAGAAAGAAAAATAATATGGATCTTCATCTGCTTTCTGTTCTTCCAAATTATCAAAATTAATTGTTCGTCCATCCAACCTTGGAGGTGTTCCAGTTTTTAATCTTCCAATTTTAAAATTATATTTTTTTAATTGTTCGCTTAAACCCGTTGATGGTTTTTCATTAAACCTTCCAGCCGGAGTTTGCTCCTTGCCAACATGAATTATTCCATTCAAAAAAGTTCCTGTTGTTAAAATCAATTTTTTGCAACAAACTGTTTTCCCAGATCGGGTAACAAACCCGATTATGCTATTTTCTTCAAAAATGAACCGAATTACGGGATCAAAAAAAAGTCTCAAATTACAATAACTTAGGAGTTTTTCTTGCATAAATTTACGGTATAAAGCTCTATCAGACTGTGTTCTAGGACCTCTTACAGCTGGTCCCCTACTTTTATTTAACAATCTAAATTGAATTCCAGACTTGTCTGCTACATCGCCCATAACACCATCAAGAGCATCAATCTCTCGGACAAGGTGACCTTTGCCGAGTCCTCCTATTGCAGGGTTGCAAGACATCTCTCCAATGGTTTCAATCTTGTGTGTGTATAAAGCAGTGTTAACACCTAACCTAGCTGATGCTGCGGCCGCTTCACAGCCTGCATGTCCACCACCAATTACGACTACATCAAATGATAAATCAATACTCATCCTTAGAATTTATAGATGATCTTAATATTTACAAGAAAAGAGATATTTTTTGTTTAATTATTATTAATTTTCACCATTTTTCTAGATATTTATTCTAAATAACCAGCAAAACTAAGGTTTATTTGCCAATGCAAAAATCATTGAAAATACTGCCTAAAATCTCCTCTACGTCCACTTTTCCAACTATCATTCCAAGATGACGGGTTGCTAATCTTAAATCTTCTGCAGCTTTATCAAATTCTTCACTTCCATTTTTACTTTTAAAATTTTGCAAATGATTTTTGCATTGTTCAAGATGTTGTCTGTGTCTTTCTCTTGTAATTAAAATATCTTCATGACTTAAAAATTTATTTTCTAATTTGCTTTTTATTTTTAAAATTAATTTATCTAGATTAGAATTATTTTTTATTGAGATTAAAATATGAGCATGTTTTTTTAATTTTTCATTTAATTTACCATTTAATAAATCAGATTTATTTATTACCAAAATAGCATTTTCATCCACTAGATCCTTCAAAACACCAGTAAAATTAACATTTTTAGCATCTATAATAACAAGCTTTAAATCAGCATCTTCTGCTCGATTAAGAGCTAATTTAATTCCCTTTTTTTCTATTTCATTTTTAGAGTCTCTTATTCCTGCTGTATCTGAAACTACTACTGGATAACCATCTAAATTCAAGTGGGTTTCGATTACATCTCTTGTTGTGCCTGCTATTTCGGAAACAATCGCTACATCTCTTTTTGAAAGATAATTTAAGAGACTAGATTTACCAGCATTGATTGGTCCAACGATTGCAATTTTAAAACCTTCTCTAATTCTTTCTCCAACTTTTTGATCATCTAAAATTTTTTCAATTTCTAATAAAATTTGATCTGAAGTTTTTTGTATCTCACTTAAAATATCTTTTGGTAAATCCTCATCTGGAAAGTCTATTTTCGCTTCAACATGAGATAAAATTTTTAAAAGTTTATCTCTCCAAGAATTAAATTGATCTGAGGATTTCCCACTCATAATTTTGATTGCTTGTTTTCTTTGAATTTCTGTTTCAGATGAAACTAAATCTGCAATACTCTCTGCTTTTAATAAATTTATCTTTCCATTTTGAAATGCGATCTTTGTAAACTCTCCAGGTTCAGCTAATCTGCAATTTTTAATTTTTGAAATTGAGGAGTGAAGGGCACTAATCACAGCTCTACTACCATGCACATGAAATTCTGCCAAATCCTCACCTGTGTAACTGTTTGGACCCGGAAACCATATAATTACCCCCTCATCTATCAGCTCATTTGTGTCGATTTTATTGAACTTTTTGAGGGTAGCCACTCTAGGAGATGGCAAATCCTCTCTTGTAATCTGTTTTATTACTTCAGAGGTATCTTTTCCTGATACACGCACTACAGCAATGCCCGATATGCCTGGTCCAGATGAAAGCGCATAGATAGTCATAAAAATTTAGTATAGCTTGAATTAATTATATTGGAATTAATTTATTTCGATGAATTCTTTGTCAATTAAAACAAAATTTGGGTGGATTAGTGCTCTTGAGCAAAGAAATAAAATAGTAAAAGTTAAATTCGCGAAACATAAAAATAAATCTGTTACCAAAAACCTAAAAAAATTTAAAAATAATCTTATCAATTTTTTAAATAGAAAAAATAATATTTTTGAATCAAATTTTCTTATTGAAGGAAACGTTATTCAAAAAAAAGTATGGAAAGAACTAATTAGAATAAAACTAGGTAAAACAAAAAGCTATGGGAAAATAGCAAAAAAATTTAAATTATTGCCTCGCCATGTAGGTAAAATATGTGCTCAAAATAAGATTGCCATAGCAATACCGTGCCACAGAGTTATAAGGTCAGATGGAAGTATGGGAGGATTTTCAGCAAGGGGAGGTATTATTCTTAAACAAAAATTATTAGATTTTGAAAAATCATGGAAGTCATAATATTACAACATATTAATATTGAAGATCCTGGTTATATTAAGGATTTAATGCTTGCTGATGGCTGGAAGCTCTCAACTATAGAATTAGATCAGGGTGATAAAATCCCTAATGATTTGAATCAATTTGATGCAATGTTTTGTATGGGTGGTCCTATGGACACTTGGATGGAAAAAAAACATCCTTGGCTTATTGAAGAAAAAAAAAGAATAAAAGAGTTTGTTGTGGAGAAAAAAAAACCCTTCTTAGGCTTTTGCTTAGGATGCCAGCTTTTAGGTGAAGTAGTTGGAGGTAAAGTAGTAAAATCAGATCCTTCTGAAATTGGTATTATGAATGTTAATTTTTTAGAGGAAAAAAATAAAGACACTCTTTTTTCTACGTTCCCTGATAAAATAAAAGCTCTTCAATGGCATTCATATGAGGTAAAAAATCTTGAAAATAACAAAGAGATAACTTTGTTGGCATCATCTTCAACAACTAGATATCAAATTTTCAAATACCAAAATCATGCCTATGGAATTCAATTTCATATCGAAGTGAAAAACAATACAGTTGCTGACTGGGGATGCGTACCTGAATATAAATCTGCTTTAGAAGCTCAGTTTGGAGATGGAGCTTTAGAAAAGTTTGATCAAGAGACTAAAACAAACATGAAGCAAATGAACAATTTTTCAACTATTTTGTATTCAAAATTTAAAGATGAAATTTTGAAATCTTAATTTTATAGAAGATTCCGTATTTTTATTAATCTGAACAAAATGTTATTTTTGACGATTCCTTTATAAGGCCAGTTTTATATATTCGTGCTGCGTTTTTTGAATCGGACATAAATTTTTTATTTTTTTTTCCAAATTATTCCTGGCGTAAATTTAATTAATTTTGTTAATGTATCTGACTGCATATCTCTGTTTTTTAATTTATCTGCAAATTCTTGATTTCCAATAATTGAAAAAAGTTCGCTTAGAAGATTAAATGATTTTTCGGTCTGATGAATTTGCAAGGATATTATTAATGCATCAATTGACATATATATATTTTGATCAAATTTCAATAATTTGGCTCTTAGATAAAGATAATCTGGATTATGTTGGCATGTTTGGGAAATAGTTATTAATTCTTTTCTTGCTAAATTTTTATCAGCAGCATTTAAATAATTATCGATTTCTTCAAATTTTTTTTTATCCATTATCAATTACTAATTTGAAATTTTCTTGATATTTTTTTTTAATATCACCCCACCAATTTTTACAAATATTTGATTGTTCAATTAATTTTTTTTTATTATCATTCATGAAAAGAATTATCTCTCCTGCTTCCTTCCAAAATTTTATTTTTAATAATGGGTTATTGGGAAAAAGCCTGTCATAATAACCATAAAGATTTTCGACAATTGGGATACTTCCGCACTCTAGAGTTTCGTATAACCTATAGGTTTCGGGATGAAAATATCCGTTAGGGCACAGTAAAAATTTAGAATCGTTTATTACATCTGAATATTCATTGATTTTTAATGAATCTTTGGAATTAAATTTGGAGGTAAATCTTATATAATTTGGTTCAATTTTTTTATTTTGAAAAATCAAATCGTAACGACTTGATGCATGAGGAGTACCAATAAAGGACCATAAATATTTTTTTTCTGAAATTTTTTTCTTATTAGTAATAAGGCCACCTTTATAACCAATTGGTATACAAGTCACTTTATTGTTATTGAAAAAATAACCCAAACAAAAAGTTCTCCATACATGGGAACAGCATTCGTATATAAAGTCTGTTTTTTCCTTTCCTCCTTCGTCACCCAAATGAATCAAAAAAATTTTTGAACATTTGTTTGATAAATCGTAATAAAAACTAGTTTTACTATTTAATTTACAGTCAACAATTATTATTTCATCAGATTTTTTTATTTGATTTAAATCTTCCAAAATTTTATATTTTATTTTTTCAAGCAGGCAAAATATCCAATTGCGGGAAGCATTATAATGATATTCACCCCAAAATGACTGGGAATTTTTATGCGTATTCCAAATAAGTTTTTTCATTAATTATAAAAATTATAATATCTTAACAAGGCTTATTATATATTTATTTGGTAATATCTTGTTTTTGTTTTTTAAGCAGGTTTGTTCATCGAGTCAAAAAACTCGGCATTATTTTTTGTATTTTTTAATTTAGAAATTAAAAACTCTATAGCATCCATTGTTCCCATTGAACTAATTATCCTTCTTAAAACATTCATCTTTTGAAGATCATCTTTTTCAAAAATAAGCTCTTCTCTTCTTGTGCCAGATTTTGTGATATCGACTGCCGGATAAATTCTTTTGTCATGAACTTTTCTATCCATAATTATTTCACTATTACCCGTTCCTTTAAATTCTTCAAAAATTACCTCATCCATTCTACTACCGGTATCTATTAAAGCTGTAGAGATTATGGTAAGTGATCCTCCTTCTTCCACATTTCTTGCAGCACCAAAAAATCTTTTTGGTCTTTGAAGTGCATTCGCATCTACGCCTCCCGTCAAAACTTTACCAGAACTAGGGATAACGGCGTTATATGCTCTACCAAGTCTTGTAATGGAGTCCAGAAGAATTATTACATCTTTTTTATGTTCCACCAATCTCTTAGCTTTTTCAATAACCATTTCAGCAACAGCAACATGTCTAGATGCTGGTTCATCAAATGTAGAACTGATTACTTCTCCTTTCACAGTTCTTTGCATATCTGTAACTTCTTCAGGACGTTCATCAATTAGTAAAACCATAAGATAACATTCTGGGTAATTGGCAGATATTGAACGAGCAATATTTTGAAGCATTATTGTTTTTCCCGCTTTTGGTGGAGAAATTATTAAAGACCTCTGTCCTTTGCCGATAGGGGCAATTAGATCAATGATTCTTTGGGTCAAATCTAGATTTTTTTCAGTTTTTGTTTTTTCAATTTCCATCTTTAATTGTTTATCTGGATAAAGGGGCGTTAAATTATCAAATGCAATTTTATTTTTTCCTTTTTCGGGACTTTCAAAATTTATTTGCTCAACCTTTAGCAATGCGAAGTATCTTTCTCCATTTTTGGGAGATCTTACCTGGCCTTCTATGGAATCGCCGGTTCTTAGGCCAAATCTTCTTATTTGGCTTGGGCCAACATAAATATCATCTGGGCCAGGCAAATAGTTTGATTCGATTGCTCGTAAAAAGCCAAAACCATCTTGTAAAACCTCCAGAACACCGCCTGCGGTAATTTCTTCTTTATTGTCAGCAAGTTTTTTTAATATCGCAAATAAAATTTCTTGTTTTCTTAATGTGCTGGGATTTTCTATTTCGAGTTTTTCAGCTTTAGCAATAAGCTCTTCGGAGCTGGTGTTCTTAAGTTCTTGGATATTCATAATTTTATTGATTGTCTTTAAGAGGTGATGGTAGCAATATAATTATTATTTGATACCATTTCAAGTCTACAACGGTTTATAAATTATAACAAAAATGATCAAAATTAGCAAAATAGTAGGAATTTCATTGATAATCCGAAAAAATTTCGCACTTTTTGTATTTTTATCCAAGGCAAATTTTCTTAAATGGTACCCTAAAAATAGGTGATAAACGGACAAAATAACTACTAAAAATAATTTTGCTTGAATCCATAAACTTGAACCAATTGAAGTTTCATTAATTAAAATTAAAAAAATACCAAAAAGCCAAGATAAAATCATTGCAGGTGTCATAATAAAAAACATCAGTCGTTTTTCCATAATCTTGAAGATTTCCGAAATATTTTTTTCAGTATTATTTTCTACATGATAAACAAAAATTCTAGGCAGATATAACAAACCAACCATCCAAGATACAACGGCTATTAAATGTAAGCTTTTAAATAATAAGTAATAATTCATGGACTTTATAATCTATCAGAACATGGACATTTTTTAAAATCATAGGGACATTTACTTAAAGGATGATAGATATCCGATCTTTTTTCTAGTAGACTGGATTGAAAAACAAGGTTTGCAAGAGAACTGATAAATTCATGTCTAGTTCCAAGCGCTGGTATTCTTATAAAATTTTCACATCCGTTTTGCTCAGCTAGTTTTTTATATTCCATATCAAGCTCTACCAATGTTTCTGAATGTTCAGAAACAAAAGAGATTGGCACTACCACAATAGTTTTGTTTAATTTGGCGGATTTCACAATTTCATCATCTGTAAATGGACCAATCCATTTTAGAATCCCGACTCTGCTTTGATAACTTAAAATCCAATCTAAATATGATATATTTAGTTGTTCAGTTATTTTATTAACCGATTGTTCAACCTGCCATTGATAAGGATCGCCCTTTTTTATATTTCTTTCGGGTAAGCCATGTGCAGAAAAAATAAGTCTAAAATTATTTAAGTTTTTTAATTCATTATTAATTAAAGACACATGGGCATTTAAAAATTCAGTTTCTGTTGGATAACAACATATTGTTTTTGCTGGTTTTTGATAATTGTTCTTTGAACAGACGTCATGCCATTCTTTTATCGAAGATCCCGAGGTAGATGTAGAATATTGAGGATAAAGTGGCAATAAAATCATTTCGTCGGGATTAAATTCCTTAACGATATTTAAAACCGATTCTGCCCGTGGGCCCCAATATCTCATTACAACAAAACATTTATAAATATCTTGTTTATTATTATCGTTTAATTTTTTTTCTAGTGATACTGATTGTTTATTAGTTAGTTGTAAAATAGGAGAGCTTCCTCCAATTTTTTTATAAATCTTTTTAGCAATTGGGGTTCTTTTTTTGGAGATTAGTTGAGCGAAAAGATATCTTAAAAACCCCGGAACGCTTAAAATTGCCGGATCGTTAAATAGATTAAATAGAAATGGTTCAATATTTTCTAACTTATCCGGGCCACCCAAATTAAATAATATTACAGCTTTTTTCATTAAATATTTTTTTCTCTAATGGTTTGAACTATAAATTCTATCATCGAAGGATTGGTTTCGGGCAAAACACCACGTCCTAAATTGAATATATAAGGATATCCTGAAAAAACATTTAAATAATAATCAACTTTTTTTTTTATATTTTCTTTATCGGTTAATAAAATTTTAGGATTTAGTCCTCCTTGGATGGGCAAATTATCAAGTTTGTTTTTTATCCATTCAGGATTAATTTCATAATCAATATTAATTGCGTTTGGTTTAATAATTGAACAAAAATCCACATAATCTTCTTTTGTTATATCTTTAGGAAAACAAATAATAGGTACCCCTTTTTTCTTAATATGATTAACAATTTTAAGTGTTGGGATATAGCAATAATTTACTAACTCATCTTTTGATAATAGGCCGGCCCATGAGTCAAAAAGTTGGATAACATTTGC
>Ga0208132_1001254_pt1 | contig 11018 bp, 9 predicted proteins | sample ETNtaG_16_FD_185785 | JGI IMG/M metagenome (GOLD analysis project Ga0208132, IMG submission 185785) | Marine microbial and viral communities from oxygen minimum zone, Eastern Pacific Ocean - ETNP201406SV199 (SPAdes) (version 2) | ecosystem: Environmental > Aquatic > Marine > Oceanic ... | reverse complement strand
TTTATGATAATGCGTGGCCTATCTTAAAAAAGAAAAATATTCCATTTATATTATTTATTTCAACGGCATATGTTGGAAAAAATGGTTATATGAATTGGGAACAGATAAAAGAAATTGAAAAAAGTGGATTAGGAATTATTGGAAATCACAGCCATACTCATGAATATCTAGTTGATAAAACAAATAATCAAATCATTAATGATTTAAATCAAGCCATTGCATTATTTGAAAAAGAATTGGGTCATAGTCCTAGCTATTTTTCTTATCCTTTTGGAGAATACAGTAATGATTTTAAAAAAATTTTAATAGATTTAAATTTTGATGTTGCATTTGGTCAACATTCCGGAGTGATTGATGGTACAAAAAATTATTTGGAACTTCCTAGATTTCCTATTAACGAAAAATATGGAAATTTGGATCGATTTAAATTTATTATAGGTTTACTTCCATTTCCTTACAAAGAAATTTATCCTAAAAATAGATATTTACAAAAAAGTCAAAACCCTCCAGAAATAAGGGTTGTATTTTTCGAAAATCAAAAAAATTTAAAAAATATCAATTGTTTCTCCAACGAGGGAAACCGATGGAGAGATTCCAAAATAAAATTAGGAGAAGAAAATATACTAACAATAATATTTGAAGAAAAATTTACTACCGAAAGAGGAAGAATTAACTGTTCTCTTAATGACAAAAATGGATGGAGATGGCTAGGAATTCAATATGTTATTTCTGAATATTAAGTTTAATATTTAAAGTTTAATTTCTTTTCTCAAACCAGTAGACAAAAGTTTTGCATTTTCAAAATCTGAAAGTGAATTTTTTTTAATTGTTAATTCTAGTTTTTTTGTGTATTCCATTCCCGTAGCTGAATATTTGTCCAAATATTGAGTTAATTTTAGTCCTGTTACTCTTTCATTTCGGTTTCTTAAATTTGCTCTTGCTTCTCTAAATTCTATATAACCGCTATGGGTATTTAAGTTTTTCTTGTAAGCTTTAATTGATGCAGTAAGAATCTTAAAATGCATAACTTTATGTTCACCATCAACATTGTTCAAAGGTTTCAAACCCTTATCAGACCATGTCCATTGGCCAAATAATGCATTACCTTCCAGTGCAAATCTTGAAGTTCCCCATCCACTTTCTATTGCTGCTTGAGCAATAGCCAAAGACACCGGAATAATATCCATTCTTATTTTTAACTCTGAAATATCGCGATTTTTTATTTTGTATTCTTTAAATTTCCATTTTAACCAGTTTTTCTCTTCTTTGGTGTTAGATTTTTTTGCAAGCACCTTAAACAATTTTTCTCTATCTTTTTCAATTTTTTCATTTTCTTGCAAAATTAGTGGAAGAATTATTTTAATAAATAATTCTTTTCTTTCCTTAATATCTTCAATTAAAGATATGTCCTTGGGAAGCAAAGAAATATAAAATGGTTTAACCTTCTTACCTTTCCTGATTTTAGATAAATCGTAATTAAGATCTTCAAATAAGGAAGCAACGACTGACGCATCTAAGCTTATTGTATTTTCAATTAAATCGTCTTTTTTTATTAGTATTTTTTCATTTAATACAAAATTTTCTTCTTTTTTGTATGATTTTATTTCATTCTTTTTTAAAATTTTATCAATGGTATCGTTTTTGTGTTTGGCAATTTCATCTTTATCTTTCCATGAATTATAATCTACTTTGTGAAAAATATTTACCAAATACGGTACACCACCAAAAAAACCTATAACAACTGCTGCAACAGTCGCGGTATAAAGTAGCTGTTTTAAATATTTATTTTTAAAAACTATTAAACATTCTAATTTTGATAAAATTCTTTTTGACGGAAGTTTAATATTGTTCTTTATTAAAATAAGTTCTATTTGAGAAGTTGTTAATCTTTTAGAACTTTTTAAATAGTTTTTAACTTCTACTATTCCATAAAATTTTGCTAATTGAATTAGTTGTTTTCTATAACTCATTAATATATTTTTTTCTTTTTATCTTGCATTTATTAATTCATTATTTTACACGGCTTCTACACTTTTAACTTCGGGCACATAATGACATAAAAGATTTTGAACACCTTGCTTTAATGTCATTGCAGAGCTTGGACATCCCGAACAACTTCCCTGCAATTCAACTTTCACAAGTCCATTGTCAAAAGATTTAAATTTTATATCTCCTCCATCTCTTGCCACGGCAGGCCTGACTTTTTCGTCAAGAATATTAATAATCTTTTTTACCACTTTGTTATTTGATTCTTCGTCATTTGATTTTTGTTTAAGATAATTTTTATCTAAAATACTAAGGTTATCCTTTAAGTAATATTCATTAATTAGAGAAATTATTTTCGGTTTAATTTCTTTCCATAAAATTTGGTCAGTTTTTTTTACAGTTATAAAATCCGAGCCTAAAAAAACCATATTAACTTCCTTAATTGATAATATATCTTTAATTAATCTATTCTCTGTCTGTTCCTTGGCTGTAAATTCAACTGAGCCAACTTCAGATACAATTTTTCCTGGTAAAAACTTCAGAGTATTTGGATTCGGAGTTTCTTCTGTTTGTACGTACATTATAATTAAGTTTTATATACAAAATAACAGGCTAATTAAATTACAAATTTTATTATTGATTTTAATCAGTATTTAATACGCCAATTTCATTGTAAATTTTATGTAATTTATTATTAGCTATTTCATTCGCTTTTAAGTTGCCTTCTTTTAGAACTGACTTGAGATATTTTTGATCTTTTAGTAATTTATTAATTTCATTCCCGATTGGACAAATTTTTTCTATTAACATTTCTGTAAGTTTTTCTTTTAATAATGAAAAATTTTTTCCTCCAAAGTCTTTTAACACGTTTTCTAAACTGCTCCCGCTAACACTTTGATATATATTTATTAAATTCTCTGCTTCAGCCCTTGAATGAAATTCAGATTTGTTTGAAGGAATTGGCAAACTATCTGTTTTTGCTTTTTTTATTTTTTGAGCAATTATATCCTTGTCGTCTTTTAAATTTATCCTGCTTTGATCAGAAGATTCAGATTTGCTCATTTTTTTCTTTCCATCTCTTAAACTCATTATTCTGGAAAATTCTTTTTGTATTAAAGGCTCAGGAATTTTCAGAAAGCCTTCAGAATTAAAATCATTGTTAAATTTTTGGGCAATATCTCTAGTAAGCTCTAAGTGTTGTTTTTGGTCTTCTCCAACAGGGACATGAGTTGCGTCATATAAAAGTATATCAGCTGCCATTAACGTAGGATAAACAAAAAGGCCTACGCTGGCATTTTCCTTGTCTGCCCCAGCTTTTTCCTTAAATTGCGTCATCCTATTCATCCAACCAATTCTAGAAACGCAGTTTAATACCCAGGCAAATTCTGCGTGAGCACTTACACTTGATTGATTAAATAAAATGCTTTTTTTATAATCTAAACCTGCGGCAAGAAAACTAGCAATAATTTCCAAAGTATTTAACCTAAGTTCTTCAGGTTTATACTTAATTGTTATAGCGTGCAAATCAACAACACAATATATGCAATCATTGTCGATTTGTAAGTTAACAAAGTTTTTTATCGCACCCAAATAATTTCCTAAATGTAAATTTCCAGTTGGCTGAACTCCTGAAAACACTCTTTTTTTTTTCATATACAAAAAAACTATCTTGGTTTAATATCCTTTAACTTAAAAGCCCCTAAAAAACTTGAAACAAAAAAATAAATTAACAAATTAACACTCACTATAATAAATAAATAAACAATTTTCCAACTTTCATTATAGTTAAATTTGTCAGAGAAGAAATCTAGGGTGAAATATAATATTGTTCCCATTATAACTGTAGAAAATATCATACGAGGAAATTTATAAATAAATATTCTATCAAAATTATGTAAATTCTGTTTTTTTATAAAATAAAAATGCAAAGCAACATTAATCCAAGAAGAAATTGAAGTCGCTATCGGTATTATAACAAAACCGAGTTTGCTGAAGAACAATACGCTTATTAAAATATTTAAAATTACAGATGTAACCGATAGGTAAAAAGGTAATTTAGTATTATTTCTTGCGAAAAAGAAATTTGAAAAAATTTTTAATATTGAAAAAGCAGGCACACCAAATGAAAAAAAAGTTAGTGCAATCGCAGTATTAGTCACACTTTCGTAATCAAAAGAACCATAGCCAAATAGCGATGTAACAATTTCTTCTGATGCTAAAACCAAAGCGGTTCCCGCTGGTATTGACAAAAATAAACAAAGTTCTAAAGCCCTGTTTTGTAAATTGGTAATCAAATCATCACTATTATTTTTTACATGTTTGGATAATTCTGGAAGCATTACTGTTCCAACAGCTATTCCGGCAACAGCAAGATTTATTTGATAAACTCTGTCTGCATAATAAAGGTAAGAAACCGCACCTGCCTGAAATGAAGCAATTATAGTTCCAACTAAAATATTAATTTGAGTTACGCCTGATGAAAAAATACTTGGAATTAATTTTTTAAAAAAAAATTTTATTTTATCGTCTATTTTTACTTTTATATTTAAAATTAATTTAAAATTTTTTCTAACAAAAAACAGTAAAATTAAAAATTGCAATAGCCCCGCAAAAGATACGGCGTAGGAAAGTGTAAAAACCTCTGATATATCGATCCATTTTGAAAAAAATAGTGATCCAATCAAAATCACGTTTAATATAATCGGTGCAGCTGCCGCAGCTGCAAATTTATTATACGAATTAAGTATTGCAGAAAAAAAAGACGCTAGACAAATAAAAAATAAAAATGGAAAGGTGATTCTGCTTAAATTTATTGCAAGTTTTAATTTTTCAGGATCTTTGTAAAATCCTGGGGCGATTAAATAAATTAATTGAGGCATAAAAATTTCTGCTATTAAGACAAGGAGTAACAAAATAATAAAAAGTAAATTGAATACGTTTCTTGCAAAATGATCTGCTATTTTTTTATCTTCTATTAATGCTCCCGCGTAGCTGGGGATAAAAGCTGCATTAAATGTTCCTTCTGCGAATAATCTTCTAAATGTATTTGGCAGTCTGAATGCAACAAAAAAAGCATCTGCAAAAAGACTGGTGCCTAGAAAAATTGCGATTAATATATCCCTTATATAACCAAGTACCCTGCTTATTAATGTAAAAAAACTAAATGTAGAGGTAGAAGCTATTAAGTTCATCTTGACATATAAGCCTTAATATTGTGACAATTACAAGATACTCACTTTTAAAATGAAGAAAAAGTCAAAAATAGACAAATATACTGATCAAGAGGCGTTAGATTTTCATAACAGTGGAAAATCTGGAAAAATTGAAATCATCTCTTCAAAGCCAATGACCACAAAAAGAGATCTAGCACTTGCTTATTCCCCTGGGGTAGCGGCTCCGGTAAAAGCAATAGCAGAAAACCCTGATGCAGCTTACGACTACACAACCAAAGGAAACCTTGTGGCAGTAATTAGTAATGGCTCGGCAATACTTGGCCTCGGCAATCTAGGTGCTCTGGCCTCTAAACCTGTTATGGAAGGTAAGGCAGTATTATTTAAACGTTTCGCTGATATAGATGCTATTGATTTGGAAATAGATTCTTCAGATCCCAATGAAATTGTAAATAGCATAACAAAATTTGGAAAAAGTTTTGGAGGTATTAACTTAGAAGATATAGCAGCTCCTAATTGTTTTATCATAGAAAAAAAATTGAGGGAGATGTTAGATATTCCTGTGTTCCACGATGATCAACACGGTACAGCAATAATCACTTTGGCAGCTTTGATTAGCGGCCTGGATATATCTGGTAAATCCGCTAAAGACATAAAAGTTGTTGTTAATGGGGCCGGTGCATCAGCAATTGCTTGTACTAATCTTATTAAAAGCAACAGCACTCCAAATGAAAATGTAACCATGCTTGATAGAAAAGGAGTTCTATATAAGGGAAGAGATAACATGGATCAATGGAAATCAAGGCATGCTATCGATACAAAAGCTAGAACACTTGATGATGCAATTGAAGGAGCAGATGTGTTCCTAGGATTATCCTCAAAAGATGTACTTACTAAAGATATGGTTAAAAAAATGGCAAAAAATCCAATAATTTTTGCTTGTGCAAATCCCGATCCCGAAATTAAACCTGAAGATGTTAAAGAAGTGAGAGACGATGCTATTGTGGCGACAGGAAGGTCTGATTATCCAAATCAAGTAAATAATATAATTGGTTTTCCTTACATTTTTAGGGGAGCTTTAGATGTACGAGCAAAAACAATCAATGAGGAAATGAAAGTAGCGGCTGCCCGTGCTATTGCAACACTTGCAAAAGCGGATGTGCCCGATGAAGTTGTCGCTGCCATGGGAGGAGAAAGACCACACTATGGAAAAGAATATATTATTCCTTCAACTTTTGATCCAAGATTAATTAGTGTAATACCAGCGGCTGTAGCAAAAGCAGCAATAGAAAGTGGAGTAGCAAGAAAAAAAATTGAAAATTTTGAAATTTACAAAGAACAATTAAAACAAAGATTAGATCCTTCGGTATCTATAATGCAGGGTATTAATTCACTGATCAAAAAAACTCAAAAAAGAGTTATTTTTGCTGAAGGCGAAGATGAAAATACGTTAAAAGCAGCCATTGCTTTTAAAAACAGCGGATTGGGAATCCCAATTTTAGTGGGAAAAGATGACAAAGTAAAAGAAAGATTACATGAAATCGGTTTGGATGAAAATTATGAATTAGAAGTAACAAACTCAACAGATAAAATTAAAAGAGAGAAATACGCTAAATTTCTCTATAACAGATGTAAGCGCGAAGGACTTTTGCAAAGAGATTGTGACAGATTAATAAGAAACGACAGAGTTACCTGGGGGTCTTGTATGGTCGCATGTGGTGATGCGGACGCAATGGTAACTGGAAATACCAGACGTTATTCAGAAACTTTGAATAAAATCAATAATGTAATTGATCCCAGACTAGATGAAATACTTTTCGGTCTAAATATGATGGTTAGTAAAAATAAAACCGTATTTATTGCAGATACAACTGTTCACGAATATCCCAGTGCTGAACAGCTTTCTAGAATAGCAATTTCTTCTGCAAGAGTAGCAAAATTATTTGGTTTTGATCCTAAAATTGCTTTCCTGTCCCATTCAACTTTTGGAATTCCCAAAACTCAGAGAACAAAGCATATAAGAGATGCTGTTGAAATATTACAAAATAAAAAAGTTGATTTTAAGTTTGATGGAGAAATGCAGCCGGATGTTGCGTTGAATGAAAAATATAAAGAACTTTATCCTTTTTCAGAAATTGTAGGTGATGCCAATATTTTAATTATGCCAGCAATACATAGTGCCGCAATTTCATTGAAGCTAATGAAAACATTGGGCGGAGCAAAAATTATTGGACCATTTTTGGTAGGACTGGGACAGCCAATTGAAATTGCTCCGTTAAGATCTTCTACTTCTGATATATTAAATCTAGCATCAGTTGCCGCTTATTCTTCCGAGGTTATTGACTATAAAAAAAAAAATTAGTTGCTTTGCCTGCTTAAATCTTCAACGAGTAAAATACTTGCTATAACACCCTCTGCATCCAAAACTTCTTTTGCCTCATTAATTACTTTCCTTCTTTCTTTTTCATTATAAGCTATTCCATATATATAAATTTTTTTTTTATATGTATCGATTTTGTAGTTTGAATTTTTTATCTCTTTATCAAGAATCATTGCAACTCTTAATTGGGAAGTTATCAATGCATCTTTTGCTGAAACTTTAAAATTGAATTCTTCTTTTATCTTTATATCATTTTTAACTGATCTTGCCCCTTTAGTTTCCCACGCTATCTTTGTAATTTGAAGTTTTTCTTCAGGATCATCCACCTTGCCTGTTAAAAAAATTCTTCCATCCAAAACCTTAACGCCTATTTTAAGAAAATGTTTTTTATCAGTTAACACCAACCTAGCTAGTAAATTTTGTTGCATGATAGAGTCGTCTATTTGTGTTCCAAGTGTTCTTGGATCCATCGCAATATTAACTCCTCGACCAAAAAACCCCCTGGATCCCTCTCCCACGCAACTCAAAATAATTAATGGTAGAACTATTAATAAAGTAACTTTTTTCATTTTTTTAAATTTATACAATAATCATAAATTATTTTTTTGGAAATTTTTTCTCTTTTGGATATGAAATTTGACACATCTTTATTGCTATATTTTTTAAGCATAAGCTTTATTTCACTTTTAACTGATTCGCCTAGTTGGTTTAAATTCTTTTTTTTTATATTAAATTTATTAGAAACTGTCACTGTTAATTCTCCTTTGAGATTATATTTTGATATATCTAGCGAATTTACATCGTTTCTAATAAAGCTTTCATAAATTTTTGTCATTTCTTTTGCTATCATGATTTTTCTTTCAGAAAAAAACATTTTAAAAATTTTGATTACTTTGTTTATTTTATTAGAAGAAACGAAAAAAATAATTGAATAAGGAAAATCATATAAATTTTTAATTACATTTTTTATTTGGCTCTCTGAATTTGGTAAAAATCCATAAAATAGAAATTTTTCATCAAATCCGCTAACACTTAGGGCTGAAGTTACTGCCGATGGTCCTGGTATAGGATGGAGTGCAATATTATTTTTAATGCACTCCTTTATCAAAATCATACCTGGATCGGAAATTACAGGAGTGCCGGCATCCGATATCAAAGACACAATTTTATTATTTTTTATCAGTTGAATTATTTTCCCTAAACGCTTTTTTTCGTTGAATTTATGATATGATATCATTTTTGTGTTGATATTAAATTTTTTTAGTAATTTTATAGAAATTCTAGTATCCTCACATAAAATCAATTCCGAATTTTTTAAAATATAAATTGCCCTTAAAGTTATGTCCTGTAAATTACCTATTGGGGTCGATACAACATAAAGCCCTGATTTAATTTCCTGTTTTTTATCCATATTTTCTTTAGATGAAAACTGCATTTTAGATTAATATAATAGTTTAAAGTTTTATGAAATTTATTTTAGTTCTTGCTTCAATAATTTACCTAAGTTTATCCAATTTCTATTGTCTTGCAAAGGAGGCAAAATCAGATGAAGGTATTTTAAAAGTTGGGCTAATCGTCCCACTTTCAGGAAGACACCAAGAAATTGGAAAATCAGTTCTTAATTCTATAAGACTTGCTTTATCTAAAATAAATAATGATCAAATAAAAATTTTTCCAAAAAACAACTATTCAAACCCGAAAAAAACTCTGTTTGCTGCTAGACAACTGGAAAGGGAAGGAATTCAAATAGTGATTGGTCCAATTTTTCATCAAAATTTGATTTATCTCGGAGAAGTTCAAAATCTAACTTTTTTATCTTTGAGCAATAAAACTAAAATAATTCCAAAAAATGTAATCACAATAGGTATAAACGCAAAATCTCAAATTAATGCAATTGTTGATTTTATAAAAAAAGAAAATCTAAATAAAACAATAGTTCTTGTGCCTAAATCAAATTTTGAAGATGAATTAAGAAATGCTTTAGTTGAGTCAAAATATGAATTTATGAATATTTACTCCTATGATGTTAAACCAGATAAATTAACATCTCAAATTAAACAGATTACAGCTTATAATGAAAGGAAGAAAAATTTAGAAAAGATAATAGAGTTTGTAGAAAAGGGAATAGAAATTTTGGAAAAAGAAGAAGAATTAGAAAATCTAAAAAAAAAATACATTCTCGAAGAAGTTGATTTGGATTCTGTAGTAACGGGCGAGAAAGAATTAGAAAATCTAAAAAAAAAATATACCTTTTTAGATACTCAAATAAATGAGAAAGAACTAGAAAATCTAAAAAAAAAACACGCTATTTCATTGGATGATCAAATAAATGAGGAAGAATTAGAAAATCTAAAAAAAAAATATACCCTTGGAGAAGTTGACTTTGATTCTGTGATAATTGCAAATTTTGGTGAAAATTTAAAAAGTGTGACCAACTCTTTTTCATTTTCTGACGTAACAGCTCAAGATGTTAAATTTATTACATTAAATCAATGGTTTGATGAAACTCTACTTAAAGAAAGCTCGGCAAATCAAATTTATTTTCCATCTATTAATTTGGCTAATTATTCTAAATTTAGAGAAACTTACTTTAAAAATTATAATAAATATCCAACACAAATTTCGATTTTATCATATGATATATTGGGTTTAATTTATTATATAAACAAAGTTCAAGGAAGTGATTTGAAAAAAAATATTTTTAATAAAAAATCTTATGTTGGAGAAGTCGGCGAATTTTCATTTAAAGACAAAATGGTTACCCATAAACTAAATATCTATCAAGTGCTTGACAACCAATTTTTAAAAATCAATTAATAAACAGATTTGAAATTTTTGAAAAAGCCTTTGACCTATGATCGATTTTGAGTTTTTCTTGTGGTTTTAATTCACCAAATGTTTTGTTATACCCATGTGGAATAAATATAGGATCATAGCCAAATCCATTAGTTCCTTTTTTAATTTTCGATATTCTGCCTTCAACTATTCCGGTGCTTGAAATAAATTTTCCATTAGGCCAACAAACAGTTAAACAGGAAATAAATTTTGCAACTATTTCTTTTCTTTTATTCCGCTCAAATTCAACCTTTTTCAATTCATTATAAACCTTCTCGATAGCAACGTTGAAATCGTTTGTGGGGCCTGCCCACCTCGAAGAATAAATTCCTGGCGCATCAGATAACAGATCTATCATCAGGCCAGAATCGTCTGAAATTGCAATTAAATTTGCTTTTTTTGCAAAATACTCTGCTTTAATTTTTGAGTTTTCTTTAAAGGTGCTTCCTATTTCGTTGGGGCTGGGCAAATTTAAATCTTTTGGAGATATTTTGGTAATATTTGCAGGTAATAAATCACAAATTTCCTTAAATTTTCCATTATTATGTGTACCCACAATTATTTTATCAATTTTTTTCATGAAACACTGGAATTTTAAAATTATTTAACCATATAGCATATATATGAAAGTAGAAGAAAAAAACGAA
>Ga0208132_1001246_pt1 | contig 11061 bp, 10 predicted proteins | sample ETNtaG_16_FD_185785 | JGI IMG/M metagenome (GOLD analysis project Ga0208132, IMG submission 185785) | Marine microbial and viral communities from oxygen minimum zone, Eastern Pacific Ocean - ETNP201406SV199 (SPAdes) (version 2) | ecosystem: Environmental > Aquatic > Marine > Oceanic ... | reverse complement strand
CCCGAAGGTGGGATGGGCTATCGGGTAGTGGAGCCTTGCCACCAGCGACCTGTCGTAGGTCAGGATGTCGGCGTCGTGGAGTGCTACCGACCGGGCCCGTCCTGACGCTAGGAAGTAGCCGAGACACCACCATACGTTTCGCCCCTTGCCGGCCTCTGTCGGTGCAAGGCCGTGGTCTCTCAGGCCTGTCTCGATAGAGCGCAGGCGGGGGCTGTCGTTCCACACGATCCGGTGGTGCTGCGGTAGGGGAGCGAAGAGTTCCCGGGCTCTGGTGAAGTCGTTCCGGTTCGCGTGGTCCAGGCCGACGATCACTTCTGTCAGGTACGGAACCGACGACAGTTCACTGATGATGCCACGCAGCGCAGGACCGTTCATCTCAGTTGCGAGGCAGGGGATTATCAGCGACATCGGCCGGTCGCTTCCCCATGAGGCAAGCTCAGCCTCAAGGGATTCGAGGGACCTCTCGCCCAGGTGGTGGAGCGTGGCAATTGTTCCGCTCTGGGAGAAGTCGGCCATCGGCTCAGGTTAGGCGTGTCGCAGGTTGCTGCTCCGGGTCGGAAAGTGTGCGGATGGTCGGACAAGGGGTCTACTTGGTTACTGTTTCGGAAAGGACCTGTGGAGGGATGTCGTTGTCAAAGCGTCTGGTTGCGGTTGTTGCACCGTTGCTCATGGTCTGGCTGGCGTCGTGTTCCGGCAGCGATGTCGAGGGCGCCAGCAGGTCGATCGTCGTGCTCAGCCCGGAATCCGCTACCGAGATAGTGGTTCCTGCCGACGCATTCGAAAACGTGGTCGAGGTGACAACCACCACGGTTCCCGAGCCCTCGACGACGCCTCCTCCGTCGTCCGTCACTTCATCCACAACAACACGCTCACCGGAGCAGACAACCACCACCGAAGTGACACGGACCACCATCCCGCTTGCTGAGGAGGAGGACACTCCTGGAGTGAAACTGCTTGATGCCTTGGACAGGTTCAACTCGTGCCTCAGTGGGGAGGGCTACGAATGGATCGGTCCGCCGAACCCTGAGTCCGGCGCCAATGCCCCTGAAAATAACATGGACTACTTCCGTGCTCTGACGACGTGTAACAGCCGGACTGGGATCTCGACGGTCCTTCAGGAGTTCCAGGCCTCGAGGACGGGCTTGGATCCAGACGAGATCGAACAACAGAACGAGGATTTCATAGATTTGACCGACTGTCTGCGCCGAAAGGGTTGGGAGATCCCAGAGTTGACCCCAGACGAGAACGGACTCCTAACCCCAGCGGGTGGTATGGCCAGCGCCGACGACGATTTCGACACCAACCAGGTCAGGGATTGTGCCGGCGAGATAGCGCTTGAGAGGGAAGAGGCTGAGGAGGGCTGATGGGCCTGTTCCTAACAAACATGCTGCCTTTTCCTAACAACTACCTAACAATGCGCTGGAATGATGCAGGGCCATGCACAGAACAGAACCCAATACGGAGCTCAGGTGAAGCACAGCCGGGCCTTTTTGACAGCGGTCGTGGTGCTTGTGGCGTTGGTGGCGGGCGCCTGTGTGGGATCCGAGCCTGAACAGGGTCGCTCGATCATCGTGCTGACTGCTGACGAGGCACCCGAGTTGATAGTTCCGGCAGGTGCCTTCCTCAACGTGGTCGAGACCACTGTTGCTCCACCAACTACCACGACTCCTCCTCCCCTGGTGCCAACCCCCCTAGCGACGACCTCGTCGGTACCGACGCTGTTGGAAGCTCCAACTACCACCAAGCCAACCAAGGACACCATCCCACTTGAAGAAGAGGATCCTAGGGAAGCATTCCAAAGCACAAGACAAGCCTTCGATGACTGTCTCTCAGCAGAGGGCTTCAACTTTTTGGGTCCTCCAGGTGGGGATTCTGATGATGACGACCCCGTCAACCAGGCTGGATATATCGAGGCCATTCAGCGTTGCAACGCGGAGAGTGGAATTGCTGATGTTATGGAGGAGTTCCGGGCAGCTAGAGAAGAGCGCTCACCTGAACAGGTCCGTGAGAACAATGAGCAAGTGCTCGCAGTCGTAACCTGCCTGCGGGGCAAGGGGTGGGAGATTGATGACCCCATGCCCGACGAGACGGGTGCCCTCAGTCCACGCTCACTGTTTCGTGATGCTGCCGAGGAGATCAACAGTGCCGACATTGGTCAATGTGCCAGTGCAGCCAACCTCTTTGGTGGCGGCCGTCCTCCACCTGGTCCTCCACCTGGTGCTGGTCAGGGTGGTGGCAGTGGAGGCTGACTTGGTCCGTTCAGTAGCGACTATGAAACCTTTAGGGAGGCAACCATGAAGGCCAGGTTGGTTGTGCGAATCTTCGCACTGGTGGTGGCTGCTGCGGTAGTGGCTGGCCTGACCGTGTGGAAGCCATGGGACGATAGCGGGACAACTGTTGATCCCTTGCGGGACAGAGCCATAGCCGAGGCCGTTACCACCCGCACCCTCACAGAAGAATTGACAGTCCGCGGCGAATTGCGCCGTGATGAACTCCAGACGATCAACTCGGCGGCATCTGGCCGCATTACCGACCTGGAAGTCGTAGACGGTGAAACCGTTCAGGTGGGAGACGTCCTGTTCAGCCTCGATGGGCGTAGGGCGGTGGCCGTGGGCGGCGACCTGGAGTTTTACAGGCAACTTGACGTGGGGTCAGACGGCCCCGACGTCTTGCAACTGGAGACGGCCCTATCCGCTGCTGGCTACTCGGTTGGAGTGGTGGACCGGTACTACACGGAGGAAACTCGGAGCGGTCTCGCCGAGTGGCAATCCGATCACGACTACGGGAGTACTGCCACCGAGGTAGAAGAGGTGGTGACGGTGTCCCTGCAGGCAAACCCAGCTGGCTACTCGGTCGGAGCGGTGAACACCGTGTCGGTACAGATCGGCGGTGCATCTCGTTCAGTTGGGAAGGCGAGGAGGAACACGGCCGAGGACATCACCGGAGCACCTGTTGTGACGGTGCGAGTGGTCGAAGCGATCGTCACCGAGGGCGACCAGGTGGTGTTTACCGTTACCGCTGATCCCGTACCAGCCAGCGACCTCGTGGTAGCTGTCCGCATTGGCGGTGACGTGACTTCCGACGACTACGAGGGCATAGACGACACGGTCGTGATAGCCGCAGGGTCTGCAACAGCCAACCTTGTGGTGACAACCCAGGTCGATGACCTACGTGAGGCCAACGAGGACCTGGAGGTAACTGTCTCAAGTAGCTTTGATGAGGCCGCCAACCTTGCTTCACAGGACCTCTTGGTGTTTGACATTCAGGAGGCCCTTGACGCCCTACTGGAGCGACAGGCCGAACTGGTGGATGAGATCGTCACCTCGGAAACGGCTCCTGAGGATCTCGTTGTCTTCGACCTGCAGACTGAGATCGACGATCTGGTCGAGCGTCGTGCCGAGTTGGTGGATGAGATCGTCACCTCGGAAACGGCTCCTGAGGATCTCGTTGTCTTCGACCTGCAGACTGAGATCGACGATCTGGTCGAGCGTCGTGCCGAGTTGGTCAGCGATGTGGCAGAGGCACAACAGGACCTCACCGATGCGGAGGCCGAGGTGAGCGACCTTGAATCACGTCAACAGGAAAAGACCGACGTTGAACAGGAACTGATGGACAAGGGCATCATCACTCTGGTCCAGACTGTAACTTCGGACGTGACAGCGGCTGAGGCTGCCAACCTGATCTCGCTCGACGAGGCCCTCGACGACGCCAATGCGGATCTGGAGACTGAGAACATCACCGTTGCTGCCCATACCCAGGCATTTGACGCCTACTACGACGCGCTTTCGGCTGCCCTTGAGGAATCAACGGAGTTGACGACGGCCAGAGACACTGTTGACACAGCTGGTAATACCCTTGCCTCCCTGGAGCGCGAGGACGATCGGCTCAACTTCCTTCTCGAGGTAGCCGAGGCCGACCTTGCCGAGGCCCAGGCGTCAATAGACACAGTGGTGCAGGACCTCTTGGATGAACAACGTCGGCTCAACTTCCTTCTCGAGGTAGCCGAGGCCGACCTTGCCGAGGCTCAGGCGTCAACAGACACAGTGGTGCAGGACCTCTTGGATGAACAACGACGGCTGGAGTTCTCCCTTGATGCCAAGCGCGAGGAACTACGAGTTGCGCAGGGCTCTCGCTACCTCGTCGGCGACCCGGACACAGCAACGGTCATCATCGACGATCCTGACGTGGCTGATGCGCCAACCCTGGTACTTAGGTCTGACAGCGAAACGGTGGTTGAGTCGGGTTTGGCGTCATTTACTGTCGAGACACCTGATCCGCTGGTTGAGGACCTTGAGATTTTCTACGAAACTGTCGGATCTGCGACGGCTGGATCTGACTACAACCAGCCCGACGGTGACGTCATCTTGCGAGCTGGCCAGGAGTCGGTGGCAATCACCGTACAACTGAGGCCAGATGATCTCGTTGAAGATGAAGAGACCATCACCGTTCGTCTTCTCGATGACCCCAGTGGCAACTACCTACTCAGCCACAGATCGGAGGCCACTGTGCGGGTGGCCTCAGCCGACCTGCCAGAGTTGACTCTTGCTGGGGGAGGTTGGGTCTCTGAGGGTGCAACGACAGTCGTCACCGTTGTGGCTGATCAGGCAGCGACTGTGGACACTTCGATCAACTACTCGATTGGTGGAAGTGCCAGAGCAGGGGAGGACTTCGAGGTAATGACTGGAACGACGATCCTTCGCACCGGCGAGAGTTCTGTTGACATTCCGATCCGTTCCATTGCCGACGACGTGGTGTTCCTGCCAGGTGACATGGTCGTCGCACAGTGGCCCGCCAGGGTCGGTTCTGTCCACGTCGATGCGGGTCAGTTTGTCCAGAGTGGCACCCCGTTATTGACCCTGACCGAGCCCAACTTTACGGTAAAGCTGTTTGCCACTCCCTCGAACCGAGCCAAGCTCGATGTCGGCCAGTCAGTGACGGTCAACATGGATGCTGGCGACCAGGAGGTGGGCGGACTCATCGCCGAAATTGATAACTCGGCAACCAGTGAAGGCGGTAGCGAGACCTACGAAGGGGTTGTCCAGACCGATGGTGACCTGATCGGGGTGGATGGTGCCGTGGTGACGATCGATGCTGTGGTAGCTGAATCTGTGGACGCTGTGGTGGTGCCCATAGCTGCGGTGCTGTCAGATGGCGGAGACCAGAAGGTCCGCGTGGTGACGCCGGCTGGTGTCATCGAACGCAGGAGCATCCAGACGGGCATGCTGGACGGTGCCTACGTGGAGATCATCTCAGGCCTGTCAGTCGGCGAGTATGTGATCCTCGAGATTGACCGATCGTGACTCCAGGTCTTCTGAAAGTGTCTAGATGGTCAGGGGGGATTCTCAGGTGAGCGAGGTCCTGCTGTCGCTGGATGGCGTTTCACGGGTATTTGGGGATGAAGTAAAGGTCCACGCGTTGCGCGATGTATCGCTTGACATCAGGGCGGGTGATTTCCTTTCAATAGTCGGACCGTCAGGTTCGGGAAAATCGACGCTCCTTGGCCTCCTAGGAGTCTTGGATCTTCCCAGTAGCGGCGCCGTGAGGATCCAGGGGACCGACATGGCCAACCTGGGAGACGCTGACCGGTCCCGGATGCGTGGTGGAGCCGTTGGCTTCGTGTTCCAGCAGTTCCATCTGATCCAACATCTGACGGCCGTTGGAAATGTTGAGACCGCACTCCTCTATAGGGGCCTGACAGCAGGTAAACGGCATCGACGTGCTCTTGATGCCCTCGAACAAGTCGGCCTCAGCAGTCGTTCCGGGCACATACCAGTTCAGTTGTCGGGTGGTGAACAGCAGCGGGTCGCCATCGCTAGGGCCATTGTCACGGACCCCCTCATGGTTCTGGCTGATGAGCCGACTGGTGCACTTGACTCCCAAAATGCTTCCAACGTGATGGAAATTTTCGCTGACCTCCAGTCACCTGAGCGAGCTATCTGCGTCGTGACCCACGACTTGGGGGTGGCCGCCAGGACGCAACGCCGGATCACAATGCTTGATGGAAACATCGTGGCTGATGAACATCAAGATATTGATGAGGGCGTCCGGTGAGACGCTTATGGGAGTTGGCCGGTGTCGCCCTCGGTGGCCTTCGTGCCCGCAAGGTACGAACGGCGCTAATAATGCTCGGACCAATTCTTGGTGTGGCTGCCATCGTGTCGGCGATCGGGATCAACGAGAGTTCTAAGGGTCACCTCAAGGCAGTCCTCTCGGACCTGGGAACTGACCTGATTGTTGCGAACGCACAGGGCTCGCTGGGTGGCTTTGGCAGCGACCCTCGTATCCCCGAGGATGCGGCCGCGCGGGTCACCCGGCTTCCCGATGTTGAATCGGTGACAGGCACACTCCAGATGGCCGACATCGTGACACTTCCTTTCGAGGAAGCCGAGGACTTCTACCGGGCGTTCCCAGTGCCGGTGATAGCCACCGGTCTGAACCTTCCCGAGACCCTCGAGGTGCTCCTGGCAAGCGGGCGGTTCCTGAACGACTTCGACGTGTCGACCGCCGCGAGGGTGGTGGTCATCGGCCGCGACCTGGCTGACGAGTACGGGTATCTGCGCGGAGAGGCAAGGACCATCCAACTCAACGGAATCGACTACGGGGTGGTCGGCGTACTCGACTACGTGCTACTTGAGCCCTCCATGGATTCTGCGGTTTTCCTCACCTTCGCCAACGCCGAGGAGGACCTCGGCCTGGATTCCCGCGATCCCAGCCGGTTGTACATTCGGGCGCCGACCAACACGAAGTTGGTGGCTCAGGAGGTTCCGACGGTCATCAGCCTCGGTGGCCCCGACGGTGCCAACACCTCGGTTCCCACCGACCTGCTTGACGCTCAGTCACAGGTCGACGAGAACCTGAACAACCTGACCAAGATGATGGGTGGTCTGGCGCTGATCGTGGGAGGTGTCGGGATCGCCAATGTGATGTCCATTTCGGTCATCCAGCGGTCCACCGAGATCGGGATCCGGAGGGCGCTCGGCCACAGCCGCGGAACCATCGCGGTCCAGTTCCTGCTGGAGGCCCTTGTCGTCGGTGTCTTGGGTGGCATCCTAGGAGCGGCCGCAGGAGCCGGGGTGGTCTGGTTGACGGCGGAACTGCGTGGGTACGTGATGGTGCTGTCTGTTGTGGGCCTTGTCGGATGGGCGATGGTCTCGGTTGCCGTGGCGGTCGTGGCGGGCCTCTACCCGTCAACCAAGGCTGCCCGCCTGGAGCCCCTCGAGACCCTCCGTCTGGGCTAGAAGTGCCCAACACCTAGCATCGGGGGCCATGAGCATCGACCTCTCCGCCTATGGCTGGTCCGGTGACCTCCCTGACGGCGACGGCAGGCTGGGCCGGATTGTCCGGGTCGATCGCGGCGAATGTGACGTTGTTACAGCCGATGGGCGTGTGAGGGCACTCTCCGATTCCCAGCGCTCCCAGGACCTGACGGCACCAGTCACCGGTGACTGGGTGTTCCTCGACGACGACCCTGAACTGGGCCTGCTGATCTCGTCCGTGCTTGAGCGCTCCAACACGGTGTCGCGGCGAGATCCGTCCGAGCAGGTGGTCGAACAGGTCCTCGTTGCGAACGTGGATGTCGTGCTGATCGTCCACGGCCTGGACCGCCCCCTCCCGCCCGGCCGCCTCGAGAGGTTCCTCGTGGTGGCCTGGGACAGTGGGGCCGAGGTGGCCGTCGTGCTCACGAAGGCAGACAAGAGGGGCTCCCCCGTCGATGACGTGTCGGCGACGGTCGCTGCAGTGGCACCCGGTGTACCGGTGCTGGCTGTGGGCCTGGGTGCCGGGACGGGTTTCGGACTTGGACCAGTGCTAGCAATGGTTGGGGAGGGCCGGACCGTCGCCCTTCTCGGCGAGTCCGGTTCCGGCAAGTCAACGCTCGTCAACGCCCTCCTCGGCGAGGAACGCCTGGAGACAGGTGAGGTTCGATCGGCCGATTCCAGGGGACGCCACACGACGGTGAGCCGCGAACTCGTGAGGTTGGCCGATGGTGGTCTATTGGTCGATACCCCCGGGATCCGCTCGATAGGGATCTGGGACTCAGAGGAGGCCCTTGACCGTGTGTTCGGTGATCTCGAGGAGCTCTCAACGGCCTGTCGGTATTCGGACTGCGTGCATGACACCGAGCCCGACTGTGCGGTCACCGCCGCCGTTGCCGATGGGCGGATGGACCGTCGGCGTGTTGACCGCTACCGGGCGCTGAGCGCCGAACTCGATGAGCAGCACCAGCGTGAGCAGGAGCGGGAACGTCGGGGGCGTGGCGACAGGCGGGGTAGGCGTCGCTGAGGCGGGCTCGGCTGGGGTGCTGGCACCCGGAGGCCCTAAAGTGTCGGGACACCCGAAGTCCACACGGAGAACCACCGATGTCCCGTAGCGATGCGATCGAGAGGTTCACAGGCGAGGCCGAGGCCTCAGGGTTGACCGTCGAAGTACACAGGTTTCCTGATGGAACGCGCACAGCTGCCGATGCGGCTGCGGCTGTGGGGTGCGGAGTTGGCCAGATTGTCAAGTCCCTGGTCTTCATGGCCGATGTCAGGCCGGTGCTTGTCCTGTGTTCCGGGGCCAAACGTGTCAACGAGGAACTGCTCGCTGCCCACCTGGGCCTCGAGGTGCGCATAGCCGCCGCTGCCGAGGTCCGGTCGGCCACCGGGTATGCAATTGGTGGTACTCCGCCATTGGGCCATGCGGTTCCTCTCCGCACAGTCGTCGACCCGACCCTGCTCGAGTTCGACGAAGTGTGGGCGGCAGCCGGCACCCCGGATTCGGTGTTCCCGGTCGATCCCAAGGCCCTCGTGAAAGCCACAGCGGGAGCGGTTGTGGCCGTCACCCACTGAGGCTGCGCCATGAAGCGGTTCTTCACCGACCATCCGGCGACGGTGGGTGAGAGTTACGGCCAGCACATGCGGAGCGCTCTCCGGTCGGCTGTGCCCCCGGGTGGTGCTGTCGTCACATGCACGGTGCACGCTCTCGTACCTGCCCTGTTCGAGACGACAGCCAGCAGGACCGTCACCAGGCTGAACGACGAGATAACGGACCTGCACACCGACGACGCTGAATGACCGGGCCACACGGGCCCATTAGGGTCGAGGTGACGAGGGGCGGAGTCGTGGAGAGTGTCCACGACCTCGATGCTGTGGTCGTCTCTGCCACCGGATCGGTGGTCGACTCCTGGGGAGACCCCGAGCGACTGGTACTACCGCGGTCATCGACCAAGCCGATCCAGGCGGTTCCGCTGATCGCCACCGGCGCCGCTGATGCCTTTGACCTGACAGACCGGGAACTGGCCCTCGCCTGTTCGAGCCACAACGCCGAACCGACCCATGTGTCGGCGGTGGTCCGGTGGTTGGAACTCGTCGGTGCCACCCCTTCGGACCTTGAGTGCGGCGCACATGCACCCCTCTACGAACCAGCTGCCGTCGACCTGGCCCGGTCGGGGGCCGAGCCTGACGCCTCGTACAACAACTGTTCCGGCAAGCACACCGGCTTTCTCACGGTGTGTCGCCACGAGAGCGTTCCTTTCAGCGGCTACCTGAAGTCGTCTCATCCGCTGCAGCGTGACCATGTCACGCCGGCTCTGGAGGAATGGTGTGGGATAGACCTGTCGGGCCAGGTGCCGGGTGTGGACGGCTGTGGGATTCCGGTGTGGGCGGTGCCACTTGCACGCCTTGCCCATGGATGGGCACGCATGGGTACCGGCATTGTCGGTTCCACTGAGCATCGGCTCCTCTCTGCGATGCGGTCTGAGCCGTTCCTCGTGGCGGGAACCGGAAGGGCGTGCACACGCCTGATCACCGAGTCGACGGGTGGGGCGGTGGTGAAGACCGGAGCAGAGGGCGTCTACTGCGGCACAGTTCCCGATGACGGCGTGGGGGTCGCCCTGAAGGCCAGGGACGGTGCCCGCCGCGCCTCGGGCACGGCGATGGAGTGGATTCTGGGCACGTTGGGAAGGATGAACGAGGACGGCGATGAGCTGGTCCTCAATGCTGCCGGCACCGTGGTGGGAACGATCAGGGTGGCTGCCTGAGCGCAGGCCTGTCAGGTGCCGGTGCTCATCTCGGAGTCCTCCAGTTCGCGGAATGCAGCGTCGAGTGCATCTCGGGCTGCCTCGGGGCCCACCCCCAGTTGTCTCAACTCGAAGGCGAACCTGTGTGCAGCAGTCTCCGTCCGTTCCCGGCGTTCCTGGATGGGTTCGGAGTGAGGGGGCTCGTCGACTACGAAGGTGCCTCGGCGGCCACGACCCTCGAGAACGCCGTCACGCTCGAGCTCGCGGTAGGTGCGGGCGATCGTGCCCGGAGCGAGGCTCAGCTGGGTGGCCAGGTCGCGGACGGTTGGCATGCGGCTACCTGGTTCCAACCGGCCGACGGCGACCATCACCGCGAGTTGAGCCCTGAGCTGTTCGAAGAGCGGGATGGCTGCGGCGGTGTCGAGGCGCAGGACCATCTGCCTGTGGCGACCGGTTCGATGGTTGGGATCGCTCGGGTCGGTCAGGTGGACGATGCTGGGTGACTGCATGCTATGAATACTGTACCAATACAAAGAACACAAATTGACTCTAGATCGGTCCAATACTTGCATCTAGGAGTGATACATACGATTGTTGTATCAGTTGATTAAGAATATTCAGCCTGCCTCTGGTAGGACCGGCACAGCGCCAATGAGATGAAACGAGGAACACACACATGAAGTTGATCACAGCGGTAATCAAGCCATTCAAGTTGGACGAGGTGAAGGACACCCTCGCCGCACTCGGGGTGCAGGGAATGACCGTCAGCGAGGTGCAGGGCTTCGGGCGCCAGGGTGGCCACAGCGAGACCTACCGTGGCACCGAGTACAAGGTGCTCTTCACCCCCAAGACACGTGTCGAGGTAGTGGTGGGTGACGACGACATGACCAGGGTGGTCGAGGGCATCGTGTCAGCTGCCCGCACCGAGAAGATCGGTGACGGCAAGGTCTGGGTGACCGACGTCGGGAACCTGGTCCGGATCCGCACCGGTGAACGCGACGGCGACGCCGTCTGAGGACACAACCCGACCGGCGACGTGACCATCCTGCGATGCAGTCACCACA
>Ga0208132_1001239_pt1 | contig 11109 bp, 12 predicted proteins | sample ETNtaG_16_FD_185785 | JGI IMG/M metagenome (GOLD analysis project Ga0208132, IMG submission 185785) | Marine microbial and viral communities from oxygen minimum zone, Eastern Pacific Ocean - ETNP201406SV199 (SPAdes) (version 2) | ecosystem: Environmental > Aquatic > Marine > Oceanic ... | reverse complement strand
AGTAATTTAGTCCACTATCAATATGACTCCTTGGATATGGGGGGTTTCCCGTAAAATGGTATCCCGTTTTGATGGTCGAATGACATTGCTTGAACCTATTATGATATAAACAAAAAAGCCTCCGTGAGGAGGCTATTTGAGCCAGAGGCGTTTCATCAATATTTTTTTATAAATCTAATGCTTGTTCAAGCTCAAATTTAGTTGAAATATATAGATACTTAGCAATGGATTTAAGCGCATCATATTTGAAGCTTTTCCTTCTGTTTATAGTAAAGACTAATGTAACTCAAAATGTTGCCAAAGTAATTTGGAAATATTCCGGATAAGGATGAACCCCTCGTTATCCTGATCATAGCGTGTATCTGTTTGATTTTTCGTAATAATGCAAAACACGTAATCGCCACTAGGGGCATTTACCAGAACAACTTCTGATCTGGACTGACTAACCGCACCCTGCTTGGATGCTACCTGTACCGTAGGGGGAATCTGAGATAGGGCCTCATCGTCCCAGTAAATGCGTGTAAGGTGCCGGTACATATCGTTGCTTGCGGCCGGCGATACGGCACGGCCCTCTCGTATTAAGACTAGCAGTTCTGCCATCTCTCTGGGCGTAGTCTGGCCCCAGCCGTAAATTTCGTATTCTGCTTCCCTATCGGGAGTGCGAGAATTTACTCGAGTGTGGATGAAACCCTTGTTTTTAAGCCAGCCATTAATAGTCACTCCGCCTCCAGCCATGTCCTGCAGCCACAAACTGGCATGGTTGTCACTAAAGGTGATCATATAGGTCAACAGTTTACTGATGGTTATATCTTCACCATCATTGAACCGGGCCAAGGCGTCATCGCCCTTCCAGGGATAATTGATTGAGGCCTTTTTATAAATCACCACACTATCCATTGTAAGCGCTCCGCCTTCGATTTTATCGAATATCTTTACCAGTATGGGAACCTTGATCATGCTGGCTGTGGGGAATATTTCATTTTCGTTCACCCCCACTTCAGTGTTGCTGGGTAAGTGTCGTACATATACGCCCACGTCACCGTTAAAACCCTGTAGTAGTTCTAGGATGTCTGTTTCCAGTTTTTCCGAGCCACCGGCATCACTGCAGCAGGCCAGCCCAATAAATAGTAGTAATGTGATATATCTATCCATATTCAAATCTACACATCATCCCACAAACAAAAAAGCCCCCGTGAGGAGGCTTCCTTGTCGTTAGTGTAGCGTTCATACTACTTCAATAATACCATCTTCCTTGTCTTAACAAACTGATTCGCCCTCAACTGGTACAAGTAAACACCCGCACCTACCTGCTCACCATAGTCATTGGTAGCGTTCCAAGTAACCGAATGGTAGCCAGCGGAGGTGTTCTGGTAATTAAAGGTTCTCACTTTCTGTCCCAGCATATTGTATATGGTTAAGGTTATATCACTTACCTCTGGTAAGTCAAATCTCAGTGTGGTGGTGGGGTTAAATGGGTTCGGATAGTTTTCATGAAGGAAATAGTTGTCAGGTACAAATTCAGATAAGGTTTCAAGCCTATCTATTTCACATCCTACACCAAACGCTCCCATGTTTACACCATTTTCACCTGTACCAACAGATGGTGATGAAGGCATTAAATGGTAATTACCTTTTAAGTTTGGGTATACATTGCTTGCATAATTGCAGAAAAGAGGGTTGGCATCGATGTTGTCTTCGCCTTCGTAACCACCTTGTATATTGGAAAAAGAAACAATTATTCGATTATCATAGGGCTGAGTTGGCAAGCCCAATCTGGTATTACCGTTGTCCCAAATGATAGAATTTTTAAGTGTGAAGGAATAATAATTATTACCAAAGGACACCAAAACCTCACCTTGATTTCCAGAAAAGGATGTATTAATAATACTAATAGAACCGGAAGCATTACGCATATCTGGAATCCAAATTGCACTTGCCCAACCGCCTCCATCATCAGTTGTTGACCATACTTCGGAAGTATTATTCGCAATAAGGCTAGATTTTATAATTACTCTTACTTCGGTATCATCATCACCAGCAATACTGAGACCTCCTCCTCCCATTGATGGTTCTGAAGTGGAATTATTCATAATGAAACAATTTTCAATAATTGTACTTCTATTACGCAAATAAATACCGCCACCGCCTTGATGTTCACTAGTATTACCATTTTGTATAGAAAAGCCAATAATTTTCATATCAATATCTGATGAAACACTACCATCCAGTTTTATTACCCTTCCATTTTGATTACCATCAATTATAGTATTTTCTGGTCCTGAAGTTGACGATAGAATGATATTTTTATTAATATTTAGATTCTCTACATAAGTCCCCGAAGCAACTAAAACTGTATCACCATTAGTAGCTGCATCAATAGCTGCCTGTATTGTGGCATAATCTGCTGGCACATTTAGCACAGTACCACATCCAACTCCAAAGGCACCCATATTGGCACCATTCTCACCTGTGCCAACACAAGGAGAGTTCGTTCTTAACGAGAAGTCTCCACCGCTAGAGTTACAAAATAACGGATTTTCTTGAATATTTGTTTGATTCCCATTACTGTAATCATACCCATTGAATAACGTGTATGTTATATCCCAACTTGGTTCTGTAGAGTACCAGCTAAATTGATTATTAATAATCGAATTTTTAACTGTACATGAACCACCTCCCCATGTGACTACTCCATAACTGACATCTTCGCCACTTGTGGTAACGTTTTCGAGAAATATATCGCCATCAAAGATTATATCTCCAAATCCACCATTTCCATAAATATTGCATCGCTTTACATGTAGTGTGCCACCCCACCAGTAATAAGGGGGTGCATCTTGTGGTATCAAAATTCCATGCGGTATAGAAGAATTAATTCCAGAACCAATTTCTTCAGACCATGTACCACCGTTTTTTATTGTAAACCCGACTATTGCTGTTGTGTCGTACGATATTTTAAGACGCGGAGCAGTACTATTTTCAAATTCAATAACATTTTCAAAACCACCATCGAGAATAGTGTTATTGATTAATTCCAAACTATCAGGGTATAATAGTAAATGTGATGAAAGATATATCCACTTATCAATTATATTTATATTTGCACTATAAGTACCAGCCGCTACTAATACAGTATCTCCATTACTGGCGGCATCAATAGCTGCTTGGATTGTGGAGTATTGAGATGGGACTTTAAGTGTTGTAGCACTAACACTTACAATTAACAAAAGAAGAATAGCTATTTTCTTCATGATGAACTCCTGATGTGAATTAATAAAACGAAGGAATATTTTGGGATGCGCTTCCCTTGACAGGGATTCTCTTCTCTGTAAATATGATGAGAACTATCATTTTCAAACTGAACTAAATCTTGTTGATTATTAATAAAAGAGAAAATATCTATATCTCCATCTTTATCTATATCTCCAGCTTCAACGCCATTTACAGATTGGTCACCTTTAAGAATTATGTGTTCAGTAAAAGACAAATCTTTATTTTCATACCAAGCAAGCAATATATGATCACCACTTCCACCAGATTGAGCTACAAGGTCTAAATCATTATCATTGTCAATATCAATTACTTGAAAATGCCTTGGTGCATCCAGATCTGTATTTTCAGCTATATAATATGGTCCATCAACTACCCAAGAACCACCACTTCTGCCATTGTTTTTGTACCAAACAATATCATCTTCTCGTAATGTGGTAATAAAATCCAATTTACCATCTTGATCAAGATCAATTAATTTAATTAAGAGAGGGTTACCTGTAAATTTTCCAAAACCACTCGAGCTTATATGTAGTTGACCAAGTTCATTTACATTACTTTCAATAATTCTTGAACTATTATCCTTCCCCACACTTACAATATCTAGGTCACCATCATTATCAATATCAGCGAGCGGCACCATATAGGATGTATTGGCTTCATCACCTAATACTTTGCTTCTACGGAAAAACCCACTTCCATCATTAAAAAAGATTTGATTGAACTGTGACCAATGTCTTCCGTTTGCGACAACAATATCAATATCTCCATCATTATCGATGTCGCCGGTGCTTGTACTTGCGCTTAGATAGGTATCTGTGCCAAGAGTGGCATAAGGATGCTTGGTAAGATTAACTGACTGAGCATTAATTACGCTAAATAATAATAATCCCCATAATAGCTTCATTGATTACATATGATAGGTAAAATTGATCAAAGGAAATGGAATACCTTCCATATTTTTACTAAAAAATCCTCCGATATCTACCGCAATTCTTCTACCAATGAATCTTCCAGAAAGTGCAATTGGTAAATCTGATGGATCATCTACTTCTGGAGGAAGCCAGTATTCTGCGACAACCGCAAATGAATTGGATATACGCTTATTCCCCGCTAGGACCAAGATGGGATCATTTGCAAATTCCCATTCTGCTCCATCGCGGAAGTAACCCCAACCCAATGAAGCTGTAAAGTGCGTAAATCGATTTCCTATTGTTGCGCTTCCAAATGCGAGTCCAGCTCCAAATTCGCTATTTTCAAGAGGAACGCTAACATACATCATGCCAGCTGCGAGCCGGGCGGGTCCTACCTGAGGCAAAGAGAACTTACCAGATAAAACAATCGGAACTACATCCAGCTCCATTCCTGGAAATACAAACGCTCCTGCTTGAAGGGAAAAATTGTTTCCAAATCCACGATTATAGGAAGGGAAAAACAAACAAAAATCACGGCAATAGGCTTCGTGTTTTTCTATAGGAAAAGCAGAAGGCGCAAACAAATACATGCTTTTATTAGGATCAGCGCGCCAAACCTGACCTTCAACAGAAGCTGTTTCAATCTTATTTAAGCTTTTTACAGATGAGGCTGGCACATTAATGATGATACCATCTTGGGTTTTAAGCTGATAACCCTCATCGGTCTCTTCAACAATCGTACCTAGAAAGATATTTCCATCTTGGGTCTCTATTTCTACCATCTCGCTATCTTGCGCAAAAAGAAATACGGAAAAAACAATCAGATAGATTGATATAAATTGTTTCATGATTGAAGTTACACTAATTTTTTTTGTGATTATATGTGATTTCTTCAGACAATGAATATGATTCTCCATCATTCACCCATATATGTAGTGTATCTTTGCCCATGGTTGCTATATCCAAATCATCATCTCCATCAAAGTCAAAAGCTTCAATTTGATGACCTGCCATAGATTTTTCTAATATATGTTCAACAAAATCTTGTCCAATTAATGGAACGCTTACAATAAACAAAAAAAGAATAACTATTTTTTTCATAATGAACTCCTTATATGAATTAATAAAATGAGGGAATATTTTGGAATGCAATTCCCCTGACAGGGATTTTTTCTCTGTATAACCGAGGAGCTATGTGTGGTTTTATAATTTAAATGCAGTACCATAATTCTTTTTAGTAACTGCTACGCTACTTCATTTTAACCCCAATGGTGAGCTTAATACAATAAAATAAAGGATGAAGTTGTCCGATTAAGGGGATTACAGAAATTTTAAGAGCCTATATGTAAAAAGGTGTGAGCCTGTACTTGGTATGCACCCCTATATATATACCCACTTCAAGGGTCGGATACGGGGGTATGTGTCACCCAAATCTGTGTCACCATTTCAACTATATATGACATTGGTTGAGACATTCTGACACATACACCAAAACAAAAGCCCCTGTCGTGAAACAAGGGCTTTAGAGAGAGCGAGAGACGAGGTTCGAACTCGCGACATCCACCTTGGCAAGGTGGTGCTCTACCAGCTGAGCTACTCTCGCAATATCAAATGCTATTCAATCTACCATTTGAGCGGCGGAAATTTAATGGAGTTTATAAAATCGTCAAACGGGTTTTGGAAAGAATTCCAATCTTTTTTCATTCCGATATAATATCACGAATGACATGATTAAATAGCCTATATCCCGTAGGATTGTCTGTAACCCTATATTTTCTCCTGTTTCTGAAGAAACAGTAAAACATCCACATTCAATGCTAATCCCTCTCGCCAATGCTTGAGAGATGGCGAATATGAATACTATATTCATCACAATACACATGATCGCCGCACCATCCACCATTATACCTGCAATTAAACACACCCCTACCAAAAGTTCTAACCATGGCAAAACCATGGCAATCATATTTTCTAATCCAAATGGGACGGCATGGTAATTCCCAATCGCGATGGCGAATTCTGCCGGGTGCGATATTTTGTCAATACTGGCATAAATAAAAATAATGCCGATAATTAGGCGAAAAAAGAAGACAATCTGTACTTTAAAATACCGAGTCATTTCCCTACCTCACTCGGATAGCCCGCTTTGGACCATTCCAGCCAACCTCCTTTAAAAACATATAACTTGGTAAATCCAGAGTCTTGCAGATCGTAAGCCAAATCTTCGCTGTCTCCACACCCCGGATCGCCACAATAAACTACCACAGGGGCATGCTTATTCTGAATCGCTTCTATGGTAAAAATGAGTTCCATTAAAAATGCGTTTTTTAGGGCACTTTTCACATGACCCGCAACAAAGTATGCATCGTCTCTCGCATCTATAAAGAGAACACCATCATCAAATAATTCTTTAGCCAAAGTTAGAGAAATGGCTGTTAGAACTGGCTCGTTTGTATCATTCTCAAGTGAAATTGAATCAGATATTTCTAATTTTGGAGCAATCCACGGTATGCTATTACTTCTGAAAAGATTAGACCCAAAACCTACAATACATGAGAATAAAATCATAAATACCGACTGGCCGATTGGGGTGCGGATATCCATTAATTTAAACTTTGGAGGCCTTTTTTATCTAAAGTGTCGCAGGTTTTTAACGTTTCGTCTACAACAGCCAATAGGGTTTTTTCACTGGCCACATCGCGTCCCAATGGGATTAATGAGTAAAAAGATGTATTAAGTCCATTAGACAAAGCTGATTTTGATTTTGTTACTCCATCTTTGTATTGGCTTACCATATTTAAAACATTTTGATTATTTTTATATATTTCTTCTAAGGGTCGATTTGGATCCCGTTTTTGCAAGTTATTTAATCTTTCTTCAAAAATAGAAACCGTCATCATGGCACTTGTCACATCTTTGATGGGTTGGGTGTTATCCGAAATATCCAAGTCAAATCGGCCCACATATTTACCCTGAATGCCAAAACCATATGTAAGCGGCAACCGCGAATCTTGCGTTTTTTCAGGACGGGTGCGCGTTGTTTCTCGACTGAGATAAATATAATCTACTTCCGATAAGTCATCCATTGCATTAACTGCCTGGACTCTCGTGGAATTAAATAACATGACCAGCAGATCAACCTGAGGTCTTAATTCTGCTATTTTCATTTTAGCCGATTCAACATAATCCTTTACTTCAATGGCTTTTTCTGCTGCGGGAAGAGCTGTCGTAATACCAAATACGCCAATTTTTAATCCATTCTTTTCGATTATTTCATGTGGAATAAAAGCCAATTCTTCTGTGCCAGCTTTTACGATATTTGAAGATATAAAATTCGTGCCAAATGTGGTTTTCATTTCCTGAAGAAATTCATATCCTGCTGCCAAATCAAAATAGCCTACGTTATATATATAATCACCCATCGTTGCAGATGATTCTAAAAGAGTCTTCGCTTTAAGTTTGGATGATGCTTCTTTCCCCATGACAAGATAGTAGTTATCAAACAATGCATCACCTGCATCTAAAAGAATAGGATCAACACCGCTATCTTTTACCTGACTAATATAAGTAGATCTTCTGGGCAGACCGCCCAGTGGATTGGCCTTTCATCCGCAGGGGTCAAGTTGACCCCGAACGTTGGTTGTTACCAAAAAGGTTATTTCTTTTGCGCTGGTTTCCTTTTCTGCACAGGACCATATTCCCAATAGCAACAGAACCCAAGTGATTGATTTGTAATATTTCATATATGAATTTATTCCTTTTATAGTGCGATTCCCAACAGTCTAGCCACCAGAAGGTTTTGCCCTATACCCCTTTTTAATTAAAATGTCTAAAACTAATTCGCGGACATTGCCCTGGACGAGAATTTCATTATGTTTCACCGTACCGCCAACGCCACATTTTTTTCTTAATTCTTTTCCTAATGCGTTACAGTCATTTTTGGTTCCAACAAATCCTCGAATGAGGGTGACTATTTTACCGCCGCCTCTGCGATCCAAATGCACGCGAAGATCTTGCTCTGATTTACATAATTCTTCTTGTGGTTTAACATCTTCAACGATGGTTTCAGGGTGGGTTGAGTAGATTATATTTGTACGGCGGTGATCCATGTCTATTTCATCGAATGATGAACAACTAATTCAAGATCAATGATTTTTTCTGAGACCAAGTTTTTAAGTCTTCAGAAACAAATGCATGACCATTTTTGGCCATAGCGAGGAAGATTTGTTTGGACCCATCACTACCAGGTAAAATAGATAATGAAATAAATTGGTGATCGTCTGTGGCGACACGACTCAAATATTCATATCCATCACCAGCAGCGACTGGGTTTTTATTTTTCATAATAAAAACGCGTCCGTAAGATGTCAACAAAGCGAATCCCATTTCAGAAATACCAAATCGATAATGGATCGTACTCACCACCTGTTCCGGCATGGATTTCATCGCATCTATCATCAGGGCTTTACTCCCGGACTTGATATCTGCTAAGGTATTTTCAAGTTGCTGAACTAATTCCAGAGAAACAGATTTACCATCTTTTCCAGGGCTGCCTGGCAATCCCTTTTCACCTGGTTCACCTTTTTCACCTCGAGGGCCTGCTTCTCCAACAGATCCTTTTTTTCCAGGTTGGCCCTGTGGTCCTGGGCTTGAAGATGGTACACATGCACTAAATAACAGTGCAAAAACAATTAAGAATATTCTCATGTATTAAATAAAAATTGAAATGCTCTGGCCCAAGCCATTGACATAATGATAAATAATTCACTTAAAATTGCCGTTCCAAAGAATATAATCGCCCTGCGAAGGTGTTTGTTCTTGTATGCATTAATATGACCCAATGCATATAATTGGGAAGAAAACATCATATAGGTTTCTTCACTATTTTCTGTGACTTCGTATAAATAATTGGCGTACTCAACTGGATTTTTGAATTGAATGATACCACCAAAAAAAGTCGCGTTTATATCCGGAAGCTCCTCTTGCGCTTGGTCATTCCGCATTCGAGGTACAATCACCAACATTAAATTCCCGATCGCAAATAAGGCTGCAATAAAATAGATGATCACCATGGCCACATTAAACCAGTTAATATTAATTTTTAGAAAATGGACAATAAAGAAGACCATAAATACACCCAAAATAGACATGAGCGTAAATGCTTTTTGATCGGTCCTTTGTAAAATATTCTGTTCGCTTTGAAGAATTTGGAATATAGGTGCAATATTACTATGAACGTCCGGTGCACTATTTGTTGATTTTTTTTCAGACATAAGTCTCCTTTTACCCTACCGGGGTTATATCCATATATAAGCGATTAAAGATTACGTTAATCTCTTTGCAAGTTTCAAATGGAAAAGGCCATCCAATCAATGAATGGATGGCCTTTAATTTAATGTATTTTATGGTCTATATTATTTTCTGGGACGGGCTTCATTCACAACGAGTGCGCGTCCAGCCAATTCTTTTCCAGATAATGCTTCAATAGCGGCTTTTGCGTCATCGTCAGAGGACATTTCAACAAAGCCAAATCCTTTTGACCGACCATTATAACGATCAGAAATGATTTTAGCAGAAGTAACTTCACCAAATTCTTCAAACGCACCTTTTAGGTCGTCTTCAGAAAGGTCATAGCTTAGGTTTCCGACATAGATATTCATATTATCTTTTTCCTTTTAGTTATTCTTATCAATTGTAGGCTGCGATAAAATGAACTTCATCATATCATATAATTAACAAAATGCAGTCATCTCGAGCAAATCCTATCACGCGAATTTATTACTTATTTCACTATTTATGTGCAAACTTATGACAGAAAGCAAAAGAGTGGATAAACAATAAATTGTGGAGCCGGACGGGATCGAACCGACGACCTCTTGACTGCCAGTCAAGCGCTCTCCCAACTGAGCTACGGCCCCAGAAACAGGGGCGAAATTATAGTTATAATTTAACATTACACAATTAATTCTTCCGTTCCACCAATGGCTTACCCAAAAGATGATCATTAAAATAAGTAATCATTTTTTTATAAAGATTTTTTCGCGCATTACCGCCGGACATCCCATGGGGACGATTTGGATAATAGAAAATATCTAATTGTTTATCATGCTTCACAAATTCTTCCACCAGCCAGGTCGTATTTTGTGAATGTACATTATCATCACCTGTCCCATGGATAACCAGTAATTTCCCATTAAATCGATCTACGTAGGACAAAACCGATGTAGAGTCATACCCAGCACCATTATTCTGTGGCAACCCCATGGAGCGTTCTGTATAAATGGAATCATACAATCGAAAATCCATGACCGGTGCCACCGATACGCCCACATCAAATAAATCAGCATTTTTTGTCAGCATGAGTCCTGTAAAATATCCACCGCCAGACCAACCCCATGCACCAATACGATCGGGATCCGCAATCCCCTGCTCCACTAAATATCGTACCCCAGTAGCCGTATCCTTAGCTAGGTATTGAGCCATATCTCCATAACTTAAATTTTTAAATGCTTCTCCCCTGCCGCTCATTCCCCGGGCATCCATAGAGAAAATAATAAATCCCTGCTGAACCAAATATTGGTTCCACAAACCGCTCCATCGGTTATTAACGATCTGGGTGCCGGGCATACCATATCCATAGACAATAACCGGGTAACGTTTTCCTTTTACATAGTCCGGTGGATAGGTCAAAATACCATCCAATGTGGTGGAACCATCTGCCGTTTTGAAGTGGATAATTTCAGGATAGGACCAATCATAAACCTCAAACTGTGATTTGTCCGTTTCATCCAGAACCCTTAGTACGTTTCCATCCATGTTTTTCAGAATATGTTTCGTTGGCGTTTGTATACTAGAATAGGTGTCAATAAAGGCATTGCCTTTTGGCAAAACTTTTATGGAATGTGAGCCTTTTTCTTTGGTTAAC
>Ga0208132_1001237_pt1 | contig 11112 bp, 10 predicted proteins | sample ETNtaG_16_FD_185785 | JGI IMG/M metagenome (GOLD analysis project Ga0208132, IMG submission 185785) | Marine microbial and viral communities from oxygen minimum zone, Eastern Pacific Ocean - ETNP201406SV199 (SPAdes) (version 2) | ecosystem: Environmental > Aquatic > Marine > Oceanic ... | reverse complement strand
TGGCCGACCGGTTTCCATGTCGACATGGCTTGCCCAGTTGGTCTGAACATAGGGGTGGGCTCTTAACAGATCACCATTAGATCGATCGATAACATAGTAAAAGCCGTTCTTGGGTGCCTGCATAATGACTTTTTTAGGCTCCCCATCAACCACCATGTCGGCCAGGGTCATATCCTGTACTGCCGTATAATCCCAGTTATCACCGGGGACTGTCTGGTAGTACCACTTCATCTCACCGGTGTCGGCGTCTACTGCCACGATACAGGTCAGAAATAGGTTGTCTCCTCCGCCCGGCGAGCGGATCACGCGAGTCCAGGGAGCGCCGTTGCCAACTCCAAGATAGACCTGATTGAAATCGGGATCATAAACGATGGAATTCCAGACCGTGCCGCCGCCACCGATCTTCCACCACTCGCCGCCTTTCCAGGTCTTGGCCGCTAACTCCATCTCTGGGTGTTCGAAAGGTTGTGAAGGATCTCCGGGTACCGTGAAGAATCGCCAGGCTTGTTCGCCTGTTTCTGAGTCGTAGGCTGTGACGTAACCACGCACCCCGAACTCCGCGCCGCCGTTACCAATAAAGATCTTGCCACTGGCCGCTCTGGGCGCGCCGGTGATGCTGTAGTTTCGTTCGGTATCGATAACGGTGTTGACCTCCCATACCTTAGTGCCTTGGGCGGCATCAATTGCGACCAGCCGGCCATCCAGTGTGCCGACGTAAACCTTACCTTGGTAAACCGCTACGCCGCGATTGATCGGACCGCAGCATGCCCGTCTCTGATATTCCTTGGCCACCATAGGATCGTAACGCCACTTCTCGACGCCAGTCTTGGCATCCACTGCGTGAACGACGGAAAAGGTTGAAGTGAAGAACAGAATGTTGTCGACCATGATCGGCGTGGCTTCTAGGGCGTCGTTACCCCCCAGATCCAGTGAGAATGCCAATCCTAAACGATCGACGGTTTCCCGACTGATTTGTGTTAGCGGAGAAAAGCGTTGTTCTTCATAGTCTCTGCCGTAGGCGAGCCAGTTACCAGGTTCGGATGCTGCGTTGTTGATCCGTGCATCATCAATCTGGCCGATATTGGAGCCACTGCCACCAACCGCCTGATTGGGAGATTCAGATGCGTCATCGGAACAACCTGCCAAAAACAGAATTAACGACAAGATCCCCAAACCGCTAAGATGAACTTTCTTCACGCCGTTCTCCTTTTTTAATCTTTGTGTACTAATGAAAATTAAGCCTCATTTTTTACTCTTGATCGTTGCGAAAGACAACTTATTATCTATCGGGTGTTTAGTTTTTCCGACTATTTAGCTGGAGTCAAGTGGTCACGGTTAAGACGAATAAACCACCTTTTGCTCACCTTCGGAAAAGCATCCTGAGGCGTATCTGCCGCTCACCTGCGGCCCAGGATATGTATGTTTGATTAATGTTGATCCTGCGAAACGTGCTCTCCTAGAGACAGGAATTGGCTTGACAGCGCGGAGAGACGGCAGCTTCCAACAGCAAAAGTAGATTCTGGACGTCGTTTTCACGTAATGACTCGATGTCTAAATGGCCTTTCCTGACTGACATGTCCAGCTATTCATTCCTTCCCTTAGAACTTCTCCATTTGCGGTACTCCGTCTGCAAGAGTCACCCAGTCCTGTTTGCTGACACACCAGACATGAGCCTGGGGAGTGAATCCACTGGTATCGTCCAGAGTCCCGGTCTTTAAGAAGAGTGTATCAGGCTGACCCGGAATCGCAGAAAAAATGGGGGATCCGCAGTTCCCGCAGAAGAAGCGTTCCACTGCGTTTCCGCTATCGGTATCCATGTCCTCATAGAGCTTTACGTCGCCCTCCAAAAACCTAAAGTCCGCTTTCGGCACTCCAGCCAGGGTCGAGAAGGCGGAACCTGCCTGTCGCTGGCAGTTCTTGCAGTGACACACTAAAGTAACGGCAGGTGCACTGCCAATTTCGTATTTGATGTCTCCACAGAGGCACTGACCCGTTATTACCATGATGTTCTCCTGGTGGCGTATGGTTGGATGGGCAGTTACATATATTTACTGTCTGATCGACATCCCCTCCCACTGTGAATGCCGATTCTCTGGCAATTTGCATACCCGTCGTATAGGAACCATTAACGCCCTATTCTGAGAAATCTGCAAGTAAGATTTGATGGGGACAGGCCATTTTCTACAGCACTCTCAAGAATAAGAAGGGAGATGACCCCAGAAGAGAAAGCGCCAAACTAGTTCGAAAGGATGCGCGCGACCGTACGAATCGATAGACGCAGCCTTACTTTAAAGAAATATGAGATTGTGCTGAGCTTGCTTCGTCGCGATAGCCGAGTCCCGACAGATTGCCTTGATGTTGTTCGCGAGTGATTTGGTATTTGGAAAGTATGTAGAGGCAGATAGCGGGCATGACGATACTCAGAATCGCGACGACAACCGCGAGATCCTGAATCGCCAGGGTCTTGTCAGCGGTGCTAGCGGCCGCTTGGAAACCCACAAAGTAGAGTAGGGGTCCTTTAGCCATCAATCCGACGCCGCTGATCGCTTTTTGAATTAAGTTGGGGCCCGCAAAAAATAGTCCTTCGGAGCGCCGACCGGTGCTGGTCTGACTGTCTTCGACCACATCGGCGTTCATTGAACCAACAAGGATCCAAGCAAGGACGACAACGTTGGCGGCAAAGAAACCGTGCACGAGCATGACCCACCATAAGAGGCCGTATTTTTCGCCGTTTGGCGGCAGGATCTGAATGCCGTAGTGAAGGTCGAGTAACCGCAAAATCAGCAGAGACGGGCCGATAACGATCGAGATCACGAACAGCCCGATCGCCAATTTTTTCTTGTCATAGCCGCGTGCCAGCGGGCCGGCAAACGCACTGATGATCAGGGCGCCACCCATTGCCACGATGGGGAATATTGCAACGTCGGCTGGCTTCCAATCCCAGAAATAGGTATTCCAGTAGAACTCCAACCCCATGGTGAGTCCAACAAATAAACTGAACACGACGCCGGCCCAAAAAAGACTTAACCAGGACGTATGGTTAAGGGTCGAAAATATATCCCGGAACATCGACCGAGCACTGCTTGGTAGGGATGCCTTGGGTAATTCAAGGTTTGGGATTTCTCGTGCCGTGGTGAAGGCGAAAAAGAACCCAACAATCACGATGGTGAGCGCGCCCCACGTGGCCAGTGCATGGTACGCGCTAAGATTTTGATACGAATCTCCAAGGGCAGTAAGAAATAGGTAGGCCGTGGTCGGGCCTGCAATCCAGCCAAACATGCTGTTGAAACCGTGAAGTTGATTGCGCTGTTCGTAATCCTTACTAATTTCAGCACCCAGCGCTTCGCGCGGAACTTGGTAAAAAGTCCAAGCGACGCGGACGCCAATAGTGAGTGTCAGTAATTGGACAAACAATGCCAACTGCGATTCGCTCTGATCGACGGTCAACAACAAGAAGAAAAAAAGAGCTGACGGGATGATGCTCAAGAATATATATGGGTGACGTCGGCCCCATCGCGATTTGGTGTAATCGGAAAGGTAACCAAGGATGGGATCGGTAAACCCGTCGACGACCATGGCAATCGCGAGCGCAAGCGAAGCCCACCAAGCTTCGAGCCCGAGTACATCGTTGTAGAAATAAATGATCGGTGCCCCAAACAAGTAGCCCTTGATGGAGATAGGGATTTGCCCAACCCCATATGCAAGGAGTTGGGAAATTTTTGCTTTAGTTGCCACGAATTACTGCCTTATTACCGTTGCCACTGACCTGCAGACAAAAGCCGCAAGCCGTCTGCGATTTAATGAGTGAGCATAAGAACCATTAACGCCCTATTCTGAGAAATCTGCAAGTAAGATTTGATGGCTATAGGCTATTTTCTTAAAAGCGGTTCAGTGGTGTTGAAGTTACATCCAAAACTGACCCATTTACCCCTTTATTTGTATCGGCGGCGAGGGCGGATTCACCGACCTCCTTCGTTGGGTACCAGGTGATAACCAGCAAGTCTGTCGCACGATCGGCTTCCGAGGCCCGCTCATCGGGAATGACCATCGGTGGGAGTACCCTGTTTGCTACCGTCAATCGTCCGCCGACATGCTCGGCGAGCTGGGTAACTCCGGTAATAAAGGCGCGTTGTGCTGCCGGCGTCTCTGCCTCGACCAGGTCGAGCAGCGCAATATACCCCTAAAAATACCCCCCCTGTTTTTGTTTGTCTCCAATGGTAAAGGGACTAAAGGCCTGATCTGGCGTGCAAATAATGAACTGACTCCTATTACCGCGCGTGCAAACCGGCGATGGGGCGAACAATCCATACAGCAGGGCGGGATCAACCAGAATTTCATGCGCGTGAACCATGCGCGTGGACATAGTGTATATCTCGCAGACTGTTTTACTGGGTCTGGTGGATCTTTTCCGACAGCGATAGCACATAGTTGCGAACTGCATGGGATTGCTCGACAGTTAGCTCCATTACTGGCATTCCGTTGGCGACCTTCGACCCACCGATGACTATGGCATCCCATTGCGCATGAGTGGTGCTATCCGCATATCGCAAATCCGGCACGGTTCCACCGAAGCGCGCGACAGCATTACTGCCATGACAGAACTTACACGCTTCATTATATACCTCAGCGCCTAGGACGATGACTTCGGGCGAAGCGTCCAGCTTCGGTTGATCGGGCAGGGTTCGCTCGGCAGACGGGCCGGATGCCAACTGCGCCTCCCCACCAATAGTAAACGCCAGTAGACGGGTGGGGCCTTGTGAGGCTTTCGTCGAGTGCATTCCCGGGTATTGGTACTGCAATCCACCGCCGGCGCCGATAGGTATCAATATGTACTGGACACCGCCAAGCGAATAGCTGACAGGTGCTGCATTGATTGCAGAGCCCGTCTGTACTGACCAAAGGGGTTCCCCGGTACCGGCCGAAAAAGCTTCGAATGTGCCCAAAGCGGTACCTTGAAATACGAGATCGCCGTCGGTTGCCAACAATCCCCCATTGAACGGAAGATCACGGTCTACCGACCAGCGAATGCGGCCGTTGGTCGGGTCCATGGCAACCAACTTACCCGGTGCATGTGGCTTGCCGTCCACCTCTGTCACCATAACAAGAGCTTCGCCTTCGCCACCACCACCGGATCGCTTTCCCGGCACGTCGATCACCGGAATGTAGGAAAGGGCCTGACCCGGATGAAAGGCCATGGCTGTCCAGTTTCGTGCACCCCAACTATTTGGCCATATAAGCGCCTCCTCACCCTCGGCCAGGTTCCAGTATTCGCCTTGTGGATTGTAGATTGGCTTGCCTGTCTCGAGATCGACATCCGTCGCCCAGTTGGTCTTAGCGAACTTGCCTACTGCGAGCAGCTCGCCGGTGTGCCGATCGAGCGTGTAGTGAAAGCCGTTTTTAGGTGCAAGTAACACTGTCTCCCTTTCTACCTCATTAATCGTGAGATCCGCAAGAACTACATTCATTGTGGCGTTGTAATCCCAGCTGTCCTTATCGACTGTCTGGTAGTGCCACCGGTACTCACCCGTACCTGTATCCACAGCGACGATCGAGGATAAGAACAGATTATCCCCGCCTAGGGGACTGCGCTCTGCATGCCTGTATGGATATGCCCCTGAGGTGCCAAAGAACAACAGCTTTGACACTGGATCGTACGTCATCTCGTTCCAGCTGTGCCCGCCGCCTCCATACTTAGCAAGAGCGGCTCCCGACCAAGTTTTGGCTGCCATCTTCATCGCCGGCGTATCGTTTTCCTCCGGCTTGTCACTCGGCACGATGTAGAAACGCCATAACAGGTCACCATCGTCCGCTGCAAAGGCTGATACATAACCTCGACCCTTTAGCTGAGATTCGGAACCGCCATTACCAACAAATACCTTATCACCGCCCACGTAGGGCGAATCGGTTATGAAGTAGCCCAATGCGGTGTCGCAAGTCTGTTGCGACCAAAGGCGTGTACCTTTCTTTGCATCCAGTGCAATCAACCGGCAATCGACGGTAGTTACGAATAACTTCCCATCACTCACGGCGATACCTCGGTGGGCTCTTGCGAGCCAGGACAGCAGGGGTTGTTCGGCAAACGAGTCCCGAACCTCAGGATCATAAGACCACAAAATGTCGCCACTCTTCGCATCGAGCGCCAGCGTGAAAGAGTAAGCTCCGGAAAGGTAGACGACGCCATCGATGACGATAGGTGTAGTCGCCACGCCATCCGGTATCGGCAGGTCTGAAGCCCAGGCTAGCCCTAGGTTATCGATGTTTGACACGTTGATTTTTTTCAAAGCGGAATAGTGTTGGCCGCTGAAATCTCCACCTTTCAGGGCCCAGTTTGTGTCAGTCTGTTGTGCCGGCGCCGGAGAAACAGCGCAGAACAATGACAACGCCAAAAGAGATGCTCGGGCACCCAATCTCGAAACGGCATGTCCGGCAAGCCTATTCATCAGAATAGATCACCCAGATCTTTTCATAGCCATCTGTTTCCCAAACCCCTGTCCATTCCTTGGGCATCGTTACGGCTTCACCAGTATTAATTGTCATCGCGCTACCGTCGCTGGAGGTCAACGTGACGCTCCCGCTCACGAAGTACATAAATTCATTTACGCCGTAGGGCTTACTGATGTCGATGCGAGTCTTACCGGAGCGATACATCCCGCTGTGGAATTTTCCATCGCTGCTGGACATCGTCGCGACGCTTTCAGTCTTATGGCCATCCGGGTGGGTTTTTGCGGTCACGTCGTCGCGTTGAAAGATAACGCCCATCGCTTCTTCTTTGCTGATTTTTGCTGGTAGCATTGTTTTCGAATCCTTACCGTCTGCTATTGCCGTTTGAAGTAGAATCGCCCAGAAGAATGCAGTCGCGAACCTGCACTTCGTACACATTGATCACTCCGTAGTTGAGAGGAACATGTTGTCAGTATACCCCCTAACATATCCTTTGATTCAAGCTGGCGCTGGGATAACTTTTTATGCAGAGGGGCTCCCGCCAGATCTTCCGGGCTTATCTGGCGGTGGTTCAGATCGCGACCCCGGCTTTTAGGCCCTCGAGCACCGCCTCCTCGGCCGTACGCGGTGTGATGCAGTCACCGATCGAGATAAGCTCGGTGTCGAGGTCGGCCAGCGGCTCCAACACGATTCGCCGCACCGGCTTCTTCCAGTCGTTCGTCCCGGACTGGCTGACTTCCGAAGAGAACCAGTACGTCGCCGTCCCGCCGGAGGTTGCCGCGAGGCTCTCGGACAAGGCGAGAAGCGTGCTGGGCTACTCAGCCAGCCGGTCTTTGGGCTGGGTTCGAGGCCGCGACTCGAAAAACCTGCTGGTCGAGGGCACCGGCGCCCCCGTCTAACGCAGCCGAAGGGCACTCTCTGAAGAGGACTGTGCAAGGGGATAGTGCCAACGAACGGGCGCATTGCGCGCTCGGGTCTGCAGCTCTGCCAGCCCGTCGAATCGTCAAATTGATCCCTCTCGCCTACCCCAACGCCGTATCAAAATGCACGGTTATGCTTCTCGTCTATGGCACCCTTGATCTCTTCGCAAGATCTTTGAAGTTTAAGGTATTCCCTATAAATTAATCCTTTACTATTTTGGCTCTTATTCTAGAAAGTGCTGTAGAAAATGGCCTGTGGCCATCAAATCTTACTTGCAGATTTCTCAGAATAGAGCGTTAATAGTTCCTATACTCAAGAGACACCCGCATGAGCAATAATCAGGTGATCGCTTCCGGTGAACATACTCGGATTGTAGCCGCCAGCCAGCCCAGCCTTTACGCAAGCTGGGGGCCGCAGGCATGGATCGACATGTGGATGTCAAATACCATGCTGGTTAAGAAGGCAATGCCAATAATCAGTCATACATTTTTGCCGATTCTGCGACTGTCGTGCAATGACACCGAGAAGCTCGAAGCTGAATACGAGGCAATAAAATCGCAGCGAGAAGCAATCCACTGGTCTGACTCGCCCAGGGAAAAATGGCGGAAGCGCTATGGTAACTTTGTTCGTGAGATCGAATGGGCACTGCTGGAACTTAGGAAGTATTTCAGCAGAGGGCAGTTCGAAGACATCGTGATCGGCACCTCAGTAAAACTGTCTCGCGAAACATCATCCGACTTCCTCGAGATGATGAACAGGATGTCAGAAAAGCATCAGACATCAAACTCACCTGTGCATCAAGGCCGACCCAGCCTGGAACCAAAAAAGCCAGGGCGCTGGACGACGTTCATGTTCAAGACTTTTAACCCCGCCCATTGGCTAACCGGACCTGCAACTATCACAGAGTACGATCCTGGGAATGGCGTCACGGTAATGGAGATCCCCGATTGCGCGTGGCATACATGTGCGAGGCAGGAAACATTACCGAACCCCAACGCATTACCGGAAGAAGGCTGTCTTCATATCTGCAAGGGCCCCTTCGAGGTGCTATTCAACGGTGATGGCGGTGCATTAAGAATGGAATTTGAACCACACCTGCCTGAAACATCCTGTACCGTGCGTATGACCTGGGAAGCAAGGGATTAGTCAGTTGTGTTGAGACTGGGTAATTTCTTCAGTCCTCGGAAGCGTCTGCTTGAGCAGGAGCAGGCAATAAAGGCATTGCAGCAGGAACTCACGACCTTGCGTTCCCAGAACAACAGTATGCGAGAAGGTATGCGTCGTTGCCTGATCTGTAGTTACCGACTTGATGCAAAACACCAGATTCGTGACATGCTAAAGTAATTTAGTGACGGGTTAACAGGTGTCCCTCGCAAACAATGGTCCAACAAATTTCAGGAAGCTTCACGGTACTCATATTGATGGTGAAGCACTTTGGTCAATTGATCTGTAGTGCTATAGAAAATGACCTGTAACTATCAAATCATCCCTGCAGATTTCTCTGAATAGGGCGTTAATGGTTCCTATACTCTTAGACACAATGCGCGGAATAACGCTCCCATAAAGACCTGTACTCCCTATTCGAAGCATGGAGAAAAGTACACCTCTCCACGTGCGCTGTCACAGTCTTATCTTCGAATGGCAGACAATCCATACAAAATACCGCCAAGTACGATCGCCCCGGAGACCTGCAATACCTCAGCCACGCTAACCCGGCTCAGGAGCCAGGCACACAACAACAGCGCGAAACCAGAAACCCATGGACCCATGCGCACCACATAATTTGGCGGTCTCGTATCAGGGCGTCGTCGCAATACGGGTAAGGCTGCACACACGATCGCATAGGTGATCAGGCGGATAACGCTGTTGATTGTTAATGCTTCGACAAAATTGAAGGTTAGACATGCGAGCCAACAAGCAACGGCCGTGATAATCAGAGAGCTGGTGGGCGTGTGATATTTGGTGTGTGTTTGGCCGAAGAATGAGGGAACTTGATTTTCCCGAGCCATCGCATAGGGAAGCCGCGAGCCACCCAACAGTCCCGCGTTGAGTGTACCCGACGTCGATATGATTGCACCCACAACGATTACCGCAGCACCGATTGGTCCAACGAACACGGTCGCGGCATCAGCCAATGGACGGCTGGACGTCGCCAAGGAAGGCAGCGTACCGATCGCGACAATTTGAATAGCTAAATAGAAAACTAAGACGAGCGCCACCGTAAAAAAGAGAGCGTAGGGAAATGCTTTCTCAGGATTCTGTACTTCGCCTGTGTTGATGGTGGCCACCTCAAAACCACTAAATGCAAAGATTAGGACCATGACGGCTAAAGCAAGCGTATTGGCATTCGGCATTGGTTGGAACTGAAAATGACCCGGTTCGATGAACCAAATACCAACGAGTACGAACATAGCAAGTGGCACCAGTTTCATAACAGCGAAGACATTACTCACGCGTGCTGCATGCCGAACGCCTAGGTAATTGATCGTTGTGAGAACGATCACAATGGCCGTCACTAGAACGGTTCGGGTGATTCCGTCATTGATCGTCGGCCAAATTGCGCTCAGGTACGAAAGCAGAACGTCGCAAATAATCGCGAACGAAGTGATCCGTGTCAGCCAAAGAAGCCATCCCACTTGAAAGCCGGTGAGTCGGCCAAATGTCTTACGCGCATACAGATAGGGCCCGCCGGTCCCGGGAAAGCGGGAGCCGACCTCAAGGAAGCACAGAATGATCAACCCGATTAAGCCACCACAGATAACGAACGCCAATACGCTATAGCTTCCGGCGAGTGCAAAGGCTCGAGAAGGTAAACCGAAGATTCCCGCCCCGATAAATAAGTTAATCAGTATCGCGATGAGTGACCCACGTGATATGCCTCGAGAGAGAGACGACGATGCTGGTTCTTTCTTCAAAGGGCACCTGTAACTATCAAATCATCCCTGCAGATTTCTCTGAATAGGGCGTTAATGGTTCCCATACTCTAGGAGCCACCCTCCTCCACTTCAGTCGATGCCGTCGAGCGATCGGCATTGGTCCGTGAGATAAGACACATTGCTGTGGCTTCATTTTTAGTGCCTGCGGGGTAACACTTAGAAGCAAGTTCGTCATCTTTCCATGGATTAAATATCGTCGTTTCAGACATGAATACGGTTCCCTGTAATTATTCTCGGAAGCGCTTCAATTGAAGCCTAAAAACCTAGTTATATCTACCTGTTAACTTTAATTTCAGTGCAATTGAGCCAAACCATTTGGCTCCCATGATCTGAACAGCATTGGTAACCCAGGAGTGAAGAACTAGCTCGAACTATTTAGCTAGCTTCTGAATGGTACTGAGATATTAGAAATTGCTCTATTAAGCTATAAAATTCTGGGTCTAAAAAAGCTTCCATGTGATCTTTGCCCGGCAGCAACTTATATGAGATCTCTGGTACTGCACCAATCATCTTTTCCAAGTTGAGTTTTTCATCGTCCTGATCTCCACTGATAGCTAGAACAGGAATTCGGATACCACTTATATCCTGCTCAGATAAATTAATAATCTCTCCCATGTTGCCGGCAACCGCTGCCAATGCTTCAATATTTTGTCCCTTAAGCATTGCATCAGCCGTCTTTACATCAAAATTACCAGAATCCAAAAGTTCTAAATCGTCAGAGTTATTTTCAATGAAAGGCCCAAAACTTTGATGATTTTTCAATGAATCTCCAATTTCAGTATAAAGCTTTGTTTCCTTTTCCCCCGACCAGCCA
>Ga0208132_1001236_pt1 | contig 11115 bp, 9 predicted proteins | sample ETNtaG_16_FD_185785 | JGI IMG/M metagenome (GOLD analysis project Ga0208132, IMG submission 185785) | Marine microbial and viral communities from oxygen minimum zone, Eastern Pacific Ocean - ETNP201406SV199 (SPAdes) (version 2) | ecosystem: Environmental > Aquatic > Marine > Oceanic ... | reverse complement strand
GATCCAGGAATCGGATTTGGAAAAAATTTAGATCATAATTTAAGACTAATGTCTAAAATCTCAATTTTTCACAGTTTGGGATGTCCAATCTTAATAGGAACCTCTAGAAAAAAATTTATAGAACAAATTGTAACAAAATTTGATACTCCTGATCGAACAGGAGGTACATTAGCATCAGTGTTGCATGGACTTTCTCAAGGAGTTCAGATATTCAGAATTCATAATGTTAAAGAAATTAATCAAGGGATATTAGTTTTTAATAAAATTTTGCATACAAATTAATCCATGAAAAATAAATATTTTGGAACAGACGGCATTAGAGGAACCGTCAACCAGATTAATATTACGGGAGATAAATTTTTTAGATTTGGTATTGCCGTCGGAGCATATTTTAAGACAAAAAAAAATAAAAAAGCTGTGATCGCGAAAGACACTAGATTGTCAGGTTATATGTTAGAACCAGCCTTAGTTTCAGGTTTAATTTCTACCGGAATAGATGTTTTTCTTTTAGGCCCACTACCATCAAATGGTCTCGCGATGTTAACAAAGTCAATGAGGGCTGATCTTGGTATAATGATAACAGCATCTCACAATTTGCATGTTGATAACGGTATAAAATTATTTGGACCTGATGGATTGAAATTATCAGAAAAAGTTGAAAAATATATTGAAAAATTGATTGATCAAAGGATACAAAAATATCTTGTTGCACCCACTGAACTTGGTAGAGCAAAAAGACTGGAGGATGCCAACGCAAGATATATTGAAATTCTTAAAAATAATTTTCCAAGAAATTTCAACCTTGATAGAATGAAGATCGTTTTAGATTGTGCTAATGGTGCTGGATATAAAGTGGGTCCTTCGATTTTTACTGAATTAGGTGCCCAAATTATTACTTTAGGAACTTCACCCAATGGACTTAATGTAAATAAAAATTGTGGATCAACATTTCCAGAATTGATGCAAAAAACTGTTTTGAAACATAAAGCGGATATAGGTATAGCTTTTGATGGTGATGCAGACAGAGTTATTATATGTGATGAAAAAGGTTCGTTGATTGATGGTGATCAAATACTAGCTTTAATTTCAAAGAGATGGAAAGATAAAAAAATATTGAGAGGAGGCGTGATAGCGACTCATATGTCCAATCTAGGTTTAGAAAATTTTCTAGAAAAGCATAAAATAAATTTTATAAGGACAAAAGTTGGTGACAAGTATATTAAAGAAAAAATGAAAACTACTAATTATAATCTTGGTGGAGAGCAGTCAGGACATATTATTCTTGGTGATATGGCGACCACAGGAGATGGAATATTGGTATCTTTAGAAGTGTTATACATACTAAAAAAATATAGACAAAAACCAAGCAAAGTTTTAAGGGCTTTTCAACCAGTACCACAAATTTTAAAGAATATGAAAGTTAAGAATCAAAACGTCATTAATAACAAAAATATTAAAAAAGCAATTTTAGAGGCTGGAAAAAATATATCGAAAAATGGAAGAATATTGGTGCGCAAATCAGGTACTGAATCTATTATACGAGTAATGGGTGAATCGCAAAATTACCAGAGTCTAAAAAAAAATATAAATATTATAACAACAGCTATTAAAAAATATTCATAGGAATTAATTTGTACCCACAATCTAGAGTTTTAATTATAGCCGGCTCTGACTCGGGTGGGGGCGCAGGCATTCAGGCGGATATAAAAACAGTTACATTGCTCGGTAGCTATGCAATGACAGCAGTAACCGCCGTAACGGCGCAAAACACTATGGGTGTGAAAAAAATCACACTGATTCCAAAAAAAAATGTTCAAAAACAAATAACAATGATTTTAGATGATATCGGAGCTGATGCGGTAAAAATTGGAATGCTACATAGTGTGAGTACAATTAAATGTGTTTATCATATTTTAAAAAAATATAATTTAAAAAATATTGTTATAGATCCAGTTATGGTTGCAAAAGGAGGTTCGAGATTAATAAACAATAATTCAATTGTTTATTTAAAAAGGCTGTTATTACCTTTGGCAAAACTTATTACACCCAATATACCCGAAGCAGAAGTATTGAGCGGTTGTTCAATTTCAAATAAAAAAGATATGATCCAAGTTGCAAAAAAAATTTTAAATATGGGTCCAAAAAATGTATTATTAAAAGGAGGACATCTTAGAAGTAAAATGATTTTTGATATTCTGGCCACAAAGAAAGAAATAAAAGTTTTTCCAAAAAGAAAAATTAGAACAAAAAATACCCATGGCACTGGTTGTACATTATCCTCGGCTTTAGCAACGTGTTTGTCCCAAAAAAAAAGTATTTTTAAGTCGTGTAAAATTTCTCTAAAGTACGTAGATCGTGCAATAACTTATGCTCCAGGTTACGGTAAAGGTTTTGGACCTCTAAATCACCTGGTATTAATTAACTCAAAAAATATCAATGTCTAATGTAGCTGTTATAGGTGCCCAATGGGGAGACGAAGGTAAGGGAAAGATTGTTGATTGGCTCTCAGAAAAAGCAGACGTTGTAATACGATTTCAAGGCGGCCACAATGCTGGACATACACTAGTAGTAAATAATATTACATATAAATTAAAACTTTTACCTTCAGGGGTGGTTAGGAAAAACAAAATTTCAATTATTGGTAACGGTGTAGTAATTGATCCCTGGGCTCTGTTAGATGAAATTAAACAAATGGAAAACTTAGGAATAAAAATTAGTGACAAAAACTTATTTATTGCTGAGAATGCTACGTTAATTTTACCATTTCATAAAGAGCTAGACAGAATAAGAGAAGACTCAAAAGATACAGATAAGATAGGCACCACAAGGAGAGGAATAGGGCCGGCATATGAAGATAAAGTAGGAAGAAGAGGAATTAGAGTTATTGATTTAGCTAACGAAAAAAATTTGTCAAAAAAAATTGACACTATTTTGTTTCATCATAATTCAATAAGAAAGGGGCTAGGAAAAAAAACGGTAGATAAAGAAGCAGTAATGAAAGAGCTTATAAAAATTTCACCTGCAATTTTGAAATTTTCCATACCGGTTTGGAAAAAAATAGAAGAATTAAAGAAAAAAAACAAAACCATACTTTTCGAAGGCGCTCAAGGTATTTTACTAGATGTTGATCATGGCACATATCCCTACGTAACTTCATCAAATACAGTTGCTGGCGTATCACTGGTTGGTTCTGGATGCGGTCTAGATACTATTAATTACGTTCTTGGGATTGTTAAGGCTTACACTACCAGGGTAGGTGAAGGCCCATTTCCAACGGAATTAAAAAATGAAGTAGGAAAAAAAATTGGTGAAAGAGGAAAAGAATTTGGGACAGTCACTAATAGAAAAAGAAGATGTGGTTGGTTTGACGCCGTACTAGTTAAACAATCTTGCATTATATCTGGAATTAATGGAATAGCTTTAACAAAGATAGATGTATTAGATGAATTTAAAGAGTTGTATATATGCGTTGCTTACGAACTTCATGGAAAAGAAATTGATTATTTTCCAAGTGCACTACAGGACCAGATTGAAGTAAAGCCAATTTATAAACGAATAGATGGTTGGTTAAAAAATACAAAAGGTATAAAGAAGTGGAACGGTCTTCCCACAAATGCTCAAAAATATATTTCGTTTATTCAAGATTTTTGCAATGTTAAAATATCCATTATTTCTACTAGCCCAAGCAGAGATGATTCAATTTTAATTGAGGATCCGTTTAAGCACTAACCAGCTGGTAGTAAATTTTTTGATTTAACAGCATTCAACATGCACTTTTGAAGTTTGTCAAAAGCTCTGTTTTCTATTTGTCTGATTCTTTCTCTACTGATCTTGTATTTTTTACTTAGTTTATCCAAAGTAATTGGCTGATCATTAAGCCTTCTTGCATAAAGAATTTCTTTTTCTCTATCATTTAAAACGTGTATAGACTCTTCAAATAAATTTTTTCTTTGCCTAAGTTCTTGATCTTGAGAAATTTTCAATTCTTGATCCATGGATTTATCAGCTAACCAATCTTGCCACTCATCTCCATTTTCTCCAACCAAATCATTTAGTGATTTTTCTTGGCCCATAAGTCTTCTATTCATTGATATTACTTCTTTATTACTAACATTGAGGCGATCGGCAATTTCATCTACATGCTCTTTATTTAAATCACCTTCAGATTTTGGGGCTATTTGATTTTTTAATTTTTTTAAGTTAAAAAAAAGTTTTTTTTGCGCAGTAGTTGTGCCTATTTTAACCAAACTCCATGATCTTAAAATATACTCTTGTATAGAGGCCTTAATCCACCACATAGCATAAGTTGCAAGTCTAAATCCCTTTTCTGGATCAAATTTTTTCACTGCCTTCATTAAACCAACATTTCCTTCTGATACCAATTCACTTACCGGCAAACCATAACCTCGGTATCCCAAGGCAATTTTAGCAACTAGTCTTAGGTGGCTGGTTACAAGTTTTTCTGCAGATTTTAAATTACCTCTATCTCTCCAGCTTTTTGCCAACATATATTCTTCTTCAGCATCAAGCATTGGAAATTTTTTTATTTGAACAAGATAACTAGATAAGCCTCCATCACTGGATAGGTTTGGGAGATAATAGGTTGCTGTTTTAGTTGTCATAATTAATTTGAATACTATTTAATAAAGTATTTGTCAAAAACAAGGCGTATTATTTGCTGAGATTTCTTAGTTTTTTGACCAATTTTAATAAATCTTTCGGTAACGGAACTTCAAAATGAACTTCTTTATGGCTTGACGGATGAATAAATCCAAGAGATTTTGCGTGTAAAAATTGTCTGTCAATATTTTTTATCATTGAATTTAATTCCACGTCTATTTTTTTAAATTTTTTATTTTTTTTTTTATACAGTTTATCTCCAACTATTGAATTGCCTTTATGAGACATGTGAACTCTAATTTGATGAGTTCTTCCGGTGCCCAATTTACATTCAATTAAACTCAAGATTGGGATTTTATTATTTTGAAAAATTTCCAACGTTTTATAATTTGTAACAGCTGATTTCCCCTTTGTTTGGCTTACCTCCATCAACTGTCTGTTTCTATTGCTTCGGGTAATATAACTTTTAATAATCCCCTTTTGAGGTCTTAATGTTCCCCATACCAAAGCTTCATATTTTCTATTTATCGTATGGTTACTAAATTGTTTTGAAAGATTTATATGTGCTATATCATTTTTTGCAACAACCAAGATTCCACTTGTGTCCTTGTCTAATCTATGTACGATGCCAGGTCTTAACTCTCCACCAATCGTCGACAAACTTCCCTTGCAATAATTGACAAGCGCATTAACTAAAGTATTTTCAGCGTTACCAGCACCAGGATGCACCACAAGACCTGCTGGTTTATTGATTATGATTATATCATCGTCCTCAAAAATTATATCTAAATTATAATTGTATGGTTTAATATTAGTTTTTTTTGGTGGAGGAATTTCGATTATAAGATTATCCTCCAAATTAATTTTTTTTGATGGTTCGCAACTAATTTCATTATTAATTTTTACCATACCCTCCAAAATCAAATTTTTTATTCTGGTTCTGCTAACATCCGTTATTTTAGAACTAATAAAAGCATCCAAACGTTTATTTGAATTTTGATCATCTACAAATAACTTAATTATTTTTTTCATTTTTAATTTATAATATCCTAAATTTAGTGTGCTTGTAGTCAATTGGACATAAGCTTAAGAAGCAAGATAGTCTTGACTCAATTATATATTTGGAGTATTTAGCAAAATAATACTGTTAGTATGGTGGGGAATAATGTGAAAATCATTAGCTGTTCTCGCAGCGGTAATAAAGATGAGATGTAAGCCCGAGTACCACCCAGTATAGCCCGCTGTCGAATGAAGGCCGAGAAAAGTCTAGTTCTACAATGGAAAATTAGCAGTGGCATTTATGTTTTAGGTTTTTAATAGACCTAAATTTAAGAAATTGGTAGCTAACTTGCTAAAAGTAATTATTTTTTTGTTAATTTCTGTATTTTCATTTAACAAATTATTTGCTGAGGATATTCCTATTATAGTTATTTCGGCAGGTAAATCTGCACAATCATATAGTTCTGTAGGAAGTACTGTTACAGTTATAGATTCTGAAACTATCCAGAATTCACCTAATACTTTTTTAACTGATCTTCTAGGCAGCGAGGTTGGAGGTTTAAATATGTTTCAAATGGGTGGCACAGGTACAAATACTGGCATTCAAATTAGAGGTTTGCCTAAAAGATATTCTACAGTTTATATAGATGGGATAAAAATGAATGACCCATCTTCTCCAGATGGAGCATTTTATGCTGAAGGTTTGTTCAAAGACAATATTGATAGAATAGAAATACTAAGAGGTAATCAAAGTTCTCTTTACGGAAGTAACGCAATAGGAGGAACGGTTAATATATTTACAAAAAAAGGAACTTCAGGAAAACACTCAAATATTGATGTAAAAACTAACTCAAATAATACTAAAGATATATTTTATTCTTTCGATGGAGCAGATGATAAAAAAAATTATTTTATTGGTTTGAACTATTATACAACTGATGGAATTTCTGCCATGGCAGATAATGACGAAAAAGACGCCTATAAAAATAAAACCTTAACAGTTAATTACGGATATAAATTTTTAGATAATTTAAAAATAGAAAATTCTCTTACAATTAAAGAAACTTATTTAGAATTTGACGAAGTCACTAGAGGAAGGTCAGATTTACTAAATAAAAGCGAAGATGCTGCGGGATATTACAGTTTAAAATTAATTAATAATAAAAATAATTACAAGAATAGTTTTATTTACAATAAATCTCTTATTGATAGAACGCCAACGACATATGAGGGAAAACAAACAAATTTTTTTGCCAATAGAGATATGTTCAATTATTTAGGTGAATATAATTTTAATTTAGATAATAAAATAGTTTACGGTTTAGACAATGAATTTATTGCAGTAAATATGCCAAATGATTACTGCAAAGGTAAAACTAGTGCATCATGTAAAATGATGGAAAGTGATGAGGCAATTTATTCTCAATATATTGACTATCAATTTAGACCTTATAATAAAATTTATGCAACTATTGGCGGGAGACTTGATCAACATACAACAGCAGGAGATGAAGAGTCTTATAGAACAACCGTTGCCTATAAATTAGATGGTAACTCTAAAATTAGAGCTTCTTTCGGCACGGGCATTACTTTTCCTGCGTTATATGACAATCATGACTATGGTTTTTCAAATGCCAATCCAAAAGAAAGTATTGTAGCTGAGAAAAGTAAAAGTTTTGATTTTGGGTATGAAACTTTTTTTGAAAGTTTAAATCTTGGTTTTAATATTTCTTATTTTGATATTGAAATAGAAGATCCACTTGCTAGTTGGAATGGTATGCAACAAAATTCTAAAGGAATAAATAAAAGCAAAGGAGTCGAATTGGCAACAAATTGGTCTCCATATAATAATTTGAATATAAATTTTAATTATACGTACACAGATAGCTATTCTGGTATGGATTGTGACAAGCCCAATAAAGATGAATTTGGTTTAAATAGTTGTATAGATGGCAATAATGGTATCCTTGATTACGCGATGGTCAGAGTTCCTTTACATGCAATGAACTCTAAAGTTAGTTATGATTTTAATAAAGATTTTAAGAGCTCGGCGACAATTAAATATAATGGTAGAGTTAGAGATTATGGCGGATCAGATTATGGCTTTAAAGATCAAATACTTGATGAATATTTTGTAGTAGATCTTGGAGGTACATATAATTTATGGAATACTTACAGTTTAGATTTTAAATTAATAAATTTATTTGATAAAGAATACGAGCAAGCTTTTTTATTTCAGGGTCCCCCAAGAGAACTAAATATAGGTTTAAGAAAATCATTTTAATGAGAGAATTAAAAAAAACGACATCACAAGAAGCGTTTTACGTGTAAATAATTGAGACTAGTTTTTATTATTAAATTAATGTATTAAGATAATTAACATGAAAAATTTTTTTAAACTTTCTTCACATGACATATTTCCAATTAGCTTAATTTTATTGTTGGCATTTTCTAGGCTAATACCTCATCCACCTAATTTTACTCCAATAGTGGCTGTAGCGATAATGAGTGGTTATTTTTTTAAAAATATAAAATTGTCTTTTGTTGTATTGCTAATTGCTATGTTATTGGTGGATGTTTTCATTGGATTTTATAAACACATGTTGTTTGTTTATTTATCATTATTTCTAATAGCTTTTGTTTTCTTTAAAATATCTGACAAAATAAATTTCAAAAATTTGTTCGTTTTTGGTTTTTTAGGTTCATTAATATTTTATTTGGTTTCTAATTTTGGTGTATGGGCTTCTGGAGTGCTTTCTCCAGTTACTAACTTGCCTTATGAAAAAGATTTAAATGGTTTAATAAGCTGTTATTTTTTAGCAATACCCTTTTTTAAAAATACACTTTTCTCTACAATAGTATTTTCTTATGCTGCTTACCTTGCGAATTATTTTTATGGAAGATTGGGGCAAAAGAAAATAGTTGAAAAATCCTTTAAATAATAAAAATTTTATTCCTTTTTTAGTTACGAGCTTATTAACAAACTTATAAAACCATTTTAAGTTTGGCGGGCCGCGAGGGACTCGAACCCCCAACCTCTGCGTCCGAAGCGCAGCGCTCTATCCAATTGAAGCTAGCAACCCACAAATCTATTATTCACCAACATTAATTAGTGTACCTTTTTTTCTTGCCCCATAAAAAGCCAAATAAAATATAAAAACAGCTGAAGTAAAGTAAATTAAATTTAATTTTAATGCAGTTAAAATATTTGAATAATTTACAACGTTATCTAACAAAATAGATCTTACTTCTTCGAATATATAAACCAAAGGTAAGATTTTAGCCACTACTTGGAGCCAATCCGGTAAAATTGATAATGGATAATAAACACATCCCAAGGGAGCTAATAAGAAAAGTGATGACCAAGCTATGTTTTCAAAAGCAGGACCATATCTCAGAAGTCCAGAAGTAACTAATAGCCCCAACGTTATTCCAAAAAGATATAAACTCAAAAAGAGCAAAATTAATGAGGGACCTAAGGCAAATATGGAAACACCAAAAAAGGGAGCTGCAAGAAGTACTGCAGGTATTATCCCAATTAGCGTTCTTAATAAAGCGGTTGCCGTTAGAGCTGTTATAATTTCACTAACTTTCAAAGGAGCAACAAACAAGTTGGTAAAATTTCTGCTCCAAATTTCTTCAAGAAATAACATATTAAAGCTAATACTTGATCGAAATAAAAAATCGTAAAGAATAGCCGAACTTAAGATAATACCCACGGTATGGTTATAAAGATCAGTATGTAATGTAAAAAATTTTGAAATAAAACCCCATAGTACTATTTGAATTGTGGGCCAATATATTAAATCTAAAATTCTAGGTAAAGAACCCTTAATTAAATATATATGCCGTAAAGATAGAGCGTACATTCTATGAAATTTCATATTATTCTCTCACAATTTTCAAAAACACTTCTTCTAAATTTTTTCTTCCATGTTTATTGATTAAATCACTGCTTGTTCCTCTATCAATTATTTCACCATTTTTCATCATCATTACTTCATGGCAAAGTCTTTCCACTTCATTCATATTGTGTGAAGCTAACAAAATAGTTGAACCTTTTTTGGAAGCAAAATCTTCAATAAAACCTCTAACATAGTCACCAACATCAGGATCAAGACTTGCTGTTGGCTCATCTAAAAAAAGTATTTCAGGATCATTGATCAAAGCTTTTGCCAAAGACACTCTATTTTTTTGACCTGAAGAAAGTTCGCCAGTTTTTCTTGATCTAAATTCAGATAAGTTTAACTTTTCCATTAAATTATAAATTTTTTCTTTCAAATTTTTTACACCATATAGTCTGCCGTAAACTTTTAGATTTTCTTCAACTGTTAGTTTCTTTGGTAACTCAATATATGGAGAAATAAAATTCATTTTTTCCAACAAACTTGTTCTATTATTTTCAATGTTTTTATGATTAATAATAATACTTCCTGATGTGGGTTTTATTAAACCCAACATCATACCCAAGGTGGTAGTTTTGCCGCATCCATTTGGTCCAAGAAGACCGATTATTTTACCTTTATTAATTTTAAAACTTATATTTTTCACAGCCCAAACATTGCCAAATTGTTTGGTTAAGTTATTTATTTCAATTGCCGCTGCGTTCATCTATTTGATGCTTTTTTTAATCTATCATTAATTGCCAAACCCAATCCTTGGTTGGGTATTCTGCCAACAGCTATAGAACTATAACCTTTTTTTTTTATTAATCTTAAAATACTAAATAAATTCTTAGCAGCTTCTCTCATATTTCCACTTTTACTTAAAGCGAAGTAATTATTTTTGTTTTTTTCTTTTTCTGAAAATTGAAGAAAAGCTTCATTTTTTTTTGGATACTTGGCATTTAATCTTATCGGTATTCCTGGAGAATAATGAAGTCCTAATTGTCCAGGAGATTTAATATTTTTTAATGGTCTTTTTAATTTTATTTTACAGCGTAATACTTCTTCCAACTGTTCAATGGTAATTCCTCCTGGTCTTAAAATGGAGATCTTATCTGTCAAATCTACAATCGTAGATTCAAGTCCTATTTTGGTTTTTCCACCATCAAGAATTAATTTAATTTTATTTCCGAATTCATCTTTTACATCTGATGTTGTAACGGAACTTAATTTTGAAGAAATATTCGCACTAGGTGCTGCCAATGGAAAATTTAATTTGGATAATAAATTTTGGGTAATCTTATTTTTTGGAAATCGTACCGCGATAGTTTTTTTATTTGCATTTACATATTTTGATAATTTGGAGTTCATTTTTTTATTGAGTACAAATGTTAAGGGGCCAGGACAAAATTTTCTATACAATTTATTAAAAGTTTCATTTATTATACAATCTTGTTTTAAATCATTGATGCAGCAATAATGAATAATTAAAGGATTTTTTAAGGATCTTTTTTTGAGTGAAAATATTTTTTTTACAGCTTTATTTGAATATGCATTTCCAGCTAAACCATAGACAGTTTCTGTTGGTATAGCGACCACATTATTATTTGTT
>Ga0208132_1001234_pt1 | contig 11118 bp, 14 predicted proteins | sample ETNtaG_16_FD_185785 | JGI IMG/M metagenome (GOLD analysis project Ga0208132, IMG submission 185785) | Marine microbial and viral communities from oxygen minimum zone, Eastern Pacific Ocean - ETNP201406SV199 (SPAdes) (version 2) | ecosystem: Environmental > Aquatic > Marine > Oceanic ... | reverse complement strand
CTATAGACAGTATTGATTTAGACAAAAGTAAATTTCTATGTTCGTTACCTAAAAGTTTGGGAATTAATCCTGAGAATGGAAAAGAAATAACTTTGAATTCAGGAAGATTTGGCCCTTATCTAAAATGCGAAAACAAATCTGCAAGAATAGAAAATGTTGAAGAAATATTTTCAATAGGTCTTGACAGAGCTATAACGCTTATAGCCGAAGCTAAACCTGGTAGGGTGTCCTCTTCTTTGATTAAAGATTTGGGTAAACATCCAGAAGATAATAAACCTGTCAGAGTTATGAAAGGAAAATTTGGCCCATATATAAAGTATAAATCCCTTAACGCTACTATTCCTGAAGAAAAAGACCCCAGTGAAATTGCTATGGAAGAAGCTTTAATATTGATTGAGAAAAGAAAAGAATATGATAGAAACAAGAAAAAAAAAAAATAAATATTAATGAGAACGCTTCTATTATTCTTAACTTTAGTGTTATTTACTACCACAAACTTATATTCTAAGGAGACATTGGACTGTAAAGACATAAAAAAAAATTCACCAAAATATTTGATTTGCAAATCTAAGGCTGCGGGAAGTGCTATTAAGGATAAATTGAACAAAAAAAACAACTCAGATAAAAAATCTTTTCTTAAAAAATTTGGCGAAGCAAAATCATTAAATGATTTAACTAAATAGGAGACATATTTATGAAAAAAATTATTATACTATTAACCGCAATGTTGCTTTCTACTGCATTCGTTAATGCAGATGACAAAAAAACCTTAGCAAATACCTTGCCAAAAAGCGACTGCCTCGCTGAACATAAAATATCCCCTAAAACCCTCGGATGCGGTATTAAGAAATTATTTAAAAAAAAAGATGGATCTCCCAATGCAATGGGAAAATTTTTTAATGCAAAATCATTTGCTGATTTGAAAAATAAAGAAATTTCTGAAACACCCGATTATAAACCTAAAGTGGGAATAATGGATAAATTGAAAGAAAAAATTGGAAAACTAAGAAAAAAATAATTTTTTAGATGTCATCTTCTGCTTATTTAAAGAAATAAAGTTTTTAATTTTTTCAATAAATATTACATGTCAGTTTACGAAAATTTAAAAAAATTAAATTTAGAAATTCCAAAAGCTCCTGATCCGGTTGGTGCATATATAGCTTACAAAAAAACGGCAAATTTATTGTTTATTTCTGGCCAAATATCGATTGATTCTAATGGAAAAATAACAAAGGGAAAGTTGGGAAAAGATTTAACCATTGACCAGGGTAGAGCTGCTGCAAAATTATGTGCAATTAATATAATTGCTCAGGCCAAAAAAGCATGCAACGATAAATTAGAAAATATCGCAAACTGTATTAAGCTAACAGGATATGTTAACTCAACAAACGAATTTACCGATCAACCTAAAATTATCAATGCTGCTTCTGAACTTATTTTTGAGGTATTTGGCAAAAGCGGTAAACACACAAGAGCGGCAGTAAGTGCAAATTCATTGCCCCTTGATGCAGCTGTTGAAATTGATTCTATATTCGAATTAAAATAGATTACTTGCCGATACTGAAGTAGTTGATTTTATTTTTTTTCATTAATTTACTAGAATATAAATTTCGCATATCATATATTTTAAAATCTCTTTTTTTAACAATCTTTTTAAATTCAAGTAATTTAAATTCGTTCCATTCAGTGTGTATAATAATTAAGTCGCTTTTCAAGCAGGCTTTAGCTACATTAGAATGAAAACTAACTTTACTATATTTATCGAATTCTCTTTTTTTTCCAGAGGGATCGCAATATCGCACGATAGCACCTTTTTTTAACAGATTTGGTATCATTGATAAACTTGATGACATACGCATATCGTCTGTATTTGCTTTGAATGTTACGCCCAAAAAAGTAATTATCTTGTTTTTCAATTTATTAGACATAATTTCATAAATTCTTTTTGTTAGTAAATATCGCCTGTTCTCATTTGACTTAATAACAGACTTAACTATTGACAAATTTGCTTTAAATTTTTCGCCAGTAGTGACTAAAGCTCTTGTATCTTTTGGGAAACAAGACCCACCATATGCCGGACCTGTTCTTAAAAATCTACTGCCAATTCTTTTATCAAGTCCCATTCCTATTGCTATATCTTCTGTATTAATTCCGATTTTTTCACATAAGTTGGCTAATTCATTTATGAATGAAATTTTTGTGGCTAAAAAAGCATTAGATGCATATTTAATTAACTCAGCACTCCTGCGTGATGTTTTAAAACATATTGCTCCTTTTTTAATAATTGGGTCATAAAGATTAGCTAAAATTTTGATAACCCTTTTATTTTCTGTACCTATTATAATTCTATCAGGATATTTAAAATCACGAATTGCCTCACCTTCCCTCAAAAACTCAGGATTCGATACTACATCAAATAATTTTCTCCTTACTTTTGAATTAATAACTTTTTCAACTTTGTCTCCAGTAGTTACTGGAACAGTTGATTTAATTATTACAATCTTAAATTTTTTTATATATCTTCTTATATCTCTAGCCACTTTGAAAACATATTTTAAATTTACTGAATTAGTTGTTTTAATTGTAGGGGTACCCACACAAACAAATATAATATCAGAGAATGTAACTGATTTTTTTAAATCTGTGGTAAAAATCAATCTTTTATCATTGTAACATTTTTTAACCAATTCTTCTAAACCCGGTTCAAAAATAGGTACAGAGCCATAATTTAAATTTTTTATTTTATGAACATCTGTATCAACACAATGAACTATATTTCCAAGATCAGCAAAACAAACACCGGTGACAAGACCAACATAACCCGTTCCTATAACACAAATTTTCATTACTTATAATTTAGAAATTTTTATTGAAGAATTAATATATCCTGCCATGGTACCACAATCTAAGTATTTGCCAGAAAAAATATGTCCTAGGAATTTTTCTTTATTATTTATCAAAGTTTTAATTGCATCAGTTATGTGAATTTCACCGTTTTGACCTGGTTTTTGTTTTTTAAGTATTTTAAATATTTCTTTTGGCAATATATATCGGCCAATAATAGCATAGTTTGACGGAGCATTTTTTATACTAGGTTTTTCTACAACGTCTTTAATTAAAAAACTATTTTTATTAAGTTTTTTCAAATCAAAAATACCCCATCTAGAAACATCCTTTTTTTTAACTTTTTTAGATGCAATGACGGATGTCTTATGCTTTGCGTGTAATTTGATCATTGATTGAGAACAGTTATTTTTTATTATTAAATCGTCTGGTAAAATCATTAAAAAATACTTAGACTTAATATAATTTTTACATTTTAACACCGCATCTCCTGTGCCACGAGGTACATCTTGATAAACAAATTTAATTATTTTCTTATATTTTCTTATTTTTGCAAATTCCAGCTTAAGTCTTTTGTTTTTATTTTTTTTTTTAATTATTTTTTTATAGAAGGAATCGTTATAAAAATATTTTTTAATTTCTTTTTTCTTGCTAGAAATAATGAAAATAAATTCTTTGATGCCAGCCCTTATCCCTTCATCCAAAATATATTCTAACCCTGGTTTGCCATTAATTGGTAAAAGCTCTTTTGGTAATACACTCGTCAGAGGTAATAATCTTGTACCCAAACCAGCTAAGGGAATAATTGCCTGTTTGATCATTTGTATCTTTTACATATAATAATTAAAATTTACAAATGAAAATAATTTTTAGTAAAAAAAAACTTATTCAAATATTAAAGGGAGAAAAAGATTTAGGTTTTGTTCCAACTATGGGTGCCATACACAAAGCACACATATACATATTAAAAAAAAGCATCTCTCTATGTAAAAAAACAATCGTTACTATATTTGTCAACAAGCCCCAATTTAATGAAATTACCGACTACAAAAAGTATCCAAGAAATTTTAAAAAAGACATATCAATACTTGGAAAATACAATGTTGATTATCTTTATTTGCCGACAATGAAACAAATGTATCCGTTTGGCTATAATAGAAAAATTAAAATTAGTTCTTTTAGTAAAAAATTATGTGGAAAGTCTAGACCTGGCCACTTTGAATCAGTGGTTGATGTAATTGATAGATTTATAAAAATAATTAATCCAAGCAAAATTTTTTTAGGAGAGAAAGATATACAGCAGTTAAAAATTATTGAAGAATTCATAAATAAAAATAAAATTAAGACAAAAGTCGTTAGATGCAAAACTATCAGAGAAAAAAATGGTGTTGCTTGTTCCTCTAGAAATTTTTTGCTCACAGCAAATGATTTTATTATAGCATCTAGAGTTTATAAATTGCTCTATAAAAGCAAAAAATTATTAATTATGAAAAAAAAAATTTTAAAAAAGATTAAAAATAAAATATTTCAATTTGGTGTTAAAAAAATTGATTATATTGAGCTTATTGACATTAACAAACAAACTAGACCATTTAAAAAAAATAAAAAATACAAATTGCTTATCGCCTACTATCTTGGATCTACAAGGTTAATAGATAATATTTAGCTGTAAAAGAAATAAGCTCCAATACCTAAAAAAGATAAAAATCCTATCACATCTGTAATGGTTGTTACAAAAACGCTGGAAGCAATAGCGGGGTCAATATTAAATTTCTTAAGTGAGACAGGAACCAAAATTCCAAATAGTCCTGCAACGATCATATTTAGTATCATAGATGCGGCAATTATAATTGTTAAATTAATTTCTTTAAACCACACTTGAACTACAAATCCAGCAATTATTGCAAATATTATCCCATTTAAAATTCCAATTACAAATTCTTTTGATACTATTTTGGAAAAATTTTCTGAAGAAAGTTCCTTAGTAGCTATAGCTCTAACTGTAACAGCTAAAGTTTGCATTCCTGCATTACCACCCATTGAAGCAACTATCGGCATTAAAAAAGCTAAAGCAACCATTTGTTCTATTGTGGCCCCAAATTTGCTTATTACCCAGGAAGCTAACAAAGCTGTAAGCAAATTTAATAGCAACCAATTAAATCTCCTCTTTGTTTTTTTCAAAATACTGTCTGTAATCTCTTCATCGCCAACTCCCGCAAGTCTAAGAACATCTTCTTCAGCCTCTTCCTTTACAACAGTTAAAATATCATCACTGGTAATCATTCCAACTAATTTATTATTTTTATCTACGACTCCAGCGGAAGTAAGGTTATAATTTTCAAATGTGTGACCCACCTCTTCTTGGTCCATATTAACCGGAATCAAAACTTGCATTTCTCTCATAATTGAATCCATTTTAGTTTCTCTTGCAGTTCTTAATACTTTTGATGAAGGAACGGTTCCAATTGGTTTAAAATCACTATCAACAATAAAAATTTCCAAAAACTCATCTGGTAAGTCTTTATTTTCCCTTAAATAATCTATTGTTTGTCCAACTGACCAATTGCTTGGAATAGCAGTAAATTCTCTTTGCATAATTCTTGCAGCGGTATCCTCGGGATAGCTCAAACCTTCTTCCAATAAAAATCTATCTTTTGGAGGTAATCTATTTAAAACAGTTTCTTTTTTTGATTGATTCAAATTTTCAAGAATTTTAAGTGCATTGTCAGACTCCAATTTTTTTAATAAACTGGCAATAGACTCTACAGATAAAAGTAAAAAAATTTCAGTTTGAATTGATTCGTTGAGCTCAACAAATATTTCAGGGTCTATATTAAATCCCTCAAGTTCAATTAATTTAGATCTATTTTCAGGACTTAGATTTTCTATAATATCTGCGGAATCAGCGGGTAATAATTCCTTTAATGAATTAGCTAAAAAGTCTGTATCTTGTTTTTTAATTTTTTCGTTAATGACTTTAATAAATTCTTTATTAAATTCTATATTAACTTTTCTATCCTTTATTTTTTTAACTAAAGCCATAATATTCGTGTTAAATAATCTGCTGAACTATTAATTTATATATTTATTAAATACAATTCTAAAATGAAAATCGAAATCAAAAAAAGCGTAAAATGTCTAGATTATGATGTTGCTATAAAATTTTTAGAAAAAAGAGTAGAAGATGTAATAAATGGAAAAAAACCTGAGTTATTATGGATTTTAGAACATAAGCCAATATTCACTGCAGGAACTAGCTATAAAGAAAATGAGATATTAAATAAATCAATCAATTTGATAAAAACATCTAGAGGTGGAAAAATTACTTATCATGGACCTGGCCAAAAAGTTGTTTATTTTGTATTAAATCTTAAAGAAAGAGGAAAAGATATCAGAAAACTCATAAGATATATTGAAAAATGCATAATTCAAATTTTAAAGGAGTATCAAATCAAATCATTTAATGACAAAAAAAATATTGGTATTTGGGTAAATGTCAATGGCACAGAAAAAAAAGTAGCAGCAATTGGAATTAGAGTTAAAAGATGGATAGCTTTTCATGGTTTTTCTATAAATATTTCAAATAACCTTGGGATGTATAAAAATATAGTTCCTTGTGGCATATACAATAAAGGAATAACTAATCTTTGCTCAGTAAAAAAGAACAACTATAAATATATAAATCAAAAAATAATAAATAATTTTTTAAGGGTTTTTAAATAGAGTTAATCTTTTTTTTAATAACATTTTTTTGAAATAATCTGGAACATCAACAGTATATTTATATTTTTTTTCATTAATCATAAATTTTATAGAATAGGCATGTAGCATGAGATTAAGATATTTATTTATTTTGTTCTCAGGAAAATTATACTTTGAATCACCAATAACTGGAAATCCAATTGAAAATAATTGTTTTCTGATCTGATGTTTTCTACCTGTTACCGGATTTAAAATAAGCAACGTAGAATTGGTATTTTTATCTAAAACCTTATAATTAGTAATAGCACGTTCAGATATTTTTTTGTCCTTATCATACCGGACTAAATCACCATCGAAAAAACCTTTGTTTTTTTCCATTTCTCCATGACAAATGGATAGATAAGATTTATGAATTTTTCTAATTCTAAATAATGAAGTAAATAGTTGAGCGTACTTTCTATTTTTAGCAATAATAAGAATACCTGATGTTTCTTTATCTATTCTATGAACGATAAAAGGTTTAGAATTTAAAAAAATTTTATTTTCTGTAATTAAATCGACCAAATTTTTTTTAATCTTAGTCCCGCCTTGAACAGCCAAACCATAAGGTTTATTAATTACACAAAAATTTTCATTATCCTCTACTATAAGAAAATTACTATCCTTGATATCTCTTTTGGTGGGTATATATTTTTTTTTCTTACTTAAATGGTAACTAAAAGTAGGATTAAAATTATTTAAGTAAATTTTATCATCTACTTTAAGTTTATAAGAGCTTTTCACTTTTAGCTTGTTAATTGTAACATTTTTATTCCTTAAATTTTTTTCTATAAGACTTTGAGGAACTTGACAGATATTTCTTTTAATCCATCTATCAATTCTTGAATTAATAAATTCTCTTTTTACTGGAAAGACCTTATCCATTCAAATAAATCTAATTGGATCTTTTATTTTAAATAATAAAAAATTATTTTTTTGTTTCTTTAGTTTTTTCAGGAGTAGTTTCTGATTTACTTTCTTTGACTTTTTTCTTTACATCTATTTTTTTTGCATTTATATCACGATCAACCAATTCAATAATAGCTAAAGGTGCTCTATCACCATATCTAAATCCAGCTTTAATTATTCTTGAATAGCCACCTTTTCTGCTTAAATATCTTTTTGATAAAACGTTAGTAACTTTTCTAGTATTTATCTTGTCCTGCAGTTTTGAAAATAAGTTTTTCTTATTTGCTAAACTATCCTTTTTACCCAATGTAATAACTTTATCTATTTGCGGTTTTAATACCTTTGCTTTAGGTAATGTTGTTGTAATTTGTTCATATTTTATCAGTGAATTTAGCATGTTTTTAATTAAACTTTTTCTATGCTCTGAAGTTCTATTTAATTTCTTATGATGCAGTCCATGTCTCATTTTAATTTAAATGTTTTCCTCCAATTTTTGTGATAATTCAGCAATATTTTCAGGAGGCCAGTTAGGAACTTCCATGCCTAAATATAGAGACATACTGCCTAGTACTTCTTTTATTTCATTAAGTGATTTTCTTCCAAAATTAGGGGTTCTTAACATTTCGCTTTCTGTTTTTTGAACCAAATCTCCAATATAAATTATATTATCATTTTTTAAACAATTCATAGATCGAACTGATAGCTCCAGTTCGTCAACTTTTTTGAGTAAGTTTTTATTAAATTCTGGCTCAACTGGTTTTTGTTGAGGTATTGTTTCTTTTGGTTCGTCGAAATTAACAAACATTGACAGCTGATCTTGAAAAATTCTTGCTGCATATGCTAGGGCATCGTCAGCAGCTATAGATCCATTAGTTTCAATTTCTAACGTTAATTTATCATAGTCTAAGGCCTTACCTTCGCGAGCTGTACTTACTGAATAAGATACTTTTTTTACAGGACTAAACAAAGAGTCTATTGCGATCAATCCTAATGGTGGATCTTTTATTTTATTTAAATTTGCTGGAACATATCCCTTTCCTGAATTAACAGTTAATTCCATATGAAATTTTGTTCCCTCATCAAGATTGCAAATTGTGAAATCTGGGTTTAAAATTTCAATATCAGGACTTTCTAATATTTTATTTGCTTTTATTTCACCTGGCCCTGAGGCGTCTAAAATTAATTTTTTTGGTTCCTCAGAATGAGATTTTAACGCTAGTGATTTAACATTTAAAACTATATCAGTTACATCTTCTCTAACACCTTTGATTGATGAAAATTCATGCAGCACTCCGTCTATTTGTATTGCGGTAACCGCGGAACCTCTTATAGATGAAAGCATTATTCTTCTTAGGGAATTTCCAATTGTCAAACCATAACCCTTTTCTAAAGGCTCAGCTGTAATTATAGCTATTGATTTACTATCATGAGTTTTAACATCTACTTTTGACGGTTTAATCAATGCTTTCCAATTTTTATCATTTGCTATCTTTTGCATTATTTCCATTTATACTCTCCTTCTTTTTGGTGGTCTTGATCCATTATGCGATAATGGGGTTGTATCTTTAATTGATGTTATTTTGAAACCTTTGGCTTGCAATGCTCTCAAAGCCGTTTCTCTACCAGAGCCTGGGCCTTTAACTTCAACAGATAATATTTTCATTCCATGTTCTAAAGCTTTTGTTCCCGCTTCTCCTGCCGCAATTTGGGCAGCATATGGAGTTGATTTTCTAGATCCCTTAAATCCTTTCTTTCCTGCAGAAGACCACGCAACTACATTGCCATGAACATCTGCAATTGAAATAATAGTATTGTTAAACGTTGATTTTATATAAGCAATTCCAGTTGTAACCTGTTTTTTAATTCTTTTTTTTTTTGAAAAACTGGACTTTTTCTTTTCTATAAAACTGGAGTCTTTTGTATCAAGCTTTTTTGTATTAATTTTTATTGAATCTGTTTTTTTCTTATCTTCCATATATTATTTTTTCAATGGAGTTATTTTTTTTCCAGCTATTGCTATTGCTTTACCTTTTCTGGTTCGAGCATTACAGCGGGTACGTTGGCCTCTAACCGGAAGTTTTTTTTTATGTCTTGATCCCCTATATGTAGCCAAGTCAATCAATCTTTTTATATTTAGTGAAGTTTCTCTTCTTAATTCACCTTCCACGTCGATGTTTTTATCAATATATTCTCTGATTTTTAAAATTTCATCGTCAGTAAGTTGATTTACTCTTTTGCTAGATGGAATATTTAAGTTTTTGCAAATTTCTTGAGAGTGTTTATTTCCAATCCCATAAATATAAGTTAAACCAACACGAACTATTTTATTTTGAGGGATATTGATACCTGCTATACGGGCCATAAATTAATGATGCTAGATTTTTTTAAGGAAACTTATATAAAAAGCAAACATAATGTCAATCTCTTATATTTTCCAAAATTCCCTTTATTTTATCATAAATTTCAACAATTTTTTGGTTCCCATCAATCTCAAGTAGAAGCCCCTTTTTATTGTAATAATCTAATATAGGCTTTGTTTTTGCAACATAAGTTTCGTATCTATTTAGAATAGTTTTAGAGTTATCATCAGTCCTTTTTTCTAGATATTTCTTTTCACACTTATGATTTTTTGAATTTGATGGGTTAAGATAAACATTAAATATTCTAAAACACCTAGTGCAAATAACCCTTCCATTTGCTCTTTTTGAAACAATATCTTTGTCAACGTTTAAGCTAAACACAATTGAAATTTTCTGATTAAATTCTTTTAACAATTTTTCTAAACTATAAACTTGCGATATAGTTCTTGGATATCCATCAAAGATTAGTCTATTAAAATTTTTAGGATCTGAAATAATTTTTCTAATTAATATGTTGACTACATCATCAGATACAAGTTCACCATTGTTTATTATCGATTCAATTTTTCTACCTAGGTCTGTTCGAATTTTAATTTCACTTCTTAATAAATCGCCAGTGGACACTTGCTTCAAATCAAAATTATTAATTATATTATTCGATTGTGTACCCTTTCCCGCACCTGGAGGGCCGAATATTATTAGATTCATTAATTCCCAAATTTAGCTTTTTTAATTAAAGTTTGATACTGGCCGCTCATTAGTCTCGTTTGAACTTGAGTTACCGTATCCATTGCAACAATTACAACAATCAATATCGATGTACCGCCTAAATAAAACGGAATTGGATATTTAGCTATTAGAAATTCGGGCATCAAACATACTAATGCTAAATATAAAGCACCAATTGTTGTCAGTTTGGTTAAGATATTATCTATATATAAAGCTGTACTTTCTCCCGGTCTAATTCCCGGTATATAGCCACCATATTTTCTTAAATTATCAGCGGTTTCATGTGGATTAAAAACTATCGAGGTATAAAAAAAGGTAAAAAATATAATTCCAGATCCATACAAAACCATATAGAGAGGCTTACCCTGTGAAAAAAGAGCAGATATATTTAAAAATATTTCATTTTGCGAAAAAGTAAAATTTGAAAATGTAATTGGTAACAACAATAAAGCAGAGGCAAAAATTGCAGGTATTACTCCAGCAGAATTAATTTTTAAAGGTAAATGGGATGATTCACCTCCATACATTTTGCTTC
>Ga0208132_1001212_pt1 | contig 11259 bp, 8 predicted proteins | sample ETNtaG_16_FD_185785 | JGI IMG/M metagenome (GOLD analysis project Ga0208132, IMG submission 185785) | Marine microbial and viral communities from oxygen minimum zone, Eastern Pacific Ocean - ETNP201406SV199 (SPAdes) (version 2) | ecosystem: Environmental > Aquatic > Marine > Oceanic ... | reverse complement strand
TGCGTACCTCTAAAATCAGACTTTTTTATCATCCATATGTGTTTCCTCAAGAAGTTCCATATCTCTGTATTCAAAGAAAATCGGACAGTCACTAGGATAGGGTAGAAGGTCTGTCGATCTCTCCAGTCCCAGTTTTCAAAAAATGCTATCATTCTATCTAATACGTCCTGCTCAGAATATCAAGCAGGATCAAGTTAGCCCTTTGAGTACTACACCTCTGATTCTTAAATACGATACAATAGAGCAGTATGAAATATTAAAAAACCTTGATACTGAATGGGCAAATAAACTGTTTGACGAGATTTATGAATAATTCAGAAAAAAACACCCACCTCAAACCACATTTCACATATCAAGCGTAAATAGGTAGTGAAGCAGAGACAAACTCCTTGCTTTATATATCCGTAAGTTTATAATCCAGAAACATAGCCATTTCCATATTCTTCTAGTCATTTAACTTCTATTATTCCGTAATTTAAGAATATGGCAAAGATTACACAAAAATATAAAGTTGACACCTTTGAATTTATTGAAGACAAAATAAGAATGGAATCTGCAGGTGCCTTGTTAGGTAAATCATTTGAATGGTCATGTCAATACTTTCTTATGTATTCTCCTAAATACAGGGGTATGTTTAAGAAAATCTGGCTTTGGAATGGTGAGTAGAGTCAGCTTTTCTGCCACCCGAAGCAGATCAAAAGAAGCTTAGAGAAAAGAAATGCCCCAAGGGTTGAATATTATCTACTTCTAAAGTTAATGGAATTAATTCTATCACGAACAGTTCAAAAGTAGTTGTTGGATTTAAGAATGATCGGTATATTAATAATCCATATTATAAACTGACTCTTTATGATTTGAGTGCACTCAAATGAGTAACAAACAACAAAACAAAAGATGGTTTTCTATCTTCCACCCGGAGAAATTTCACCTGATGTTGTACTATTCCATTACGAGTTTCATTGTTATTGGTATCGTGAGCTTTCTGGTTGGTGAAATATTTTCGAAGATTGAGAAGAATGATTTGATAGAGAGAAGCGCGAATTATGCGGAATACATTGTTGCTAATATTAACCATGCGATGTACGAAGAGGTTTTTAATCCAACTACTAATAAGTATGAGTATATTGACATTGAGAACAATCAAGATCAATTTAACAGGCTCGATAAGATTATAAAGAGTAGCATCTACGGACTCAACTTAAGGAAGATCTATCTATTTGATACGAAAGGTCAGATTATTTACAGTAATATTCCAGAGCACATAGGGAAAGTTCTAAAGAAAGGTAAGAATGTGCAATTGGATTCTGCACTTAAGGGATCTTCTGTTTCCTTACTTCAAAATCCAGAAATGAAAGATTCGAAAGGTGTACAAGTTGAGGAATCTTTGCTTGAGAGTTATTATCCCGTATATGAATATAACAAAGGAATCCTTAATAAAGAAAAACAGGTAGGAGTTCTGGAAATCTATCAGAATATGAAGGATTTAAACATTCAGATAACCAGAGCACATAGAAAGGCCGTTGTAATAACGGGTTCAAGTATGGGACTATTGTTTCTTATATTGCTAATGATTATTAAGAAGGCATCTAGTGTTATCCGCTTAAAAACGAATCAGCTTGTTGAGGCAAGGGATCATCTGGAGGAAAAAGTAGATGAGAGGACACAAGAGATTAAGCAAACTTACGAGAGGTTGCAGGAGACACAAAAACGCCTGAGCAGGTCTGAAAAACTAGCTGGAATAGGGACTCTGGCTGCTGGAGTTGCACATGAGATAAACAATCCTCTGGCTTCTGTTACGAGCTGTGCTGAAGGGCTCATGAACCGTATGGATAATGTAGATTTTAAGTCAACAGATGACAAAGAGGTCTTTCCTGATTATCTTAAGACAATTTGTGATGAAACTAATAGATGTAAGTCAATAATATCTAAGCTGTTAGATTTTTCGAGGAGGCAAGTACCTGTTTTAAGCAAGGTGGAAATAAACGGTCTGATATCCGATATTATTAAAATGCTAAAGCGACAAAAAGGATTAAAAAAGTTAGATATCAAGCTGAGTTTTAATTCTGAACCTTTCATAATCTTCGGAGATTCCAATCAGCTTAATCAGGTTTTTCTCAATATGATATTGAATGCCATTGATGCAACTAAGAATGGGGGAAATATCGAAGTATCAACGATTAGAAATAATGATTGTGCTCAAATAATATTTGCTGATACGGGCTATGGAATTTCATCTGAAAATTTAGATAAGATTTTTGAACCATTCTTTTCCACCAAATCACCTGGCAAAGGTACTGGCCTGGGACTATCCATTTGTTATGGTATTATAGAAGAACATAAAGGAAAGATATCGGTTAATAGTAATGGTGTTGGGAAGGGTACAACATTTATGATTACGTTGCCAATATATAAGGAAGCATAGGCGCGATAAAAGACAGTCGCGTTAGCCCGTTAAAATACGAATGGGGGGTGCAACCAAAAGTAGGTGGTTAAGTCGCCAAGACACTAAGATTTTGTACATTTGTGTCTTAGTGTCTTTGTGCCAGAGTGGAATTAGGCAATTCATTACATTATGAAAAAAAAACATAAAGTCCTTTTTATAGACGATGACGTGACGTTCAGTAAAGTAATGAGGAAGGAATTGTCACGTATGGGATACTCTGTTGTTTGTGTTGGTAAGGGTGAGACTGCCATAGAGGAATTAAAGAAGCGCAATTTTGATGTAATAGTACTCGATATAAAGATGCCTGGTATTGGTGGGCTTAAAACGCTAAAAAGGATAAAGAAAATGGAACCCGAAGTAGAGGTAATAATGCTTACGGGACAAGCCACTATTGAGAGTGCTGTTGAGTCAATGAAGATAGGCGCGTATGATTATATTACAAAGCCCTGCCGGCTTAACGAATTAGACATACTTTTAAAGAAGGCTTATGAAAAAAGAGAACTTTCTAAAGAAAATGTTTCTTTAAAGAGATTGGCAACCAGCAAAGAACAAGATAAGGTCATGATAAGCCAGAGTGACAAAATGAAACCTGTCTTCAATCTTATAAACAAAGTTGCTGCAACAGATTCTACGGTGTTTATTCAGGGTGAGAGTGGTACGGGGAAGGAACTTATTGCCAGGGACATACATCAGAAAAGTAAACGTAACAAGCATCCATTTGTTGCCGTTAACTGTGCTGCACTTCAGGACACACTTCTTGAGAGTGAACTATTCGGTCATGTTAAGGGTGCGTTTACGGGAGCGCATGAAACTCGCCTGGGATTATATGAAGTTGCAGACAAGGGGACATTATTCCTTGATGAAGTCGGAGAATTACCAACAAATGTTCAGGCAAAAATGCTGAGGGTAATGGAGGCCGGAGAAATTCGCAAGCTGGGAGATAGTAAGTCAATATTTGTTGACACTAGGATTATTACGGCTACAAACAAAGACCTTGCATCAGAAGTTAAGAAGGGTTCTTTTCGTGAGGATTTATATTTCAGGATTAATATTGTTAATATATCTCTACCACCGCTGAGAGAAAGGAAAGGGGACATTCCATTACTTGTAGAACGTTTCCTGAAAACGCATAAAACTCATATGACTGAAAAGAAGATTTGTCCTGATGCACTTGAACGTATGATGAAATATAATTGGCCTGGTAATATTCGGGAACTAGAGAATTTGATAGAAAACATGGTGATTATTGTAGATGATGAAAAGATAGGTGTTTGCAATTTGCCTGAAGAAATTAGAGAACACGTAGATACGAAGGATTATAAGCCAGATAGCGAACTCTCTCTTTCTGATCTTGAAAAACAACACATAATCAATACCATTTCAAATATGAATGGCAATAAGACACGAGTAGCTGAAGCGCTTGGTATCTCAATAAAAACTTTATATAACAAACTCAAATCTTACAACATTTCTTACTAAAGATTCTTTTGTAAATGTTACATGGCAGGTATGTAATATTTACATGGTTGACATTCCGAAGGATTTTCTTCTAATATTAAGGCAAATATTCAAACATATTGTAATGCCTTAATGATTAAATACTTAATAGCGTCTGCCTGACACATTTCGTTCCTCTTTCCTACATGCGGCATATCTATTGCGCTACCAATGACAACAATTAGTCTGTTTTATAACTAATGGGTTGTCTGTCATACTTCTCGATTGTAATGAAATAGAAGAGACAATCCGTGAAGCTGTCAAGGTAAAGGCAAATAATAAATGATATGTTTTGGCTTTAGCAATGTGAAGGGATCAATTTAACATGGAGAAAAGTGAAAAGATAATTTTGGTTACGGGATCAACAGGCTTTCTCGGTAGTGCAATCACGCGGAGACTTTTAGTTTCCGGTTATAGGTTGAGGTTGTTGATAAGAAAAAGAGAAAATGATACCTCGCCAAACTCATTTGGTCGGGAAAGTACGGTCAAGGAGCTTATTCTGGGAAACCAATTGAACGAATGCTTAACAGAACAGCGTAGCATGACTGATGATCGGGCAGGAACAGACGGATCGCTATACGATCTGTTTTTAAGTAACGTAGAAATATTCGAGGGAGATATAACGTCTAGGGATTTAGGATTAGAGGAAGAAGAGTACAAAAGGTTGTGTTGTGAGGTGGATGAAGTCTTTCATTGTGCGGCAGCGACTCACTTTGAGAATCAACGTGCGGACGAGCTTGTGACCGTAAACGTCAAAGGAACGGAGAACATGCTGCAGTTTGCTAATTCCGGTAAGCAGAAGAGGTTTCATTATGTCAGTACAGCGTATGTGGCAGGCAAACAAAACGATATTGTTTACGAAAACGAACCGGTAGACGAAGAACCACAATTTAATAATGAGTATGAAAGGAGCAAATTCATTGCCGAGCAAGTTGTGATTAAGTATGCAAAAAGCAATGAAATCCCTTATACGATATACCGTCCAAGTATAATAGTAGGAGAATCTGAAACCGGGGCTACCTGTAAATTTGATAATCTTTACACTTTTATGAAGGTTTTATTCAATATTAGAAATGCCTTTAGCAATCACAAAAGTGAGAATCTAAACGATATTACCGTAAGGGTTCCCGGAATCCCAGATGCCCTGATTAATCTTGTGCCTGTAGATTATGTTGCCGATGCCATAGTTGCGATCTTAAAAGCGAGGGAGAGCATTAACAAAATCTTTCATATTACAAATCCAGATCCACCGAAACTCTGTGAATTAAGGGATTTGTTAATGCCAGTCCTGGGAATTGAAGGAATAAACGTGAAGGTTGATGGGCAAATGGAACACAAACGTTTGAGTGCAATCGAGAGATTATTCCTTCGCCATACAAGAACTTATTATTCATATCTGTTTAGTAGATTACGATTTGATTGCAGGAATACTCAGAGTGTATTAGAGAGTACTGGTATAATATGCCCTGTCATTACAAGAGATTTAGTCAAGGTATTAGTCGATTTTGCTATATCTCACAATTGGGGTGATGGAAAACAGACAGAATCACAGAAAGTTGAGATAGCTTGTTAGTGCGAAGATTTCGTTTCAAGTGTGCTGAGTTTATTTTATAACAATATTTGAAAAGAACATATTGATTATGAACAATAAAGCTTGCCGGGCAGTTGACATTAAACCAAAGGATATCGAGAAACGGCCTGAGATTACAAGTGAAACGACTCCTGTAGAATATTTTGAAGAGTTAATCTTTGCCAGAGTGAATTTGTGTCCACTGCCTAGGATTGAGAGTCTTAATACTGTTATCAGATTCGATATTGACGGTGACAACGCCGGCAGTTGGACTATTGAAGTGGAAGGCGGACTCTTAAAACGTGTTGTAGGTAATTACACGGGTAATGGTTTACCATCAAATGAGGCTGTGTTGGAACCCGCATCAACATTTCAAATGGACAGTGAAACCTTCATGTCTATTTTAAAAAGGGAAATTACACCACAGCAGGCTTTTTTCAAAAAAAAGGTTCAGATTCAAGGCGATATAATAATTGCCCTTAAGATGAACGTCCTTGTTAATTATTTATAGTGTCTTATTAATTCGTATGGAACGGGTTGCCGGCATAATACTGAAATATCGTATATTGTTTTTTGTCCTGATAGGACTTTTAACGGGGTTCTTTGGATATTATGCAATTAAAGCAAAGACTGATAATTCCATTGAGGCATGGTTAAAGCAAGACGATCCGAAGCTCGGATATTATTATGATTTCATAGATAAGTTTGGCGATGAAGAGTTTCTCATAATTGTAATTGACGGTAACGATCTTTTCGCCGGTAAAGAAATCAGGTTAATTAGTAATATTGCAAACCGACTTAAGGAGGTTGAAGGGGTCATGGACGTAATATCTTTAGCAGGTGTTTACAAGGATAAGTTGTCGGCTCCATACTTTAAAGAGATTTTGAAGAAGAACAAGTCAGTGTCCGTTACTGAAGTCTTTAAAGATGAAGTTTTAGATGATCCGGTGTACGTTAACAATGTGATATCGAGTGATGGCAAAACTACTGCAATCATAGCCACTGTGGCAAAGGGGTCACCGGAATCAAGGATGAAACTAGTAAAAGAAACCAGGGGAATAATTATAAGTGCAGGAAAGGAAAAGAAAGATGATTCATCCCAACCTCTATTAAAGGAGGGAATGGGGGATGCGGAAAGGCTGCCGGAAGATTTCTTTCTGGCAGGCCCATCTATTGTAAATGCCGAACTTGATCGAATGTCACAAAAGGACATGAAGACTTTCACTCCGGTAATGTTTGTGGTAGCCCTTGTCATACTGGTAGCACTATTCATGAATATTTCAGGTGTGTTGATTCCTGCTATAACAATCAGCATTAATATTATATGGGCTGTTGGTTTGTTTGTGATCTTTAATAATAAGATGAATATGGTTTCTGGGATGCTTATACCTCTTATCTTCATAATTTCTTTGGCAACTACTGTACATATTCTAAACAGGTTTTATCAGGAGGTCAGGCTTACCGGAGATAGGCGAAAGAGTACACTGGAAACAGTCAAACATATATGTGTACCCTGTTTTTTTACATGCTTAACTACTTCAGTTGGCTTCCTTTCGCTGACGGTTAGCGATGTAATACCTGTCAAGATCACGGGTATATTTATGGCGGCAGGAATTATGATGTCCTTCTTTGTGTGTATAACACTTGTTCCGGGTATGCTTTCTCTTTTTCCAGGATTAATGAGTTCTTCCGTATACATTCAAGAGGATGATGGGGTAAGTAATAGAGCATTTCGTGGTATTTATGGAATTATTGGCAGGTTTGTTAAGAAGAATACTATATATGTCTTTGCTTTAAGTTTAATATTCGTTGGTTTTGCAATTTATGGAATCACAAAGACAAAAGCTGAATCAAACGTCTTCGAGTCATTTCCCGGAAGCAGTGAGATAGCGAGGTCAACAGCACATATCGAGCAGAATCTGATGGGACTTCTCCCCATGGAGATTGTCATAAACGCTGAAAATGCCGGAGGTGTTTTTCAACCGGAAGTCCTCGCTAAAATGGAAGACTTGCAGGATTATTTAAATAAAATACCGGAAGTAACAAAGAGCATGTCCGTAGTCGATTATGTAAGAAATCTTAACAAGTTACTGAACAAAGATACGCCAGACAATCAAATGATAACCAGGGGCAAGGCAATTGATTATGTAAAGCTGGCTTCATTACATGGAGACAATATAGTTAAAAGCCTTTACACAGAAGATAATAACGAAGGGCGGGTTGCGGTAAGAATGAAAAACGTTGGTTCCTCCAGATATCAGGAGATAGTAGAGAATATTGAAGGATTTATTAAGGAAAATTTTCCTTTAAGTATAGGTTGTACGATTACAGGTATTGTACCGCTCCTTATGAATATGCAGGGCTACTTGATTGAAAGTCAGATAAAGACATTTACGCTTGCCTTTATCCTGATTTTCATATGTATCGCATTATTATTGAAATCAGCAAGGATTGGCATTATGAGTATGATACCAAACCTTATCCCCATTGCTATTACACTGGGTGTTATGGGATACCTGGGCATAAACCTGGACGTTGCAACTATTATGATAGCGAGTGTAGCAATAGGCATATCAGTTGATGATACAATTCATTTTCTATATCGTTTCAAGAGTGAATTCAAGAAAGACGGGGATCATTACCTGGCAATACAGCGGACATTCTCCGGTGTTGGCAGGGCACTGATTTTCACTACCGTTGTTGCAACATGTGGATTTCTTATTTTTTGTCTATCGAGCTTTAAGCCTATTCAATATTTTGGATTGCTGACCGGTATATCGATGATAAGTGCCCTGGCCGCAGACCTGTTTATATTACCTTCGTGTATTCTGCTTTTTAAACCAAAATGCTAAATTTAAACAAGATTGATTCATTTCAGTTCCGGAATTCAAAGTGGTTCGGCCTGGTGCCTGATGAGTGGTTGCGGGAAGTTATCTCCATACACTTTGATCCTCACCATGGTAGTCAATACTGGCTCAATAAAGAGAAAGAGCTGGGGATTAATGTTAAAAAAGAGATACAGGCCCTTGATGATTTAAGGATTCTCGGGCCAATGTGTGAGGATGATTTAAGGAAATATCCAATTGAACACTTCATCCCAAAGATCTATTTAAATCAGAAGAAACTTTTTGTTCTAGGTGAAACAGCAGGTACTACAGGCAGACCTAAAGTGACTGCTTACAGAAGAGATGAATTCCTTACAGCCTTTGTTGACTGGTTTGTTTATATAGCCGGGATGCGGGGATTTCCGGCTGGAGGCAACTGGTTATGGATTGGGCCAAGTGGTCCACACATAATAGGTAAGGCAGTAGGGCATGTCGCGAACAGAATGGGGAGCATGGATCCTTTTTCCATAGATTTTGATCCCAGGTGGGCAAAGAAGCTGCAGCCCGAATCAATCGGAAGCAAGCGATACCTGGAACATGTTCTGGAGCAGGCTTTGGACATCATAGAGACACAGGAAATAGATGTCTTGTACACCACACCACCTGTTCTTGATGCATTAGCCTTGCGGATGAGCGCTCAGAAGCGAATGGCAATCAAAGGGGTACATTACGGTGGTATTTCAATAGGAAAGGATGCATACAAAAGATTCAAGGAGGAAAACTTTCCGGAAGCAGTTCATATTTCCGGATACGGTAATACTCTTTTTGGCCTATGCCTGGAAGTGGAAGAGTCATCTGTATACGATCTGGATTACTTTCCGCTTGGGCCAAGAATGATAGTTCAGGTGGTATCAATGGTTGATGGGAATAAGCCAGGTTATGAACGTCTGTCAAACTTGGTTAACTATGAGGAGGAAGGACAGGTGGTATTTCACAGACTTGACGAAAGCTTTTTTATACCAAATATGTTTGAGCGAGACAAAGCTGTCCGTATACCTCCAACTTCTACGGCTATAGAGTATGGAATTACTCAGGATGGTGTAAGAAATCCTGCACTGCTGGAGAATAATGATAAGTTAGTTAAAACAGGATTGTATTAATAGTTTAAATAAAATTTAATGGAGATGTAAATATATGAAATTATCACAGACCAAAGTGGAATTACTCGCCCCTGCCGGCAAATGGGATGTTTTAGAAGCGGTAACAGGTGCAGGTGCGGATGCTGTTTATATCGCAGGTAAACAGTTTAATATGCGTATGCATCGATCTGATTTCAATTTTACTAACGGGCAATTGGCGCAAGCCGTGGAATATGCTCACGGGCGTAATGTAAAGATATATGTAACAGTAAACAATCTGATCAGCAGTAATGAAATGAACGAACTTTATGATTATCTTAAATATCTTCAGGATATTAATGTAGACGCTGTAATCGTTCATGATCTGGGAGTTGTCAACCTTGTTAATGAAATGAAACTAACTATACCAATGCATGCCAGTACAATGATAAACGTGCATAGTGTAGAGATGGCAATTGAATTGAAGAATCTTGGTGTATCAAGAATCATTACTTCTCGTGACATTACCCTTTCTCAGGTAAAAGAAATAGGGGAAAAATGTGGTATTGAAACGGAATATTTTATTCATGGTGACATGTGTGTCAGTCAGAGCGGCCAGTGTCATTCCAGCGGAGTAATATTCGGCAAAAGTGCTAATCGTGGTGAATGTATGAAACCATGCAGATGGAAATATAGTATAGTAGAGAGTAAATCCGGAGAGGAAATTGGGGATTTGCCCGATGGCTACCTTCTTGCTATGAAGGATATGTGTATGTTTCAACATATACCGGAGTTAGTTCAGGCCGGAGTAAGTTCCTTTAAGATAGAAGGAAGGATGCGGCACGAAGATTTTCTCAAACCGGTTATCGGATTATATCGTAAAGCAATTGATGATTATCTGAGTTCACCATTTACGTATTGGCATAAGATAAAAGATTTTGAAAAAATGTACAAAGATAGAGTCAGAGACTTTACTACTTCAATGGCGTTCTCATATGCAACGTCAAATGTATTTGATTATACAGGTAGTAGAGAACCACTCTTCTTAAGCCGTGGAGCAGTTGAAAAGAACCTGACCTCCGAAGACCTGAATTGCAATCCCTTTGAGACATCTAATGGTAATCTGAAAAGAAGAAAATCGCTAGCCGTAAAGGTTTCTAATATAAACGCAGTAAAAAAATCATTGAGTGCTGGTGCAGATTACATTTACCTGGGAGCAGAGGTGTCTCCTATCAGGGGAGAAGGTTGGACAAAAGATCTTCTGCATGAGGCAGTTAGTGTAGTGCATGATAAAGACAGGAAAATTGTATTCGGAACGCCGCGAATATGTACATCCCGGGAATTATCAGAGATTGAATGGCTCTTTGAGGTGGCAGAGGGAATTGGGGTTGATGGTGTGCTTATTCACAACCTGGGTGCTTTACATTGTGCTAAACGTTTTGATCTGGACATAATCGCCGATTTCTCATTCAATGTCTTAAATACAGGTTCCATTAAAATGCTGGAGAAGTCAGGTGTAAAGAGGATAACCTCGTCTATTGAATCATCATTTAATGATCTTTATAACCTTGCAGACGGGTCAACCATCCCTGTCGAGTGTATAGTGCATGGTTCTCTTCCAAGTATGCTGCTTGAGCATTGTTTGCCGGCGATGTTGGTTACCAAAACTAATGCTAAAAGTAGCTGCAGGTTACCCTGTCGTTATATCAACTATGCACTTAAGGATGAGAAGGGGGAGATCAGGCCGATAGAAGTTGACCAGTATTGCAGGAATCATATTATGTTTGCTGCAGATTTATGTGTGCT
>Ga0208132_1001198_pt1 | contig 11343 bp, 7 predicted proteins | sample ETNtaG_16_FD_185785 | JGI IMG/M metagenome (GOLD analysis project Ga0208132, IMG submission 185785) | Marine microbial and viral communities from oxygen minimum zone, Eastern Pacific Ocean - ETNP201406SV199 (SPAdes) (version 2) | ecosystem: Environmental > Aquatic > Marine > Oceanic ... | reverse complement strand
AGTCGCCAACCGTTTTGACCTTGAGTACATTGTGTTTTGAAATAATTCTGTCGAAACCACTGAAAAAAGTGTTAAGTGTCTCCAGAAGCTCACCGGGATCACTGTTTTCCACCAAATTGGTGAAACCAACAAAATCTGCAAAAAGAATACTTGTTACTGAATAGTACTGCCCCTTCATTTGACTAGGCTGCTCTTCAGTTTTTTCTTCCCGAACCGAGACTCCTCCTGTAGAATTTAATTCTTTTTCCAGCATGTGTACGATTTGATCTGATAAGAGCCGCAAACCGTCGATCTGTTGATGATCAAGATTTTTCGGGCTAGAATCAAATACACAGAGTGTACCTATTGAAAAACCACGAGAGCTCATCAAAGGCAAGCTGGCATAAAATCGGAAGCCGGGATCGATAGGCATGTTTTTCCAGTTCATAGTCCGATCGTCCTCTAAAATATTTTCAATAATAAGTGGCTGCCCTGGCTTGGCAAGACCAAACTGACAAATCGAAATTTCCCGTGGCATTTCTTCCATCAGTTCGATTTGTTCAGGCGCGAAACCAAAACTTGCCTTACACTGTTGGACATCTGAACCCAAGATATTGATTTGACTTTGAGGACAATCTGTAAGGTAAGTAGCAACTTGAGTCATGGAATTGTAACGGGTTTCAATGCTCAAGTTTAGATCTAATATTCCCAGACGCTTAACTTCTTCAATACGCTGGTCTTCATTAAACAGATTTTGTACAGGGACGATTCCGGCTTTAACTCCAGCTTCCCTCATCATTTCTAATTGCTCTTTCTTTTCAGTTTTTTCCATAAAAACCCCATATTTTCTACTAAAAAGTCAACTTTTCTGAGGGAAAAAGAAGTTGCCTGAGGAAACATTAAGGTTGTCCTCTGCGCCTGAGTTCAAAATTTTCCCAATTCTTGAGAAAGATACGTTATCAGAATTGAGAATTATTGAAAGATTAAAACAGACTAAACCTTCAGTAATCCAAATAACAGCAGGGGAGTCCAGGTGAAGTTATTTGCGGACGAGACTAATTAATTAAATGAATTCAAGGGCTGCAAGATTGAGCCTCACACAGTAAAGACGTCAGCAAGGTGGAACTTACAAAATTTTGACAGGATTGATAAAGGAATTAAGGGGAAGCCAAAAAATGCGCATAAAAGAGTCGAGTCGACAAAGCGGCAAATTCCGGCTTTTGTGTTATTGAAACAATGCTCAAATCCGCATTGTCAGGCAGTGGTCTTAGTTGATAATGAAATCAATACGAAGATTAAATGCAGGTCTACCGTCATAAGCAGCACTGTTCGGCATCATAAAATATGAGAAGGAATAATTAAAATCTGTATTTTCTCCAATTTTATAATTAAATCCAATCCAGGGTTCTACGAACACACCACCTTCATCTGTAACTAAAGTCCCATCATACGATTTGCCACCAGCACCACCAGCCGATAAGCCCCAATCCATGTATATGTCGTCAAAGATGGTAAAATCATAACCAGCTGTCATTCCACCTAGTGACATAGTACCTGTTTCGGTTGGGCCACCAGTTTGACCTGTCATCCCATAACCGCCAATAAAAAACTTTTCTGTGTTGTAGACCACAAAACGCCACCCGTAAAAGAACGGAATCATGAGTCCATTCTTCAAAATAACACCAGTTTTGGATTTCTTAAAGTATGAATCGGCATAAACATATTCGCCTGCCAAATTTGTCTTAGAAGTTTCATCTGTCGGTAAAACTTCTTGAGTTTGAGCTGAAACCTGGACAGAAAAAAAGATAGATATGATTAATATTATAATGTTTTTCATGTTCAATTCCTTCTTCTGTTCTGATTGATCTTGGAGACTCTCCTGCCCTGTCCCGCGTGAAAGTCTATGGACTTTATAAAAGTAATGCAAGTTTATTATTCTCTAAATCAAAGTATATTATATTATTTTCAAGTTAAAGTACAGTATATTAACAATTTTTCCAAACAGATTATCATTATTTTTTTTTAAGCGAACTCTTAAAAACGTTCATACTATCAATTTTCAGACAATTTGCTTTAGACGTGCAGTCATACTTTTTCATTAGTTAACACCGTTTTGCGGATCCGCAATTGCAAAATCTACCTCTTTTAAGCGTATTGTTTTTCCGCAGTCACTGATTGCCATCGACCGCCTAACATTTTGTTATTATACTATAATTTAATGTAATATTTTGCTGTATGCGCTGTATAACAAATATATTTTAGCATAAACAACTCTGCTATTTTACTAAAGTTGCAATAGTGAAGCCTAAATGAAATTTATCATTAAATAATTTTAAGTTAGGCTGGGTCTCAAAACAACTCTTCACGAAGTTGTTCAAGACGTACCCTCACTTGATTATTATCCGGCTCAAGCCTCAGAGATTCTTCCCATGCGGATTCTGCCAGTTCAAGTTCTCCCAGCTGATAATAGATTATACCAAGATTCCACCAGGCAACTGTGTACATCGGATATTTTTGAGTAAGACTTTCCAAAAAACTGCGGGCCTCCTGCCGTTTTCCAAGTTTGATAAGAACTGCACCAAGCCTCAGTAGTGCCTTGTGGTGCTCCGGCTTTAGATGAAGCACCTCACGATACAAAGATTCAGCTTTTTCGTGGTGTTTTAATTTCTCGTGAGCATAGCCCAAATATAGATTTATCTCAACATGTCTGGGGAATTTTTTTCTCAGTTTAGCAAGTAGTGAGAATGCGGTTTGTAGATCCTGCTGGGCCAATTTCAACTGTGCCAGCGACAGCAAGGGCTCTGGAAGAGACGGTTCAAGGACTGATGCATCTTCAAATGCTTGACGTGCTTCTGACCAGCGCTGGGCTTTGTAACTCTCTTTTCCGGATCGCATCAATTGTTCATAATTCGATTCATTTTGAGAAATTGAAGCAACTAGCCACGGCTCTAAATCTTTAATAAGTACGTGATAAGGCTGCCAGCCGTCGGCACTCGGCTCAGCAACAAAAGGATAAAGCTGGAGTCCTTTTTTAATATATGAGGCACCTGCTTGAGGGGTTTTCCCAATAGTAAGACCATAAAGGATTAAAGCCAAACCGTTTCCAGGATTTATCTTGTTGGCAATGTTTGCCTGCTGTTTAGCAAATAATGGTTCTTTACGAAGGTAGTGTAAAAGGGAGAGTAAGCTGTGGTGTGCAACATTTCCAGGATGCGCTTTCATAGCCGCCAAAATATCTGTTTCAGCGGAATTCAAAGAAGGAACGTGGGCAGGCCGCATCACGCTGCTTTCGATAATGAGTAAAACCGCTCTGTAAAATCGGATTGACGCCGCCAGAGAAGGGTAACTCAAGATAAGTGCCTCCAACTCACCTTTATGTTCTTCCCAGGCAGAAGAATTGGTTGGCGGAACAGTTTTGAGCCTCCACCGATAAAAACTCCGAACACCTTCCCATGTGTAGTCTAAAGGAAAATATGTAAGATCACTGAATAATTTATCTCCTTTCTTCAGATCCTGCAGGAGAGAGTCAATCAGTTTGTCCGGAGTGACCCAGGAATGAATGTTTTGTCTTTTTTGAAATGATTCCTTTTCTCCAAAACTGTAGATACTCCATTTGACAGAAAGTTGGTTGAGGACTTTCTGTATGGACAATTTAAGAAGTTTATCTGGTTTTAGTTGTGATATTGCTGAATTTATCAATTCAGCAGAACTTGACTCCGGCAGATCGGCGTTTCGTAAACGCTGATTCCAGCGGCGCATTGAATCCGGAGAAATGACCGAAAATCGATCCGCAAGTTGTAACTGCAGGGAAATCTCTTCCTGAAGAAAAAGTCCCAACCAATTCAGTCCCTTTGAGGGATAGTGAATTTCTACAGAAAGGACTCCTACTGTTGGGCGTGCCTGAAGTGGTGGAGGTGGAAAAAGTCCACCGAAAAACAAGCTGATAAATAACAAGAGAAGTGATTTGCGAAGAAGCTGAATTAACATATTCTTCGCAAATGGATGTGCAGGCAATAAAACTGTGTAGAAAAAACTAGAGGAGGATCCGGAATACGGACTCCGCGTCATGCGTAGTGCTGAGTAGATTCTGGGGCTTCTGTGAATGACTCTGGACTGGTTCCAAACACGGAACCTTCAGTTTCATCAACATCCGCTGAAATTTCTTCTACATTTTCATCTTCATCTGCAGCAGCATCCTCATCGGCTTCTTCTTCAGCTGCGACATCCTCAACTTCTTCTTCCTCGACTTTCTGAATTGACGCTTCTACTTCTGCTTCAATCTCAACAGATTCTCCATCTTCCAGCTGCTCAAATTTTTCAATCAAAGCAGACAGCCTATCTTCCCAGTCAACATAGCGGTTTTCCAACTCCTCGTTTTGTTCTTTCAGTTCAGTAATTTCCATACGTGACAATTCGATGGTTTCAATCGCTGCGTTGATTTTTCCTTCCAGCTGTTTCAGTAAATCGTTTGACATGTTAAATTTCCTTCAATAAATGGTTGACGCAATTTTCTCCCGGAATTCGTGGCCCGGATCCCTGGTAAAACTTTCAGCACTTCCTTAAAATGCAAGAGCCGTACATTTTAGTAAACACTGTCAAAAAGGGACAATATTGTCTACAGGATAATACTGATTGTTTTGTATTTCACAGCTTATAATTATCTATTAAATCAGTCTTCAATAAATATATTATTTAAAAAATTTCATTAAAAAACTATTTTATAATCAGGAATTTTTTCAGGCGGAAACCTTTTGCAGGTCAGTCCTTTTCTTGTTAATTTTCTGTTCAGTCACAGGCAGCCTTTCAAGTATGCGCGTAGAAATTTGTTCCGGACTCAACTCCGCTGCCTGCCGTTGTTCTTCCGGAGAACCTTGTGCAATAAAACGATCCGGTACTCCAATCTGTAAAGTTGGCACGCAAATTCCTTTCTCACTCAGAGTTTCCAGTACGCCACTGCCGAAACCTCCATGTATTGTATTTTCCTCCAGACTGACAAGCATTTTTACTTTTCCGCCAAACCGGACAATCACTTTTTCATCAAGAGGTTTGACAAATCTGGCATTGATAACGGCTGTCGAAAATCCTTTTGCCTCGAGAACATCCGCCACATCTTCTGCAGTATCCACCATCGATCCCACTGCAAACAAGGCTACATCTTGGCCTTTACGCAAAATATGTGCTTTGCCAAATTCAATTTGTGGGCTCTTATTTTCATCTAGCTCAGCAGTATTACCTCTTGGGTAACGTATTGCTAATGGACCGTTTTCGTAGTTGCAGGCAAGTTCCATCATGCCTCGTAATTCCGCACCGTTTCGCGGAACCATGATTGTCATGTTCGGAATCATCCGCAAATAAGTCAGGTCATATAAACCATGATGTGTCGGACCATCCGCCCCTACAAATCCTGCACGGTCAAGCATAAAACGTACAGGCAGTTTTTGAATCGCGACGTCGTGAATAATGTGATCCAATGCACGCTGCAGGAATGTTGAATAAATTGCAACAAAAGGTTTATTTCCAGTGGTGGCAAGTCCCGCTGAACATGTCACGGCATGTCCTTCCGCAATTCCTACATCAAGCACACGATCCGGATATTTCGGTTGAAGTTTAACAATTCCAGTTCCGCTCAGCATGGCGGCAGTCAAAACCACAACCTTTTCATCCCGCTCCATTAATTCTCCAAGTTTGTCACCAAAAACCTGGGAAAAACTTATTGTATTTCCAGTTGATTTTTTCTTGATAAATTTACCATCAACCGGTTCAAAAGGGGTGACTCCATGATATTTGTAGGAATCTTCTTCAGCAAAAGCATAACCTTTGCCTTTCTGAGTGATTGCATGAATCACGATTGGTCCGTCCAGATCTTTTACATGATCTATTAAATCCAGCAGATCCGGCAGGTTGTGTCCATCAACTGTTCCAAAATAACGCCAGCCTAATTGTTCAAAAAGCATACTTGGCGGAGAAAAAAAGCTCTTTGCAGAATCGTGTAATTTCTGTAAAGTAGCTTTCAGACCAAGTCGTTCTGAGAACGGCGCTTTATCCGCGAATTCCAGAGTTTCCTCACGGAAACTGTTGTAAAATCTGGAAGAGGCAAAGCGTGTCAGCAATTTTGAAATTGCACCAACATTTGGATCAATGCTAATTCCGTTATCATTGTAGATAACCAGCATATTCTTATCGAGTGAACCGTTATGATTCAGAGCTTCAAAGGCTAACCCTCCGGTCATTGCGCCATCACCGATAACAGCAATTACGCGGTGTTTTTTTTGCTGAAGGTCACGTCCGATAGCCATTCCGAGGGCTGCGGAAATTGAGGTGGAAGCATGCCCTGCGCCAAAATGGTCATAGCTGCTTTCATCACGAGAGAGGAATTTCTTGATACCGCCGGATTTACCCAGCGAATCAAAATTTTCATTGCGGTCAGTAAGAATTTTATAAGGGTAAGCCTGGTGACCAACGTCCCAGACGATTCGGTCTGAGCTAAAATCAAAATTCTTTAGCAGAGCAACTGTGATTTCAACGGTGCCCAGTGAAGAAGCCAGGTGGCCGCCTCGTTGACTGGTAACCTCAATAATTCTCTGACGGCATTCTGCTGCCAGTTGTGTCAACTCTTTTAAATTTAAGTTTTGTATCTCTTTAGGTTGTGAGATACTAGCCAATATTGATTTCATACTTTGATGTTGGAATCCCCCCCTTTTGCTTCAGGGGATATTAATTAAAAGTGCATGTAACGCTTCTGCTCTATACTCCGTTCAAACGCTATACTTGAACCGAAATGTTTGTTAGCATGAAGAAAATTAAATTTTTAACTGAGCACATTATATCTTGGAGATGTTCTTATGTCCACTAATACACTTGAACAATTAAAACATGCCCAATCCTCTTTACAGGCAGAGAGGAAACCGGTTTCTCAAATTCAAGGTGCTCTGAAACAAGCAAAAGATATAACTCAGTTTGTTCATCTTGCTCTGGGCAAAGAAAACCGCTGGATTTTTCAAGCAGGTGAACCCGAGTGCATTGTCTCCATGCTGGCGGATATAAACCGGACCAACAAAGAGCTGTATGAAAAATGCCGCAGTCCGGAACATTTCAACAGAGAGGCTGATCGTTTTTTGAAAATGAAAAATCAAATACAGCGTCAGTCAGATTGTATCCATCTCAGTCTGGATCAGGGATTTTACGGTACAGAACCACTTGGATTCTCCCCGGGAAAAGCTATCGAATTATCGCTGAAAAGGATCAAAAGCATCCGTGACGGTCTCCAACAGGGTAAATGGGTATCTTTGCCGATAGACACGGCGGTTGATGATGCAGCAAAAACTGAAGTTGAGAATCTCTATTCCGCCGCCGCACCACTAGCCGGAACTCTCCTGAATAATAAAAATATCAGCAGTTTTGATCCCCCAATGACTATCGAAGAGGTTCAAACAGTTTATAAGTTTTTCCAAAGCGCAAGCCGCATACAGGACTTGGAAAAACAGGCTCTGAAAACTGCTCTTAAGAAAAAATCTGCAGCGCAAACTTCCACACCGGATGAACTTCTGGAAAAACTTTCAGGTTTTGAACGAAATCTGAAAAGTGTAAAGCTTTCGTCCTCAAAAAATATTCCGGATTGGGAACTGGAACTGGACCAAATCTCACGAACAGACATGCTACTGCGTATGTATCTGCTGCGTATCCCTTTTGAACCACTGGGATTTTTCCATAAACATTTGGAAAAACTTAGAGAACAAAAAGAAAGTTCAGGTATTGAAAAAAGCATCGCTGAGTTCCACGATAATGCTACACAGGAGTTGGAGCATCTACAACTTTTTATTGAGACATTTGGCAGTGTTGAAGAAACTTTAAGAGAGGTAACCGGTATTCTGCAAAACCTTTCCATCTCCTTTGGCAAAATCTATCACAACGCTTCTTCACAAACTATCACCAGCACTTTCCTCTTTAAAGTCCTGGGTTTGATCAAAGGTATGCTGGAAAAAGGCGGACGCGTTGCTGACTCAAAGACGCAGAAACTTAATCAATTGCAGCAAAACGTAAAAGATGTTGAGCTGTTTGACGCTCCAATAACTGAAGGGATGCTATATGCGCTTGATTTACTGGAAGAAGGTAAAAATGAGATGCTGCAGTATTGTGAACAAATAAAAGGTTTCGTGGAAACACTTTCGAATGCTGCAGATTGGAACTCAAGGAAAACTTATAATTATCTGCAGAAAGCATATGATGAAAATGCTGGTTTAACTTCAGCAGCAATGGTTTTTGGCAGTGTCACCCAAACATGTGTTTTGCTGAAAAGTTCTATCAAGGAAGTCGAATCTATGTGGCTTGAACTGGGGAAACTGCGCAAACAAAAGCTTGACTCAACGACTTTGTACGAGCAGACAATTGCTCTGCTTGAACGTGATTCCGCATTTTCAGCGGAAAATCTGCAGAAAAGTACAGAACAAGTTGAGGAACTGAATTGGATTCTTGATGAAATGTTCGGACAGGGCGCTAAGGAGGAACAGCGTTTTGTCGAAGAACTAAGCTCAGAGTTAAAACCGGTTGGAGCCAGAATTCAAGCCCAGAAAATAAAAGCTGCTGCCCAGAAAGAAGAGCTCGTAAGTGAAGTTAACAAAACAGCTCCGGCAGCACCTGTACAGAGGAAATCCACGTCGCGTAAATCAGCGAGAGCCAGCAAATCCGAGCCATTTTCTTCAGGCGGGAAAAAATCTCTTTATGATCCTTTTCCTCCTTTTGAAATGACAGCCTTGAAAGAAGCCTGCAAAACAATGACTTCATCAGAGGGAAAAATGATCTATCAGGTGTTGACAAATACCCACACTTTTTTCACCTTGTTGAACAAAATGGAAAATTCCTTTAAACCAGGGGCTGGTCTTGAAAACGAACTCCAACAGGATTTATCCAAAAGCAAAACAACACACGAGTTCCTGAATAATTTTGCGAGATTGAAATTTTTACCACACGGTTATTACAATAACAACAATGCACCTTTTGACTACAACGAAGAAAAACATCGATTCGAAGCACCAGCAGGTATAGAAAGGCAACTTAAACTCAGCGCCAGTTCGACAGGATCACCCTTGGAAGTTTACCGACGTTTGATCAGGGTACTGCTCGGTTTTGATGAACCAAAAACACTCAGTACAATCATGCCTCAGCAAATATTGTCCATACTTGAGGAGGATTTTATGCTCAAATCTGAAGATAAGAGAACTGTTGAGGAGGGTCTGCAAAAAACATGATCAATTGTTTTATCTGGAACATTTCATGATATCAGCAGAATCTGCATGCCCCTTCACTTTCCCACAATTTCTTCAAAATTCCTTCACATTCTTCTGCTAGTCTAATTCTCATTAACATTAATCAGGCTTAAAATTCAACCTCGAACTACTCAGAATGAGTCGATTTCATGACCTCAAACAAGAACTTATTTTTTCGCCTCGGCAGAAGCGCAGTCACTTTGGTCAGCATTTCGTTGGTAGTTTTCATGGCAGTCACGCCGACCGCAATCAGTCGCGCATCTTCAGATGCTTTGCGCCTTCCGCTTGAAAACGTAGGTGCGGACTTTGTCGTACAGCTTTCCGGAGACATTCCAAAAAAGCTGGAAGGACTCGTTTTCCCACATCCCACAGCACAGCTTCCCGCAGATGCGGTGGAGAAAATCCGTAAACTCCCAGGAGTCATCCGGACCACCGGCGCAGTATTTTTGTGGGACTTGTCTCCAAAACTTTCCAGTCCTTATTAGGAGTTGACTCCAAAGGTACATCGGGAATACCCAGTTTAAATTCGCAATTGATTTCAGGCAGCCCGCTCTATCCGGAATCTTTGCGGTGGAAGCATTAGTCGATGGTAATTCTGCTGAATAAAATAAAATATAGGTCTTTGATTACATAGAATTGCATGGACAGAGCTAATTTTCCTTTGAATTTAGATCCCGTTCTCTAGATAACAGCACCACTTGCTACGGCAATTATCTGCGTTATATTGGGTTGGTAACTAGCCGGACAACGGCTTAAGGGTACCGCCTGTGGAAAAATACGTTTCTAACCGGCATTCTTTCGGATCAATTCATTTAAGTTGACTGTCTTTGCTGCCACTGCGGTTGAAATAACTGATCGAGGTTTGTTGTTTTTCCAACTCTGACTGGCAGCTAACGCAAAGGCGGACTCCTGACACAGCTTTGCGCCTTGCTTCCGGGATCAAGGATTCGCATTCTTCACAATGAATAAAGCTTTCCCCTTCAGTCAAACGACTTCTTGCCAACTCAACCGCATCTGCTATAGTAGCATCAATTTGCTCCTGTACTGCTCCTTCACGAGCCCATCCAACTGCCATTCTTTCCCTCAATAGTAACCATGATATTTTACGCTAAAACCAGGATATTTCCAAAATCTAGTTTTGTTTTATGTGAATCAACCTTTGTCTTAAGTCACAATCTATTATTGAAACGTAGCTTATCAAAACATCTGAGCTCATTTAAATATATTTATCTATACTCATAACTTCAATAATAGCAGAAAACTCAAAAACATCCTGACCGAATACTAAGACCATTACAGAGTCCTACAAGAGTGCATTTCAAATTTTATCTCCATTTCCACCTGGAATTTTGTTGTTCCTGCTAAAACTCTCAAGAAGTTCAACAGACTTTTTTCCGTACACTACAACCCTTAAAACTTGATGTCAATACATTTTCATGCAAATACAATGCTTTTATTAACTGATAAATTCAATATAGTACTGTGCAAATCCACTACCGTTCTGATACATTTATTCCAGTGCGAATAAGGAGGAAACATACAGGTTAGAAGCAGGTTCAAACTCTTTTTCGACTCCGCTCAATATCCACCCTCAATCGGCTACTTTAATTTAAGCTAAAGTCTAAGTCCCTGTTACTTCATAGCTTACTATCCTCCCTCTAGAGTTAACTCATATTTTTAGAGAACATATTTTATTAGGGTCAGAGTAATTTTATATTTACATTCAACAGCATTTTCTTCTGCAAATATATTTATTATAACGATGTAATTGTTGAAAGTTGTTGAGAGTCGAATCTGACTCAGTTAAAATACGGTTCATAAAGACAAACCATTCTAGCCGATCAAAATTTAAATGCCGGAACTACCAGAAGTCGAAACAGTTGTTAGAGAATTACGCGAAGGAATCTGCGGAGATGCAATTTCATCAGTTGAAATATTTCGCAAAAATCCGATCGTGCAGGGAGACCTGGACGCATTTCAGGAAAAATTATGCGGAATGAGCTTTCTGGATGTTACACGCAGAGCCAAGTTTTTAATTTTTCATCTACAGCCGGAAAGATATTTAATTGCTCATTTACGCATGACTGGCAAATTCATAGTC
>Ga0208132_1001193_pt1 | contig 11381 bp, 15 predicted proteins | sample ETNtaG_16_FD_185785 | JGI IMG/M metagenome (GOLD analysis project Ga0208132, IMG submission 185785) | Marine microbial and viral communities from oxygen minimum zone, Eastern Pacific Ocean - ETNP201406SV199 (SPAdes) (version 2) | ecosystem: Environmental > Aquatic > Marine > Oceanic ... | reverse complement strand
GTATATAATAATTTTATGTTTTTTATTTCTCTTCTTTCTTCAAATAGACATCAATAACTATGTTGCCATCTTTTGGTTCTGAAACAACAGCTCTTGCATAGCCAAGATTAATAGAGGCCATCTTTGCAAAAACTACACTTAAAATCTTGTTCATTGCTTTAATGTTGTTTGCTTCAAATGGCGATTGAATAATCTCAATAGAAATATTATCATTTGCCGGCTTTGTTTTAAAATCACCACCTAGTTTTTTTCCAATGTCTTCATAAGCCTCTATAATTTGGTTAAGGCTTAACTTCTTAACATTATTAAAATTTATATACATTTGATTAATCTCTTCTCCAAGACTTATTCCAATCTTTTCAGAAAGGGTTTTAAATTCATTTTCAGGAATATTAGAAGCCATATTGGTCATTATTTTGCTCAAAAAGCTTTCTTTGCTTAGATTTACAGGAATATACCATAATTTAGCCATTCCAAACTGTTTAAAATCAATTAAAGCCCTTTCTTTAATGATTGCTAAATACTTGGTTATAGTCATCCTGTTAAGGCCCACATAATTAGCAATATCAGAAGAAGTGACCCCTAATGTACTTTTCTTGACAAAATCAACAATTTTCTTTTCAATCTCTAAGTTAAACATTTTATCACTTATAAAGGATATACAAATGTTGGTTATATATAAAGATTACTATTATTGATAATCAATAACCGAAAGATTTAAATAGTACACTCACTAATTGATAATCAATGCCTATAACCAGGCATTAGCATAATAGATAAATAAACTACGGAGGTGAAAACCAAATGGAAGAAAAAATCGGCCATTATTCCTTTATCGGGGGAGTAATAATTGCGGTTGTACTTGGCCTTGTACCATCAGCTACATTAGGAACAGCTGCAGGATGGCTAGCATCTTTGTTAGTTATACTGGGTTTAATAGTAGGATTCCTGAATGTTACTGGTAAAGAAACCAAAGAGTTTATGTTGGTAGCAACAGTTCTGATCATAGCTGCATTTGCAGGTGGTGCATCAGACACTCTAGGTGGAGTACAATATATAGGGCAATACCTACAAGGTATTTTCTCAAGTGTTCTGGCCTTTGTTGTTCCTGCAACAGTAGTTGTTGGATTAAAGGATATATGGAACTTAGGACAAGTTGAGTAAAAACCTCTATTTTCTTTCTTTTTTTATTTTTTTTGTTAATAAGTTATTTATATCTATAGAGAATACTTCTTCTTATGAAGATTTTTAATGATGTAGTGCTGATAGATCTGGCAATTTATGTCAATAAAACCCTCATAGTTACAGATTTCCATATGGGCTATGAAGAATCCCTTAATAAGCAGGGCTTAATGGTTCCAAGATTCCAATTCCAAGAGATTATGAAGAGATTAGATTTGATATTTAAGAAATTAAAAAATCATAAGATTGAGAAAATAATAATCAATGGTGACTTAAAGCATGAATTTGGGACTATTTCTGACCAGGAATGGAGGCATACATTAAAACTCTTAGACTACTTTGAAAAACACTGTAATGAAATAATTTTAATCAAAGGAAATCACGATACTATTTTAGGTCCAATAGCTAAAAAAAGAAATGTTAAGGTTTTAGAACATTTTAAGTTAAAGGATATTTTAATTATCCATGGAGACTCAATCCTCGATAAGAAGTTATTGAAAGATGTCAAAACTATTATTATCGGACATGAACATCCTGCTGTTTCTGTTAAAGAAGGTCCAAGAGTGGAGTTATTTAAAGCTTATCTCGTCGGAAAATGGAAAAAATATAATCTGGTTGCACAGCCTTCATTTAATCTGGTAACAGAAGGTACGGATATAATAAAGGAAGCAGGTTTAGGTCCTTTTTTAAAAAATAATTTGAAGAATTTTAATGCTATAATTGTCGGGGATAAGCTTTATGGATTTGGGAAACTGGGGGATTTAATTTAGCCTTTGTACAACTTCCCCAACAAATCAGCTTTTGTTATCAGCCCAATTAGTTTGCCAGATTCAGAAACCAAAACCGTAGGGTAATGCCTCAATAAATTAGAAACAACCTTAACAGAAGCTGTCTTTGCAACTGTTGGTGGCGTTTCTTCCATTATATCTGCTATTTTTTTGCTTTTTTTGCTCATCAAAGCGTCCAATAAAGTTGATTCTGATACAAGACCTATAACATTATGGTCATCCAGAACAGGCATCTGCGAGATTCCAAACTTTTTCATTTTATTAATGGATTCCCTAATATTATTGTTTGGAGCAACACTAATGATTTTCTTGTTCATCAATTCTTCTGCTTTAATTTCTTCCTTGTTCTCTAAATCATTTAAGGTTTCAAAAATTTTCTTAGTCTTGGTAAAAGTAGGGTCTATATTATCAGACTCTATTTTCGCAATTAAGCTTTGAGACACATTCGCTCTTTTAGCTAAATCTGTCTGCGTCAAACCCAGACTTTTCCTGATTTTCTTGATTTCACTTAATTCATACGGCATATAGGAGGCGAATTATGTATAGTATTTATTCCTTTCGGAATATTTTTGTCAATAATCTTTTTATAACCGTTTCAAAAGTCAATACTAAAGACAATATTTTATAAAATTGAGGGATAGAATGAAAATGACAAAGATTGAATTTTTTACATCTGAAAGTGTAACTGAAGGACACCCAGACAAAATATGCGACCAGCTTAGTGACGCTATTTTGGACGATTTAATAAAACAAGATATAAAAAGCAGGGTTGCAATTGAATGTCTGACAACAACCGGGACAGTTCATGTTGCTGGCGAGGTAACAACAAAGGGTTGGGCTAATGTGCCAAAGATTGTTAGAGGAACATTAAGGGATATTGGCTATACTGATCCTGAATTCGGAATTGACTGCGAGGATGCAGGAGTCTGGGTAAGCATTCACAGCCAAAGCGCAGATATCTCACAGGGAGTTAGTGAAGGACAAGGAGAGGATAAGGAGCAAGGTGCAGGTGACCAGGGAATGATGTACGGATTTGCTTGCAATGAAACTCCAGAATTAATGCCGTTTCCAGTAATTATGGCTCATAAATTGACAAGAAGGCTTGCATATGTGAGAAAAGAAGGTATTGTTAAAGGCCTTGGGCCTGATGGAAAAAGCCAGGTAAGTGTAGAGTATCATGACGGCAAGCCAAAAAGACTGAATGCAGTTGTGATAGCCCAACAGCATACAGAAAACATAGCAGATAATGAATTAAAGGAGCAGATAAATGAGCATGTTATAAAACCAATTTGTGATAATTTCTTAGATGAAAAAACAAGGATACACATAAACGCTACTGGAAAGTTTGTTATTGGCGGTCCTGAAGGAGATACAGGAGTAACAGGAAGAAAAATTATTGTGGATACTTACGGGGGTATTGGCAGGCATGGCGGAGGCGCTTTTTCAGGAAAAGATCCAAGCAAAGTGGACAGATCTGGAGCTTATGCAGCAAGATATGTTGCTAAAAATATTGTAGCAGCGGGTTTGGCTGATAAATGTGAAGTACAACTAAGTTATGCAATTGGAGTTGCTGAACCTACATCCATTAATGTAGACACTTTTGGCACAAATAAGATTCCTGAAGAAAAAATTGTTGAGCTGGTAAAAAAGCATTTTCCATTAACACCAAAATGGATTATTGAGAAGCTTGATTTGTTAAGGCCTATATACAAAAAAACATCTACTTATGGCCATTTTGGCAGAAATGATCCTGACTTTACATGGGAGAAAACTGATATGGCTGAAATACTTAGGAAAGACGCTGGATTAGAAGAAGCATAAATTAAAGTAGAAGCTTAGTTGCTAAAAACTTCATTACCATATCTTTGTTTTGCCCTTTGTTTTAACTCGCGGTATTCTTTTTCATTAAGGCTTAAAGTGTCTTTTATTTCTTCAAAGCTTGAATACATGCCTAAAAAGTTCAATGCTTTGTCAACTTTGCTATGTTCATAATCCATAATTATCACCTTTTTTAGGAAGTCTTTTTGTCAAATAATGATTTAAAAAGGTTACTGATTGAATATATTTTTTAGTATATAGTTTGGATTGGAATAATAAGATAATAGTCAACGATAAGTTTAAAAACAAAAGATTAATTCTTATAGGGTTAAGGGGCTGTGGGGTAACTTGGCTAGCCTTTCTGGTTTGGGACCAGACGACCCCGGTTCAAAAGGCCATGTTTTCAGTGCATTATGCTACTGGGGCTGTGAAAGTCCGGGCAGCCCCATTTGATTTAAAATTAAGATGGAAAAAATAGAAAAATTAGGTTCTGCAAAGCGTTTTGGAGCAAGATATGGAAGCAAGCCTAAACATAAGTTTGCTGAAATAGAGAAAGAGCAGAGAAAAAAGCATAAATGCCCTTATTGCAATGCTCTAAAAGTAAAGAGAGTATCTCCAGGGATATGGCATTGCAAAAAATGCAATTCAAAATTCACAGGAAAAGCATATACTATTGCAAAAGTAGCAGTTGTTGAAGGAAATCCTGTTGAGGATGATAAAAATTCAGAAAGTGCCCAATTAGAAAAAACCGAAGAAGTTAAGGAAGAGGTAGCATAAAATGGTAGAATACAAATGTTTTCAATGCAATAAAAAAGTTAGCCAAGATTATTTAAGAAAAAAAATCAGGTGCCCTTACTGCGGCAGCAAAATGCTTTTTAAGCCAAGAAATATTGCTACAAAAATAAAGGCGAGATAAGATGGCAGAAGTTTCCAAGGACTCAGAAAAGAAATTAGGTCAATTGCAGATGCTTGAACAAAGCATGCAAAACTTTCTCATGCAAAAACAGCAGTTTCAATTGCAGCAGGTAGAAATTGAATCTGCATTAAAGGAACTGGAAAAGGTTAATGAAGCTTATAAAATTGTAGGAAATATAATGGTATTGTCAAAAAAAGACGATCTTATAGAAGATTTAAAGTCCAAAAAGGAAGTTATTGAGCTAAGAATAAAAAACATGGAGAAGCAGGAATCCCAGTTAAGGGAAAAGGCTTCCAAATTACAAAATGAGGTTCTAAAGGAGATGGGTCAAGATTGAACTAAAAATGGAGCACAAAGATATTACAAGTATGGAACCAGTTCTAGCTGAATTAAAAGATGACTCTACTGTTCCGAAAAATGTCAGGCTAAAGATAGAAAAAGTAATTGAAGTTCTTAAGAGCAATATGGAAATGTCAATTAAGGTCAGCAAGGTCCTTAACGAGCTTGAGGAAATCGCTGATGACGTAAATTTACAGTCCTATACAAGAACACAGGTATGGGATATTATTAGTACATTGGAGAAAATAAAATAATAATACAAATTAAATAATGAAAATAGCCCACCAGATTAAGGTAAAAGTTTTTTCTTACGAGAAGAATAATGAAGATGAAAAGCTAGTCCTTGATAAATTTCTGCAATTATTTCCATTTAATCTAAAAGATGAGAAAATAGAGCTTAAAAATACAAATGCTCTTGGACTTAATGAGAATAAAATAACAATTTTTGAGGTTGCATTAACAAAAGAAAAACATACTAATCTATTCCTAAATAATTTAATTAAAAATTTAGATGAAGAGCAGAAAAAACTTATACTTTCACAATTAGAGTCAAGATTAGATGGTAACTTGGATTTTTTCTTGAGGTTTGACAAGAATGAATACCTGAAAAATAAGAAATTAAAGCTTACAGACTCCGGAAATTGCTTTCATATAGAGATAAGCGTAGCAGCTTTTCCTAAGAAGAGGGAAATAGCTTTAGGTATTGTTAAAGAGATTTTTGGGTAATTCTAATTATGTTATTTTAAAGTAAGACCATGTAGTAAAGCATTAGAAGAACATCAGCCACAATAAGATAAAGATTATCTTCCATATTGAAAATAATTATCTCAAATTATAACACTTCTTTTGGCTTTTTGACAATTTATAGCTCTTTAGACAACAATTTAAGCATAATATAGCCCTATAACCTCAAAAAAAGCATAAAAACCCCTTATCTACTAATATCTTAATAATAAATAATTTAAACCAGTATCAATTCATTCCCACAAAACTTGGGGGTAAGTTATCTTGTTAGAGTTAATAAAACAAGCTAAAATCGGCACCATAATTCCTGTATACAAGGAATTGGACAGTGAAATAAATGCTTTAGAGTACTTTGCAAAACTATCAAATTATGGAAATAAAAAGAATTCTGTACTGATGCAGAGTAATGAGAAGAGTTTTGGTTCTGCAAACCCTTGTTTGATGGTTACTGGCAAAGATGATGATTTTGAAATAACTCCCTTAAACAATTTAGGCAAGAAATTCCTAAACCTCATAAAAAAGGACTTTAAGTTCTGCGATAATGCCATGTTCAGCAAAGGAAAAATAGTTGGAAAATTAGCCCCAATAAAAAAATCCGTTTCTGAGCAGGAAAAACTTAAGCTAAAGACGCATTTAGACGTAATAAAGGCAATTGCATTTAAGTTCAAGCCAGCAAATAAGTCGCCTTACTGCGGATTGTTCGGCATGATTTCCCATGATTTTGCTAATCATATTGAAGGTGTTCCAGGCAATGAAGAGGATTTACTCAAAGATCCTGATTACATATTCTATTTTCTTGATAATACGTTTATAGTCAATCACAAAACAAAGAAAACGTATTTTGTGGCAAATGCTTTAGTGACAGACAACCAGAAAGAAAAACTTTACCAGGAATGTAACAAGACGATAAACAGCTATGAAAAATTAATAGATAAAAAAGTTCCTAAAGGAAAAAAACCAAAGAAGAAAGAATTAAAAATAAGTTATGACACGGGCAAAGAAGAGTTTCTTGGATTGATGAGGAATTTGAGGAAACATATACTTGATAGCAGTATTCTATATGCATCACCATCCAGAACAACTATAACTAGCTATAATTCAGAGCCTCTTGATATATATTCTCAACTGAAAGCTGATAGCCCTGGGAATACATTGTGTTATGTTAATGACGGCAATGGAATATCTGTAAGTTCTGGAGCAACATCATTTTTGAGTGTTTCAGGCTCAGAAAAAACAATAGAGTTGAGCATTTATACAAACAAAACAGCCAGAGCAACAACAAAGGATGAAATAAATAATGATCTGGATAATAAATATGAGATGTTATTAAAAACTGATGGGGATGAAATTGCTTACAACACAATGTTAGTAGATTCTGCAAGGAATGATATTGCTCGAATCTCAGAAACAGGAACAAGATTTGTCAGTAAGTTATTTAGGGTCGATAAACTGCCCATGTACCAATTTATATCTTCCAGTGTTAAAGGAACCTTAAAGAAAGACCTTGATGCTTTGCATGCTTATTTAGCAACAATAAATCCTATAAGCGGTATTCCAAAAACAAAATCTATGCAATTGCTTGGAAAATTGGAGAAAGGTAAGAGATCATTTACTTCCAGTTCTGTTATTTACATTTCTCCGGATAAAGACTTATGGAGCATATCAACAGAACCGATTAGAATAAAGAAAAACTTAGCATATCTTAGGACAAGCTCCAGGGTACTCCATAACAGCAATGACGAAGAAGAGTTCAAATCAGTTAACAATAAAGAAGAGAAGATATTGGATGCAATCAAATCTGCGGGTGGTTTAAGGTGAGAGTCCTTTTTATTGATAATCCGGGTTTTACATACAACCTAGTAGATGAATTTGAGAAAAGAGATTGCGAGATTGTAGTTTACAGAAATGATGTTGATATGAAAGCGATTGATAATGCAATAAAAAGCTTCAAGCCAAAACTTATTGTTATTTCAGGTTATGGAAATGTAAAAGATGCTGGAAATTCTGTTGATGTCATACAGGCTTATCAGGGACAAATACCTATTTTTGGCATTGGGTTTGGATGCGAATGTATTATAGAGGCGTTTGAAGGCAAGGTCGATAGAAGTCCAGTAATTAATCATGGTAACGTAACCCGGATAAGTCATGATGACAAAACTATATTTAAAAAATTAGATAATCCTTTTGCTGCCGGGGTATATAATTCTCTCTCTGCATCAGATGTTCCTTATGACCTTGAAGTATCAGCAAGAAATGGAAATGATATTGTTATGGGCATAAGGCACAAAGAGTGCTTTGTTGAAGGCATACAGTTTGATCCTGGAAGTTTATTAACTGCTGATGGAAGCTTGATTATAGAAAATCTTCTGAATGAAATTGGTAAGAAATAGTTCATTACCCACAAGTAACAAAAATAGAAAGGTTTATAAAGGAGGTAATTTAGTCTAGGACTATGGTAAGCGCAAAACAAAAGGAACAGATGTCAGGATTCATTACAAGACTATTAGAAAATTCAGGACTATACAACATCTTGAAGCATGATAATTCCTATATTCTTGCAATTGAAAAGCCTGGTATTGTAGAGAACCCTAAAACAATTGATGTTCTTGCCCACAATTACCACAGAACAAAAAAAGAGCTAAATGATACATTAGGGCACAACAATTATCATGGAATATCTACCGCCCATATATTTTACAAGGATGACAAGACATTTATGGTAAGGTTAGGCAGCAGAGGCAATATCAAAGATGAACGAAGCCTAAAACGTTATTCTAAAGAACAAAGAGATGCCATGATTCACTTAAGGGATCTTGAAAAAGAAGTTTTAGGTATTTCTAGAGGAGATCTTGCATATTATCAGCCAGAAACAGCGCGTTTAGAAGAGGGTATTAGGAGATTTGAGATGGTAAGAGTTGCTTTGGATTATACTCACATTAGACGAGGAGATCCTGGGTATGGTTTTGTACGGGATACAGTTTCTAAAGACTACAAAGAAGCGCGTCAAATCGGAGCAACAATTACAGGTCCAATTGAATTATTAGTGGGTAATAGGGGTTATGCGGGCATAAGCCCAGTAGAGCCTACCAAGCCAGTAAAACCAGAACAGCCTTCACTTTTTAAGTAACCGGCATATGATACATAGGGATAACATCATCAAAACTGTTTATTTCTCAATAAACCAAATAAGATATTTGATACAAATATCACTAATTCCAACGGACAAGAGGATAATAAGAAAGATATTTAAGGCGGAATTGCTTACTATGAATGATATTTGGGTGCTAAAATGAGAAGAAACGGAATAGCAAAATCATTAGAAAATATACTTGACAATCCTATCGTAGCCGCATCTTTAGATAGAAGTCAACTTATAAGCGGTGTTACTAATCAAGTACTGGGCCATTGGAGTGTTGATTTAAGCCAAAGAAATCCGGCTCCTGCTTTTATCGGAAGTGAAGGTGAAAATCCTAATTACCTTGGAACTGATTTGGATCTTTTTTCTTTTCTAATGTCTTTAAGTCAAAGAAGAGCTGTAATTAACATTCCCGATTATGAAAACTTAAGAAAATCTACCTTAGCCAGTAATCAAGCTGTAGTTTCTAAAGAAAATAGACATGGTCAGCTTCTTTGGTTAGAGTCTAATGCTGAAACGCATGCATTTGATATAGAAATGATTGATTATAATGTAATAGAGAGAAGAAATGGCACAGATAAAGTTGGAGCTCCCAGAAAATTTGCAGTTGTTGACGATTTTGGAGAACTTTATGATGGTTGGACCAACTACGAATGGCTTCCTTCAGAACAAGAAAATAAATTAATTGAAGAAAAGGGCTTAAGGGGTAGACATGGCGCCCTGGAGTTTAGTTATTTTGTTCATCCAAGTAAGGCATTCTCATTTTATGGCTCTCCTTACATAGCTACAAAAATTCTCGGTATGAGAATGAAAGACCAGGCATCATTTTACAGAGAAATAGCAAAGCAATTAAGGGAAGATGGAATTAGGCTGATGTTTCCAAAAGAAGAAAAAGAACGAGTAAAATATGGTTACGAAGGTGAAACAGTCCCACAAAAAGTAAAAACTCTTGAAGCCAAGTTGATAATTCCTGATTTTCATGGGGAATACCCAATACGGGGAATGGAAATACATCGTGGAAAAAAAGTAGTTACAGATTTTGAGGGAATGCCAGATAGTCCAAGGGAAAAAGCAAGCGTTTTAAGATATTCAAAATGGACTGCAAACAAATTAAGTTATAGGTATGGCCCTCCGGTAAGAGCTGCTGCGCGTGCAGTTGAACTGGCGTTTTTCAAATATGGATTAGATAGCCACAGAGGCGGTGAAATAAGGCCGGGTTGGGCTGTTCCAGATTGGAATAGAGATGTTAAAGAAGGACCAACAACAAGAATTGACTGGAATCAATTAAAGCTTAATGACTCTGTTCAACTTCTTTACAGAACCAGAGATACAACTGCTCAAGTCAGAGCAAGATCATAAGTCAACTAAACTCAATAGTTAACTTTTTATAATTCTCAATTAAGCCTTTATTTATGCTAATAAAAAATATCTACAGTAAACTCTATTCCCATTTTGGTCCGCAACATTGGTGGCCTGTGACAAAAGAGAAACAAATTATTCCAAAATACCATAAAAACATTAAATTAAATGAAAAACAAAAATTAGAAATCTGCTTTGGAGCAATACTGACTCAAAATACCAACTGGAAGAATGTTGAAAAAGCTGTAGTGCAATTGAATAAAAACAATTTAATTGATATAAATAAAATCTTAAAAATTAATAATAAAAAACTTGCAAAAATAATCAAAAGCTCCGGCTACCATAACCAAAAAGCAAAGAAACTAAAGAATTTCTGCAAACATATTAATAAAGATCATGATAATAATCTAAAAAAGTTCTTTGGAAATAATATTGAAAAGCTAAGAAATGAACTATTATCTATTAACGGCATTGGGCCTGAAACAGCAGATTCCATAATCCTTTATGCTGCAAAAAAACCCATATTTGTTGTAGATGCTTATGCAAAAAGGATAATAAACAGGATTGGCTTTAAAGAAGAAACTTATGATGAATTGCAAACATTATTTATGAGCAATTTAAAGAAAAATGAAAAACTATATAATGAGTACCATGCTTTACTGGTGGAATTGGGAAAGAATGTTTGTAAAATAAAACCATTATGTCAAAACTGTCCGTTAGAGGAGTCATGCAATAAAAATGGTATATGAACAAATCATAACAATAATAATCATTACCCTAATTATAGTTTTTGTATGGGGTATTTTTAAGAGATTGTTTAAGTTAATGTTTTATGCTGGAATAATTATCTTCTTGCTTCTTGCTGCTAATACCTATTTCATTTACCAAGATTTTAAGGATTTGGGGGAAAATTTTGGTGTTTCTGAAAAAAAGGTTATATTGAAAGATGAGGATAAGGTTCTAACCGGGTTACTGCTTAATGAAGATACCGATTTAATGAATGATGAACAATTAAATGATTATTCTTCTTATCTGAAAGGCGATGATTATGAAAAAATTTTAGGAGATAGCTACAAATTGATGGTATTTGATGTTGAAA
>Ga0208132_1001174_pt1 | contig 11516 bp, 16 predicted proteins | sample ETNtaG_16_FD_185785 | JGI IMG/M metagenome (GOLD analysis project Ga0208132, IMG submission 185785) | Marine microbial and viral communities from oxygen minimum zone, Eastern Pacific Ocean - ETNP201406SV199 (SPAdes) (version 2) | ecosystem: Environmental > Aquatic > Marine > Oceanic ... | reverse complement strand
CAGAAGTTCCAATGGAAAAGATAGATGAAATATTGAAACATGATTTAATGTGGGATGCGGAGACTTGTAAAACTTTGGGATTAGTTGATGAGGTAATTTAATGAAACCACTTCTACCACGATGTTTGATTGGTCATAAATTTGCAAGAATAGATGAAAATAAGAATTATTTTCTTTGTTGTAGAATTCCACCTATAGGTAATTTTAATGAAGATGGTACTTATAAAGAATTTTGGAATTCTAAAAAATATAATGATTTACGGAAAAAATTAAAATATAATTTAGAGAAACAGTCTGCTGAGTGGGATAACCTTTGTTATGAGTGTCCACATTATGTGGAAAATAAAATGTTATATGAGAGTGGAGAAATTGTAGATGATTTACCAAAAACGGGACCAAGGACGTTTGATATTGAGGTAGGAAACTCGTGTAATCATAGATGTAATTTTTGTTGGTTTTGGTCTTATGATATGCTGGACAATAATGCACAACGAAAGGATTTTAAAGGTTGGGCAAAAAAACAACTTGATTTAGAAACTTATATTTCGATAGTTGATGATTTGAAAGAACTTGGGGGATGTGAAGAAATTTCTATAAGTGGTGGTGGTGAACCATTTATTATAAAAGATATTATGAAGATGCTTGAACATACGAAAAAATTAGGTTTTAACCTTAAAATATTTACTAATTTTTCACGAACCAACCATGACAATATTGATAATTTTATTAAATGGGGAGTTGATAGGTTTGAAATCAATATATCAGCTGGAACTGAAGAAACTTATTGTAAAATAAGAAAATTAAAATCTAAAGATTGGATTCTGTTATTAGATAATTTGAGATATATGAAAGAGAGAAAAGAAAAATTAGGTAAGAATCTACCTGGATTTAAATATGTAGTTATAGTAACGAAAGAAAATATAGAAGAAGTCGATGAAATTTTTGAGTTGGCAATTAAATGTGGTTCTTATTTTATAGATTTTCGAGATTTAGTTTCAGAGGGAGTTTATAATGGTAAAGATTTATTACCATCTAAAAAACAAATTAAAATTTTTAATGAGAAGTTTTTCGAAAATACAAAAAAGTATGATTTAAAAGAAGTTAAGGGTGAATATTATTATTATTCAGAAAAATTAAAATTAGGAGTGTTTAATGAACATCTTAATTATTAAGGGAGAATAAAATGGCTAAAAGAAAACCATTACAACAACCACAAAAAGAAGTTCAAGTGGATTTGACAAAGGCAGATACTATAAAATGTGATGATTGTGGAAATTATCTTTTCATTACAGCACACGTGATTAAGAGAATTTCACCAATTATGTCACCAACAGGACAAGAAGCACTTGTACCAGTTCAGGTATATAGTTGTGGAAATTGTGGTAAAGTTCCAAAGATGTTTCTGGAAGGCAGTGGACTTGGTTTGGATGAAAAAATAAATAAACCAAAAGAAGATGCACTTTCACGACCAGATTTGATGGGATAATGTTAGAAGAAATATCATTAGAGATATCAAATTATTGGACATCAAATGATTTTTTAACAGAGAGTAATAAGAGTTCTGGAACTTTTGTTGCATTTGATTGGAGAAAAAATTATTTATCTGAGATAAATACGAATATTGATTTAGAAGAATTAGAACTTAAAAATTTTAAATTTGATACTTTTGTAGATTTTTTAAAAGATAATAATTTTAATCATGTATTGGGATTAAAAAATGTAGCGTTTGAAGATAATCCATCTCTAGAATGGACAGATAAATTTAAAGAAATATTAAAATCTAATGAGATAGACTATGATGAATATATGATAGGTAGATATCCAGCGCCAATTCCAGAATTTGATGTACCAGATAACATTTTTATTTTAAGATATTCTTATGATGAATATTCCCGAGTAGACCAGTTTGCATCAAGACAGTATTTATTTGAACTCTTTATTCTCAGAAGTGAGTGGAAAAAATATTACAAAGACGTAGCTTCTGAAGAAAAAACGCGAATTATAATTTTTATTAATGATATAGAAAATTTAATATTACATGAGAGTTTTGATAAATGATTAAAAAACCTTTATCGTGCAAGTTAAGACCATCTGATATTAATACGGATTTAGAATGTTTATTGTTAAGTGAAGTTGGTAGTTATGAAAAGATTATTAAAGAATTACTTTATGATATACACGAAGAATTTTCTGGTGATTGGAATGAGATTTGGTCGTTTGATGATGTAATTGATAGATTTGATAAGGGTGAAATTTTATGGTTAGTATTAAAAGATGACAAACCAATAAGTTGTAGTTGGATATCAGTTAAATCTAAAAAGAATCTGTATGTCTATAATACTTGGTTAAAACCAAAATTACGAGGAACAGGTTTATTTAAAAAGATATCATTGGTAAGAAATGATAGATTGTATAATTTAGGTTATGAAAAACTTCTATGTGTTACTGATAATATTTGTGCAGAAAAAGGATTAAAAAGAATTGGATATAAGGATGATAATTGGTTAAATATACATTATACATTTTGGACAGGTGGTTATGATTCTACTTTTTTGATTTATAAATTTTTATTGGAAGAAAAAATAGTTCAACCTATTTATATAGACGATAGAGTAAATCATGGTGGTTATCATGCAAATCCACTTGTAAAACAAAGAGGTGGTGATACTTATCCAAGAAAATCAACTGAAATAGAATTGGAAAGAATGGATTGGTTAAGGCAAAGAATTTATGAAAAAATTGAAAAGTCTAAATACTTATTATTGGAAACAATGGTTATTGATGAACCAATAAAAGAAGATGAAGAAGTAAGTAGAATTATAGAGAAATATAATGAGTGGATACCAGAACCATTATACAAAGACAAACAAGGCGAACCACATTGGTTAGAAGCACAGGCAGATATAATTACGAGATTCCAGAGAGATTTTCCATTTGAGATATTTTATTCTAATGATTATATTGAGGGTGAAGTGTGGGAAGTGTTAGATGATTCAATTGGAGAAGATGGTAGGCTTAACGTAGATATATTACCAGAGGAATATAAAGAACTTAGTATATTTGAGGGATTCAATCAACCATTGAGAACCACTAATAAAAAGAAAATGTTAGAAGAAGCAAAAAAACTTGGGTTTGATGATTTGTTATATTATACTTGGACTTGTTGGTATCCAGTTGATGGAAAACCATGTAATAAATGTAAAACTTGTAGTGAAAGGATAATAGAATGTCGGAGTATTGGGGATACCATTTAATACTTGATTGTAAAGGTGGTAAAAAATTTACAAAAAATCCTAAAGAAGAAATAAAAACTTTCATCAAGGAACTTGTAGAGAAGATAGATATGGTTGCATATGGAGAACCAAATATAGCATATCTACCAACACCAGATACCCCAGAAAAATCAGGATGGTCGGTAACTCAATTAATTTATACGAGTACTATTACTTGTCATTTTGCAGATGAAAGTGGTAATTTTTATTTAGATGTATTTAGTTGTAAAGAATTTGAAATAGAGAAGGTTACAGAGTGTGTGGATGAATTTTTTTCACCACTTGAAACAAAAAGTAGATATTTATTAAGAGAATAAGGAGTAGTTATAATGAATAAAATAATAAGGTTATTGTTGATAGGAATGGTTTCAATGTTATCAGCTCAATCATCAATCACAGTCAAAAATTCAGTTATTGGATATGCTGAAGTTGGAGACACCGTATCGTTTAGTAAACCAATACTTTTTTCGTATGTAAAAAGTGATGACTCAAAATGGTTTGCAACCTTTTTTTGGGGACCCACTTGGAATGATGAGAAAATCTATATTGAAGAATTATTTTATAAACCATATAGTGTCGCCAATGGTGGTAAGTTCAATATTGGATTTGGACAGCAACTAATACCATTTGGTTCTAATTTACCCTATCTTGATTTAACAAGACGAGATATGTTTACCTATCAGACCAGTTGGGATGTCGGTGAATTAGTTCTTGGTAGAGGTGTTAGTGTCTATGGTGCACTCGGTGAAAAAGGTTATCTTGAAACTTATTTTGGTGATGATATAAATCACAGTTGGAGTGACTACACTTCCGCTCGTGTATCATATGAAGTAGCAGGTCAATTCGTAGCACTTTCAGTTGATAATCAAGAACGACAATCAATTGATGTTAGTGGATTGAATGATAAGATAGAATATATCGCCGAATATAGTTTGAGTGATGAGTATTATTTCGCTCGAGCAGTTATTAAACCTGGACTTTATGGGTTAAATTTACTTGCAGGATATGAGAGTTTTCCTAATAAAGATGCAAAACCACTTTATGGGGTTATGTGGACTTTTGATGGAGAGTATCCTGGTAGTTTTTTATCCGTAGAGTTTAGTGGTAAAGGAGATTTAACAGTTAAAATAAATGCCGACCTCGGTATTCTAAAGTTAGGAGATACTAAAAATGAATAAGTTTACAAAAGGAATACTGATATTATTTGGTTCAATTCTTGCATGGTCGAGTCTTGAAGTTACAGGCAGTTATATCTTTGCAGAGGGTGCAGGTCCCGTTACATTGTTATCCACAAGGTTCTTGATAGCAACTCTTTTGTTTGGGGCAACCATTCTATTTCAGAAATATAGAACTGGAAAAAATCTATTTCTTGTGGAAAAACAAGATATAAAACGATTTTTGACAAATGGTGCATTTCTTGCCGTTCATTTGGTTACTTATTGGTTTGGTTGGGAATATTTAGATCCTAATATTCCAGTAATCTATGGTATTTTTTACTTTTATCCATTTGTATTGGCACTCGTTGCCGTATATTTGTATGGAGAAAAGTTTAGCATTAATAGGAAGATTGCAGTAGGACTTGGAACAGTTGGTTCATTGTTTGCTATTGAATTTCTGCCCACATTTTCAACTGAAGCACTGAATGCTCCTGGTATATTATTGTGTGTAGTGGCAGTTGCAGCATGGGTTGGATATTTGTTAGTAGGACAGACTATAGTGAAGAAATATAAACCACTTACTATCGTGTTCTACGATTTTCTACAAGTGTTTATTTATGCTTCATTACTACAATCACCAGCAACTACAATTTCACAACTAACCACTCATAATCTATTGGCAATTCTTTATATTGCAATCGTGGCCAGTTACATTGCATATTTGGCTTATTGGACAGCAATTAAATATATCGGAGCCAGTAACGCAGGAGTTGGTGAACTTTGTTTTGGTTCATTTTTTGCAGTAATAATCGCTTATTTCTTTTTAGACACGGCACCATCAGTATATCAACTATTAGGTTTGGGATTACTTTCAGGCGGCATCTTTTTGATTTATAAAGAAAAAGAAGTAGTTTATGATTAATGAATATGTTGTTGAAAAAGATGGATTTGCATTTGAAGTTCCTGAAAATCATAATTTCAAATTTGAATTATTAGAGGGACAACAAATGTTAGATGTCGCCATTTGGAGTAAAGATAATCCAAAAAAGGAATTTCTTAGTATGCACATGACCTTGTGGAAAAATGGTAGAAAGATTTCTAAGGGATCACAATTATGGTCTGATTATAAAATACGGAGGGTTATTGCAGAATGTATAGATGAGACTGAATATGAGTCATCTAAAGATGGGTGGTTTCACCATTTCTTAACAGGATATTGTGATGATGAAGAAAATAATGGAAGAGGAAGTTGTAAAACAAATATTCTTAATAGTATTGAAAAATTTGGATTAGGGGTTGAGAATCTGAATGATAATACAATAAATTTATTTTTAAAGGTGGGACCCAGGACAGATGAGTATAGATTAAAGGCAGACAAATCTGATGCCAAAAAGGGAGATTATATAACTTTTAAAAGTCGTATTGATTTAATAGTTTCTGTATCAATTTGTCCACAAGTAGATTTTATTGGTGGTTTTCATTATAACATAGAAAATTCAAAATCAATAAAGATTTCAATATATGACTAAGGAATAATATAAAATGCCATTTTTAGCAAAAAGATCAGATTACTTAAAGACTCCAGAACAAGCTTTAGATATAGCAATAGAAACCTTGAAATTGGAACGAGACGATTAGATACGTTAATTTAGGAGAGGTTTCCCCTGAAATTTATCTGGCCCTTTGGGAATACGATAATTGTGTTACTCTTAGGGAGCCACTTCTTATAAAGTTTACTCAAGATAGAACATTAGTAGAATTTTGGCAGGGTCCATGTTGGGATGATAAAACTAAAGAATGGTATATGCCATTTTCAGATTTAAGTCAATATTTTATTTCACCAGAATTATCAGATATTTTTATGTGTAGACCATATGTGAAATTAGAACTTCCATATGATGCAGATATGTCTTATTATGTAATGAGTAAATATGTTACAAATTTTATTATGTTTTATCCTGGTATTGGAAGGATAAAAGAGGATAAGGATAAGAGATCAGAAATATTTGAAATATTTTTTGATAGTACACGAAAAGTATTAAAAAATGAATATAATATAAAAACTAAGATACCACGAAATATTAATAATTCACCAACAAATGATATATTTTTTAAAGATGATGATAAGTGGAAAAAATTTCTTGGTGCAATGTATAGGCCCGCATGTAATAATTATGGTTTTATTGATATGAGTATAACATACAAATTTGATTCAGAAATAGCAAATAGAGTTAGAAAATTTGGTGGTGGGATAAGAGTTAAAAAATTTGATGTTGATGATATAAAGGATATGGTTGGTGGGTTGTGGGAAGTAGATCCTACTATTGATAAAGATGAATTAGATTTAGAAGTTGTTACTCGTGTGTCTAAAAAGTTGGGATTGTCTATAAAAAATGATTCGTTGACTGGTGATGAAATGGATAAATTATTTGAGAGGGGCCATAGAAGATTGACAGAAGAACAATGGTATTTATATGGTAACAATGATGGATTTGAAATTAGGTATTGATGGTGGTTATATTTTTTAGTCAGTATGCATCTTTTTCTACTGAGTTTAATGAAGTATATGAAAGTATTTTATTGAAACTCAAAGAGAAATATTCAGACAAAAATATTTTTTATAAATTACACCCATGCATTGAACGAGAAGAGTGGAAACAAGAATTAGATATTTATTAAGACAATAATAAGGAATGGTTATATTGAATAAAATATTAATATTGTTGATGGTTGGGTCGTTATCGGCACAAACAAACATACAATTACATTATGATGTAGAACGAAAATATAATACTTCAACTTTAGAAATGTTTAAAGTTGATGAGTATGGTTCGACATTTTGGTTTGTAGATTTTGATTATGAAAATGGTAATTCTGGTATATGGGGCCCCAAAAGTACATCAATGGCTTATTGGGAGTTTACAAGAATTTTTAACATAGATAAAGTTGGATTAGGAATACAATATAATGGTGGATTAAATACTTATGGTAGTTTTGATCCAGTTTGGTTAGTAGGAGTTGAGTATTCCATTAATTTAGGTAGTTTGACATTACTTTCAAGTGTATGGATACGAGAAACTGAATTATATGGTACAGGATATCAATATACTGCAGTTTGGTTTAAACCGTTTAGTGATAGGATATCTTTTATGGGATTTTTGGATGTCTGGAATGAAGATGAAACTATTGTTTTGATGACAGAGCCACAAGTATGGTATAGTTTCGGAAATTTAAGTGTTGGGGGAGAGGTAGAGATTAGTCAAAAACAGATATTTCCAACGATTGGTTTAAAGTGGGATTTTTAATATGAGTAATGAATTATTATTTCTACTACAGATAATAGTTTCTCTTTCTTTTGTTTTAGGATTATATAGACTTGGAAAGGAATGGTTAATTTCGTATATTGGATTTGCCGTAATTTTATCACAGATTTTTGTCAATAAACAATTTGATTTATTTGGTTGGGCTGTAAGTGGTGGTAATGTTATGTATGCTTCTATATTTTTAGCCACAGATTTGTTAAGTGAACATTATGGTAAGAGTGAAGCTAAGAGAGCAGTACATATTGGATTATTTTTGTCTGTTGTGTATTTAATATTATCACAATTTATTATTGCCTATGTACCTAATTCTGCAGATTGGGGAGCGTCTGGTTGGTTAAATGGACTATTTTCATTAAGTCCATCTATTGTTATAGGTAGTTTATTGGCATATGTATGTGCACAATATAATGATATTTTTCTTTTTCATTATTTGAAAGATAAGACCAAAGGAAAACATCTTTGGTTGAGAAATAATGGTAGTACATTTGTTAGTCAATTTATAGACACAGCAATTTTTATATCATTTGCATTTTGGATATTACCTAAGTTGTTAGGTCATACAGATATGTTATTATCATATAATATTATGTTTGAGATATTTATAACTACATACGTGTTTAAGTTGTTTGTTGGTGCAATAGATACCATCTTTATTTATTTGAGTAAATATGTATGAAAATTTTTGAAATTGGAGTGTTGAAAACTGGTACTACTTCTCTTGGCACGGCGTTTGAAATTTTAGGATTTACTCATCAGGGATGTAGTTTTATAGCTATGGACAAATATTATAAATCAACTGAGTTTAAAACACATAAGGGATATTGGTGGAAAAGACCACCAGATAAAACTATATTTGATATAATTGATAAATATGATTCTTTTGAGGATAATCCTTGGAGAAATATAGATTATGAGATATTAGATAGAAGGTATCCTAACAGTAAGTTTATTATATTGGAACGGGATGATGAAAGTTGGATTAGAAGTTTGGAATATTGGTGTTCTCCCGACGCCAAAGGAAATGAAGAATGGGAAAATTGGGATAAATGGAATAGGAATATAATTGATACACGTTGGGTAACTGATAGAGAAAATTTAATAAGAGAAAAAATAGAATGGAAACATACAAAATATAGTATGATTAAAGAATATTTTAAAGATAGAACGGATAATTTGTTGGTGATGAATATTTGTGCGGGAGAAGGTTGGGAGGTATTATGTTCATTTTTAAATAAACCAATTCCAGATATTCAATTTCCAAAATTAAATGTATGGGCATCAGATATGGAAAATCCTAACCCAAATCCGTTGATAGATTCAAGAAATCCATTTCCAACAGGATAATGAAGGAGTATTAGTATGGCAATAGATTATTCATATAGTTCTGTTAATTTATCAGGACAAGTTACAAAGAGTTTAAAAGATGTTAGTCAGTATATTACTGCAAGTGCAGGGGGCTGGCCTGATTATAAAGTTGGGATGATTGCTGGATATGATTTTACTATTGAGAGTGGATCTGGTGATACAAAAATATATGAATTTAATACTAACGTTGCATGTTGTTATGATGCTCCGATAGCTCCAAAGGTTAATGGATTAGCATCTTATTTATCTACACAAGACATTGATACTCTTTATGTTTATGGAGTATGGTATGGTGTGGAGGCACAAAACCCATCTTTATCATTTTATAGTAAATTGAGTTCAAGTGTCGCAGAACATAATATTTCATCCTCATTAATTTTACAGAGTCAAACCTATGTTGATGGTGTTTTACCAGACACAAGTTGGCAAATTAAATCTGGATCTAATGAATATACTTTATTTATAGCTTCACCATATAGATATCCTGAATTAAAACCATTATCAAGTGGATCTTGGAATAAATTAAATTTTAGAAGTATACTTCAGAGATCACCATCTTCATCTTTAATGATTGATGAATTTAATCCCACATCCTGTACCCCGAATGGTACTTACCCAGATTACATTGTTAAACGACAACAATATGATAGAGGATTGTTGAGTGGAAAGCTAAATTTTTATTTTTATGAATCCGATCATTTTATTAGTTTAAGTCAGTCGTATGAAGATGGTAATTATTATGGTTTTTATCCATATTTTGAAAAATATATTATAGGAAGTGGTAGTGATGATGTAAGTGGTTATTTGTATAACTATGAATACAATCAAATATTTTTACATAGTTATGATGGTATAGTAGATTTGGGAGCTGAACAATGTTCTCATAGGTTAATTCCATCTTCAAGTGATGATTTCAGAAAGTGGGAAATTGTACCTTCAATACAATATCGTCATATAGCATCAAGTGGTAGTAACATATCTATGTTTGATGGTTCAACGAAACAAGTGCAAGATTTAGTTGTTGGTGATAATGTTAAGGCCTTGAGTATTGATAGTCTAAATCCACAAGGTAGTGATTTTGCAACTTGGACGTCTGGTTCGATATCTGGATCAATTACTGGTTCTCGTATTATAGATATTGATTCAAAAATTATACCAGCATATTATAATATCAATAACACATATAAATTACCAGATAATTATGGAAGATTGGTAGAGAAAATAGATTCCGTATATCGATTCAAAGCACCTTCTGAAATGGATTTGGAATGTAGTTTTGTAAGTTCATCTGGAGAGGATATTTCAATTACATCCAACACTTATGTTATATCTGATGAAACTTATTATGCAGTTGATCTTGGTGGGGCAGATTTATTTTATGTAAATGATATTTTGGTTCATTCTTAAAAAATATAAAGGTTATGAGTAATAAAATTTTTGTTTTTGGTTATAATAAAACTGGAACTATGAGTTTGTCAAGTGCTTTAGAAATTCTTGGTTATAAAGTATTACACACGGGAAGTAATAACTTTAAAGGAAGTCTTTTTAAGATAGCAGATAATTTACATATTCTAGGAAAAAATATATTAGATGGGTTAGACGAGTATGATTGTTACTTGGATTATCCTATCTATGAACCTACGGTTTTTAGTCATATTGTACATGAATACCCAGATGCCAAATATATTAGTCTAATAAGAAATTTAGATGGTTATGTAGAGTCTGTTTTGCAAGCTAAAGTTAGAAAATTAAGGGGAGGTAATTTTGATAATTGGAATTGGTTAGGTGTCGGTAATGAAGAAGTGTTTAAGAGTTATCCAGAATATCAAAGGGAATGGGTGAAAAATAGAACCGAGTTTAAACACGATAGCAATATAAGTTTATTGTTTAAGAATAATATTAACTATTTAAATATGAACATATGCGATAATGGAGATGGCTGGGAAAAATTATGTAAATTTTTAGATAAAGAAATTCCTAATGTTGATTTCCCATATAAAAATAAAAATATTGAAATATGAAAAAACAAAGGTAAATGATTGGTTGCTAGAATTTATTGAAGGGTTTGAGGATTTTTAAACTATTTATTTAAAAGGTTTTAATTTATGAAAAATAAAGGTCTATTCGACCACATCACACACATTACACAAAAACAGACCAAAGGTTATTGGAATTCTCTAAACGAAACAGAGAAGAAGCAATGGTCTAACTATATGATACATAGATTTCTATCTATGAAGATGGACTATGTTGATGTGGTAAATGAAATTCAGAGATACAATCTTAAACCAAAAGATTTGTATAAGTTATACACCAATGTTCTTCCAAAGAAGAAAGAATGGTTAAAATACATTAAAGGAAAAAAGAAGATGAAACATGAAAAGTGGTTATTGGAAATAA
>Ga0208132_1001159_pt1 | contig 11598 bp, 9 predicted proteins | sample ETNtaG_16_FD_185785 | JGI IMG/M metagenome (GOLD analysis project Ga0208132, IMG submission 185785) | Marine microbial and viral communities from oxygen minimum zone, Eastern Pacific Ocean - ETNP201406SV199 (SPAdes) (version 2) | ecosystem: Environmental > Aquatic > Marine > Oceanic ... | reverse complement strand
CGACGCCGTGCCGCTGGTACTGGTCGTCGACGACGAGGGTGCCGTGCGCCACCACCACCTCGGTCCGGTCAGCAGCACACACCTCTGGGCGTCGCTGGCGGAGGTCCGCCAGCCCGGCTCGGTCCCGGGCGACTGCAGCGCATCCTGACCGGGCCGCAGGCCGGTCACGAAGGCCGAACGACCGTTCCGGCTCCCGCTGTTCCGACGAAGCTGGTCCGACCTGACGGTCCGTCCAGCCTTGCCACGACGACGATCGCAGCAGACGACTCGATCTCCACGACCCCGGGCGGAAGGGCGAACTCGACCATCATGCCCGGGTCCAGTTCGAGGTGGGTGGGAAGGAGTTCGCCCGCGGCCCCGACCTCGTCGGCGTCCCCCACCGGAACGAGGCCCAGGTCGACTTCGGCGATGCCGGCTCCAGCCGGGTTGAACACGACCAGCGACGCCGACCCTCCGCTTTCTGCCCGGCCGGAACGCACCCACCACTTCGTTGCGGCATGGTCGACGGCACTGGTGACATCCAGCCCCACGGGGGCCTGACCGGCCTCTGCGTCGACGGCGGCACGGGTGACGAGGGAGGCCGAGACGGTCGGCGCATCGAGGGACCGGACCTCGATCAGGAACGGTCCCGCACCGTCGAGTCGGCCGTCCCCGAAGAGGTCGAGGACCTCCCTCCGGCCGGCCCGGAGGACGATCCGGAAGGGCTCGACGGTGAACTCACCAGAAACAGGATGCGGAACGACCTCGACGTCGACCGTCTCGTCACCGGCGTTGAGCAGCGCGACCGAGGCACCGTCGTCTGCCACCGGCGGTCCCGGGAAGAAGAGCCGTCCGGCATCACCCGGCGCGCCCAGCGAGAGGTCGACGCCGTGCCAGGCGTTCGGTGAGGTGCCGTCGCCGTACTGGAACAGCGCCGTCACCAGCTGCCCGACACGCACGTCGACGACGGCCGAGACAACCTCCGAGTCCGCTATCCGACCGGTCAGGTCGAAGGCGACGAGCGAACGGCCGTCCACCACGACGCCCTGCGAGTCGAGCGACTCGCGGCGTCCCAGATCGCCGATCAGCCGGAGGTCGGCGACCGCTGTGCCGGGAAACGGGTTGTGCAGGAGCAGGACGGCGGTCGTGCCCGGTCGCTCGGTGGTCCCCCACGGATGCCGCCAGGTGGCCGAGGTGACCGTGGCGCAGGGCTCGTCGTCCATCCCGGCGGACGCCTCACCGACGATCCGCTGGTCGACGAACAGCCCGCCGGCCGGGACCTCGACGGTGACCGCTGCGAACCGGCCATCGGGAACGAACGGACCCGGCCGGAACTCGATGCGCTCACCGGCTTCGACCTCGAAGACGCGCGGCACCCGGTGGTCGCCCTCGTCGACGATCGTGATGTGACCCTCGACCGGCATCTCCGTCGGGTTGGTGAGAGCCACGATCCGGTCGTCCACCCCGGGCGCCCCGGGCGTCGGGCCCTCGCAGAACCAGACATCGGCCGATCCGTCGGATGCAGCCCGCTCGGAAACCGCCGACGCCACGTGATCGGTGGGAAGCCGTGCCTCGGGGTCGACGGAGAACGCGACGGCACCGATGAGCAGCGCAAGAAGCGCCACGATCGCCGGGGCGCGGACGGCGTTCATGCGTCCACCCGCCGCCTGCCCCGCCCGACGTGCGCCCAACTTGTCGCCAGCAGCACGACGACCACGATGGCCGACTGCCGTGTCCGGACTCCCCGGGAGCCCACCTCGGCATCCATCACGATCGCCGCCCGGGTACCGGCGGCGATCCGGGCCGACGGGAACGGACCCTCGATCACCTCGACGGATCCGGCACCCTCGATCGGTTCCAGGCTCCACCACCCGGACGGTCCGACCATCGCCCGGTATGTTCCGTCGACCGGCGGGACCACCTCGAACCGATCCCACGCCGGGCGCTCGACTGCGACGGGAACGGCGCTACCCGTCCGGTCCCTGACCACTGCGTGGACCGGTTCGGCGACCGTGTTTCGAAACACAGTGACGGACCGGTTCAGTCCCTCGACCCGCTCGAGGTCCAGTTGTCGGGTGAGCGCTGCCATGAGTTCTTCGGGCGGCGGAGGTTCGACCGCCGTATACGGCGCTGCTGCGCTGCGCTCGACGACCACCAGGTGCTGGATCCCCCAGTCGGCGACCTCGACACCGAGTCGGCTGGTCCGGCCCTCGAGGAGTTCGAGCATCGCAGTGCGGACCTCCCGGATCCCTGATCCGTCGCTCGCACGGAACGGCACCTGGTCCGACAGGTCGGGGGCGCCGTCGGTCAACGCCATCGCCAGGCCGTCATCGAGGGCGACCCCTGCCGCCGGGAGGATCGACGGCTCCCCCAGCCACAGCACACGACCTACACCGCCGCGCGATCCGTCGTAGGCGACACCGCCCTCGTCACCGAAGATCGGCAGGGCCGCATCGAGCCCGCGTGGCGGCAGTCCCCACCTTCCGTCGAGCGAAGCTGCGACGACGGGGGCCACTCCGACCAGCAGCGCCAGGGCTGCGACGGGTGGCAGGAAGTGGCGCCAGCCGAAGGCCCGTCCGTATATCCCCACACCGATCGATGCCGCCCCGACGGCGGCTGCCCAGGCCAGGCCCAGTGCGGCCGGGACGAGCACCAGTTCGGCCGCCGGCATCGACCCCGACCACCAGCCCTGGTCGAGCACCCAGGCCAGGCCGAACCCGCCCGCTGCGACGATCAACGCCCTGACCACCAGGGCGAGGCGCCAGCCGGACGCCGTGAGGAGCGCCAGGACCGGGATGACGAGCAGGGCCCAGCCCAGGTGGCCGCCTCCGAATGGCCCCGTGTCGAAGCGCAGGATGGTGGGGATGCCCAGGTCGGCTGGCGCCCAGGTCCCCGGTTCGACGAATGCGGCGACGTGGTCGCCCCCCGGCAGGCGATCCAGTTGGTGGGCATGGAGGAGGGCCGAGACGACCGTTGCCCCGGTCGCCACCAACAGGAGCCTCGGTATGCCGGCGAGGCTGCCGGCCAGGATGCTGCCCACCACGAGCCCGGTCGCCACGACGCCGGCGAGCACGACCACCGTCGGTTCCATGCCGATCGCAACCGCCAGCACGAGGCCGGTGACCAGCGCCTCTCCCCAGAGTCCGCCGAGACGGGTGCCCGGGCCGGGGTCGCCTCCCTTGCGTCCGTAGGGCACCACGCCCTGCGCCACCGCCAGGCGGTGCGCCACCCAGGGCAGCACCGCGTAGGCGGCCAACGGGGCGAGGCGTCCCTCGGCCAGCGAGTTGTACGGCAACGGGACGGCGAGGTATGTGAGGACGGCTACCGCCCTCGACCTTCCTCCTCCTATCGGGCGGACCAGGCGCCAGACGCCGACGGCGCCGATCGGAAAGGTCGCAAGCACGGCAGTAGCCAGAAGGACGGCGCCGCCCCAGGGGAACACCTGTCCGGCAAGGCCGATGAAGGCGAACCCCTCGTTCAGCGGCGAGGCTATGCCCCCTCCGGTGGGTCGCCAGCCGGTCCACCAGGACAAGGCGAGGTCGAACGGATCCGAGGGGATGGCCTGGAACCTCCCGATGGCCGGCAGCCCCCTCGTCAGCAGATGTCGCGACCCGAACCCGAGCACCGCTCCTCCGACGAGCAGCGCAATGCCCCCGGGCCCGAGCAGGGCGGACCAGAACTGGTGCAGCCGGAGGCGGCCGGGCGCCTCGGAACCCGTGCCGACCGACGCACCGCCGGTGACCGCCCGGTGGAAGGATCGGTGCGGTACGTCGTGGCGCACGTACAGACGTGTCTGGTCGCCACCGAAGTGGTGGTCGACGGTGGCACGGCGGGACCGGGCGGAGGCCATCCGGCGCAGGTTCCAGGGCCACGCGGCGACGAGACCCCTGATGTGTCGGAACCGGCCGACGAGGAGCCCGTAGGCGACGCCCAACAGGGTCGCCAGCATCAGTTCGGCCACTGCAGTGCCGCGATGCACCGGGTCCTGGTTGACGAGCGTCATGCGCAGCTTGTGGCGCGGCCTGAGCCTCTGGGGGTCGGTCCGACGCCTCCTGGTCCGACGGCCCCCGACGCTCCTGCCGACGGCCGTCGGAGCGGTCAGCACCGAGGCCCCCGCCAGCCGGGCGCGCCAGCAGAGGTCCAGCGAGCCGTCGAGGAAGCGGATCTCGGGGTCGAAGCCGCCGATCGCCTCGAACAGGTCGCTGCGGACCAGCAGGGCCGATTCGGACGTGGCGAAGACCTCGCGGTCGGCGTCGTACTGGCCCTGGTCGAGTTCGCCGGGTTCGAAGCGTGGGACCGCCGCTCCGTACCGGTCGACCCATGAGCCCATGTCCTCGAGGTGGCGGGGATCGGACCCGTCGAGCACCTTGGGCCCCACGATGCCGGCGTTGGATCCGAGGGCGCACTCGACCATGCGCCGCACCGCCGTTCCGTCGAGGACGAGGTCGTCATGGAGGAAGAGGTGGAAGGCTCCACCGTGTGTGCGTCCCATGGCGACGTTCGCCGCCGCGCCGAAGCCGGGATCACCCGGTGCCGGCGTCACCTCGGCCCACGGCAGGACGGCCACCACGCGTTCTGCCAGCCCCTTGCGACGGCCGGCGTCGACCACGAGCACGTCGAGGTCGCTGTGGTCCTGGGCGCCGATCGCCGCCAGGACGTCTTCGAACCAGTCGCCCGGGTCGTGGGCGACGAGCACGAGGCCGACGAGCGGGGTCGCCGGTGGTGGTCCCGGTCCCTCCGCTGCCGGGTCTCCGGTGTGCTGCCGGCCGGCGGTCTGGTCGGTGTCCACGGTGCCCGGACCCTAGTCCCGGGTGCCCCTACCATCGGCGCAGCGGGGACGGCGGTCTAGGGTGCGACCGTGCACCCGCCCGACCCCTGTTGCCGCCCGTGAAGGCGTTCGTGACCGGGGCCTCGGGGTTCGTCGGACGGCACCTGGTGGCCCACCTCGAGGACTGTGGCGACGAGGTCGTGCAGACCGACCGGTCCGACGGCGGGCCGGACCTGCTCGATGCCGACGGGTTCGCTGCTCTGGTCGCCGAGGTGCGCCCGGATGTCGTGTACCACCTCGCCGGCCAGGCGGACGTGGGTCGATCCTGGTCGGCTCCCGTCGAGACCCTCCGGGCGAATGTGGAGGGCACCTACAACGCCCTTGCCGCAGCACGGGCGGCGGAGGTGGGCCGGGTGGTCACGGTGACCAGCGCTGACATCTACGGGCTCGTGTCGCCGGACGACCTTCCGCTCACCGAGTCAGCCCCGGTCCGGCCGGTGTCCCCGTATGCGGCGAGCAAGGCGGCCGCAGACATGGTGGCCCTGCAGGCCCACCTCGGATTCGACCAGCACGTCGTCCGGGCGCGTTCTTTCAACCACCTCGGTCCTGGCCAGAGCGACCGCTTCGTCTGCTCTGCGCTGGCCGCCCGGATCGTTGCAAACGAACTGTCCGGCGATACCGAGGTTCGCGTTGGCAACCTTTCGCCGCGACGCGACTTCACGGACGTCCGCGATGTCGTCCGTGCCTACCGACTTCTGGGCGAGCAGGGCCGGTCCGGCGAGGCGTACAACGTCTGCACCGGAACCTCGACGAGTGTCCAGGAGGTCATGGACCGACTGCTCGCCATGGCCGGCCACGAGATGCACCTCTCGATCGACCCCGAACTGTTTCGTCCGGCCGACCTGGTGGAGCTCCGCGGCGACCCTTCCCGGATCTCGTCCGACACGGGCTGGAAACCGAGCCATGTGTTGGACGAGACACTGGTAGACCTCCTCGAGGACTGGCGCGGGCGACTTTCGACGGCAGACTGACGGCCCTGCCAACGGGCGGCGGCACCAAGAGAGGAAGCACAGATGGGCAAGCGGGCATTGATCACCGGGATCACCGGGCAGGACGGATCGTACCTGGCCGAACTGCTCCTGGAGAAGGGATACGACGTCGTCGGCATGGTTCGCCGGAGCTCGACGGTCAACTTCGAACGCATAACCCACCTCATGGGCGATGTGGAGTTCGTTCCCGGCGACCTTATCGACCAGATGTCGATGGTCGAGATACTCCAGGACCACCGTCCCGAAGAGGTCTACAACCTGGCCGCCCAGTCGTTCGTGCAGACCTCGTTCGGGCAACCCGTCCTCACCGGCGAGACGACCGCCCTCGGGGTGACCCGCCTGCTCGATGCGATCCGGATGGTCGATGATTCGATCCGCTACTACCAGGCCAGCTCGAGCGAGATGTTCGGCAAGGTGCGCGAGGTCCCCCAGACCGAGACGACGCCGTTCCATCCGCGGAGCCCCTACGGCGTTGCCAAGGTCTACGGGCACTGGATCACGATCAACTACCGGGAGAGCTACGACCTGCATGCCAGTTCCGGGATCCTGTTCAACCACGAGAGCCCACGGCGCGGCCTCGAGTTCGTGACCAGGAAGATCACGCACGGGGCGGCCCAGATCGCCCTCGGGCAGGCCACCGAGTTGCGCCTCGGCAACCTGGACGCCCAACGGGACTGGGGTTTCGCCGGCGACTACGTGGATGCCATGTGGCGGATGCTCCAGCTGGAGTCGGCAGACGACTTCGTCATCTGCACCGGCGAAACCCATTCCGTGCGCGAGTTCTGCGAGCTCGCCTTCGGGCGCGTCGGACTCGACTACGCGGACCATGTCGTCATCGATGAGCGCTTCTTCCGGCCGGCGGAGGTCGACCTGCTGGTCGGCGACGCCGCCAAGGCCGAGGCACAGCTCGGTTGGATGCCACAGACCTCGTTCACCGAACTGGTCGAGATGATGGTCGACAACGACCTCGAGGCACTCGAGCGCCAGGGCGGGAACTGACCGGACCGTGATGCACCCGTGATCGCCGTCCTAGCCGGTGGTGTCGGGGCGGCGCGGCTGCTACGGGGGCTGGTGCAGGTCGTCGATCCCGCCGACGTCATCGTGGTGGCCAACACCGGCGACGACCTGGTCCTGCACGGGCTGCACATCTCGCCCGACCTCGACACGATCACCTACACGCTGGCCGAGGCGGGCAACCCGGAGACCGGCTGGGGGCTGGCCGGCGAGACCTGGCAGGCCATGGACGCCCTCGACCGCTACGGCGGTCCCTCATGGTTCCGGCTCGGCGACCGGGACCTCGGCACGCACCTGTTCCGGACCGGGCGCCTCAGCGAAGGAGCGGGGCTCGCCGGGGTGACCGCCGAGATCGCAGCGGCCTGGGAGTTGGGTTTCCGGCTGCTGCCCGCCACCGAGGACCACCTACGGACGATGGTGACGCTGGCCGACGGCGGCGAGGTCGGCTTCCAGGAGTACTTCGTCGGGCTCCGGCACGACGTGCCCGTCTCGGGGATTCGCTTCGACGGCGCCGATGACGCCCTCCCCGGACCGGGTGTCCTCGAGGCGATCACGACCGCCGAGGCGGTGGTGGTCGCACCTTCGAACCCCCTGGTGTCCATCGCCCCGATCCTCGCCGTTCCCGGTGTCCGGGATGCGGTGGCTGCACGGCGCGGGTCGGCAGTGGCGGTCTCCCCGATCGTCGGCGGCTCGGCACTCAAGGGTCCGGCCGACAGGATGCTCGCCGAGATGGGGCACGAGTCGTCGGTCGTCGGGGTCGCCCGCCTCTACCGTGACCTCGTGGCCGCCCTCGTGATCGACCGTGTCGACGCCGACCTGGCCGACGAGGTCGAGGCCGAGGGCGTGCGCTGCGTCGTCACCGACACCGTGATGCGGACGACCGACGTGGCGGCCGCGCTGGCGAAGACCGCCATCGAGGCCGTGGCATGACGAACGAACTCCGGGTGGTGCCGGTTCCCGGACTCCCCGAGGTGCGCCCGGGGGACGACCTGGCCGGATTGGTCGCTGCGGCCTGCGAGGCCGCCATCGGACTCCATGACGGCGACGTCGTCGTGGTGACCCAGAAGGTCGTCTCGAAGGCCGAGGGCCGACTTGTCGACATCGACTCCGAGACCGGCCACCGCCCGATCGTCGAGGCCGAGTCCGTCCGGATCCTGCGACGGCGCGGCGACCTGGTCATCGCCGAGACCGAACACGGCTTCGTCTGTGCCAACGCCGGAGTCGACCTCTCGAACGTCGAGGCCGGACAGGCGGCGTTGCTCCCCGAGGACCCCGACCGTTCGGCGCGACGCATCCGCGATGCCCTCACCCACCGCTTCGGCGTCGAGGTGGCCGTCATCGTGAGCGACACCTTCGGGCGCCCGTGGCGTCGGGGGGTCACCGACGTCGCCATCGGCGTCGCAGGACTGCGTCCCGTGATCGACCTGCGGGGCACCGCTGACGCCCTGGGCCGCGAACTCCAGGTCACCGAGGTGGCTGTGGCCGACGAGTTGGCGGCCGCAGCGGAACTCGTGATGGGCAAGTCCACGGGCATCGCGGTCGCCGTGCTGCGGGGCGTCGATTCCGCATGGCTGGGTGAGGGGAGCGTCGTCGAAGACCTGGTCCGCAATCCCGACGAGGACCTGTTCCGCTAGTTGCCGGAGCGGAACCAGTCGATGGTGCGGCGGATTCCCTCGTCCAGGTCGATGTCTGCCCGCCAGTCCAACTCCGCGGCAGCGAGAGAATGGTCGAGCGCCGAACGCTCCAGTTCTCCGGTTCGTGCCTCCGCCCGGAGGGGCTCGGCCGGTCCGTCCACAAGGGCGGTCATCGAGCGGTAGAGCCGGTCGACCGAGGTCTCGACGCCGGTGCCGATGTTGAACAGTTGCCCATCGCCCCGTTCGGCTGCTGCGACGAAGGCCTCCACGACATCGTCGACGTACACGAAGTCACGGGTCTGTTCGCCGCTGCCGTAGACGGTGCAGGGTTCACCGGCCAGCAGCCTCCCGGCGAAGATGGCCACGACGCCCGCCTCGCCATCGGCGTCCTGCCGGGGGCCGTAGACGTTGGCCATCGCCAGTTCGGTCCAACCGACCCCGTACAGCGATCCGTAGACCCGGAGGTAGGCCCCGGCGGCCAGCTTCGACGCCCCGTAGGGGCTCTCGGGGCGGTGTGGCGTGGACTCGTCGAGGGGGAGCAGCGACGGGTCGGCGTCTCCGTAGAGCGTGCCACCGCTGGAAGCCAGGACCACCTTGCGGGACCCGGCACGCCTGGCGCCCTCGAGGACGCGGATGGTGCCCAGGACGTTGGCCTGCGCATCGGCGATGGGATCGTCGACCGAGGCCCGCACGTCGGCCTGGGCGGCCAGGTGGAACACCACGTCGGCCCCGGCTTCCGCAATGACGTCGGCGGTCCGACCCTCGCGGAGGTCGACCAACTCGAACCACAGGCGGTCACCGGCCGTCGCACGGGCCCCGGCCAGGTTCGCCTCGTTTCCGGTGGAGAGGTCGTCCAGTACGACGACGTCGTGTCCGTCGGCCAGGAACCGGTCGACGAGCGTCGAGCCGATGAACCCCGCTCCCCCGGTGACGACGGCCCTCACGCCGGTCTCCTCAGTCCTGTTCCGGACGACGGTCGCCGTCGAGGCGTTCGCCGACTGCCACCTCGGCTCCGTGACCGACGACAGAGAGCCCGAGAACCTGTGCGTCGGATCCGATGGACGCATCCCGTCCCACCAGCGAGCCGTCGACGACCGCCCCCTCTCCGATGTTCGATCCGGCCATGACCACAGAGTCGCAGACCCGTGCCCCCTCGGCCACCACGGCTCCCGGTCCGATCACCGAACGGCGAACCATCGCTCCGGTGTGGACCTCGGCGGCATCGTCGACGCCGGACCGGGCCGGCCCACGGACGCCGTCCATGAGGTCGAGTTGCACGTCCAGGTAGGTCTCGGGGGTGCCCGTGTCGACCCAGTAGCACTCGGAGCGGAAGCCGAAGAGGGTTCCGGCATCGGCCATGGCCGGGAAGACCTCACGTTCCACCGACACGCGTCGACCGGGTGGGATGCGTTGGAGCACCGACGGCTCGAGGACGTATGTGCCGGCGTTGATCCAGTTGCAGGGGGCCTCGTCGGCCGGCGGTTTCTCGACGAAGCCCGTGACCCGTCCGTCAGCGTCGGTGGGAACGACGCCGTAGCGCGAGGGGTCGTCGACGGGCGTCAGCGAGACCGTTGCCTCGGCCCCCGACGCCCGATGGAACAGGATCAACTCGTCGACGGCGAGGTCGGTGAGCACGTCGCCGTTGAGGACCAGGAACGTCTCTTCGATTCCTGCGTCCTCGGCGGCGAATCGGATGGCCCCGGCGGTGTCGAGGGGTTCGGGTTCCACGGCGTAGGTGAGCGGGACGCCGGCGCATCGGCCGTCGGGATAGGCATCGAGAAAGGCGCCCGGCAGGAAGCCGAGCGAGAGCACCACCTCGTCGATGCCGTGGGTGGCGAGGTGCCCGACGACGTGTTCGATCATCGGCCGATCCAGGATCGGCAGCATCTGCTTCGGGAGATCGGTGGTGAGAGGGCGAAGCCTCGTCCCGAGGCCTCCTACCAGAACCACGGCGCGCACGGCGCTCGTCCTATCCGGCGGTGGTCGTCGGTGCTTCGGAGTTTCCCGACGAGATCGCCCGCGGATCCACCGTTTCGAGGAACGTGAAACGTTCGGCACGTGGCAGCGGTGGCTCGACGCCCTCGGGCACGAAGGCGACGGTGATCGCCTCGAGGTTCTTGAAGTAGCGGACGCCGTCAAGGCCCTCCGTGATGACCTGGGGGGCACGGAAGCGGTCCTGAGCGTCGAAGCGGGCCACCTTGAGCACGGTCGGCTCGCCACCGCAGTCGAAACCCTCGGTGATCGTCTCGCCCGTGTCGAGCCGGATCGAGGTGTCGTCGATCATCCCACCGAACGACCTGAAGAACTCGCCGATCGTGGCGTTCTTCCCGGAGGCGAGGGAGTTGAACGGGTGGATGTGCATGAGGCCGTCGCCGTGGGTGTGGATGCCGTTGGGGTCATTCTCGTTGACGATCTTGCCCCGATAGGTGTCGCAGACGTAGATGTCGTAGGCCGTGTGCCAGTGGTCTCCCAGCCGCGGCGCAGCCGTCGCCTCACGTCCGGAGCGGGCAAAGGCCACGAGGGAAACACCGAGGACGACAACGAGGGCGAGCGCGAGGGGAAAGCCCAGTGCCCGTCGTTCTCCGGTGCCGCCTGAGGCTCCCGCCTGTGCGGCGCGGGCAACCTTCCTGCCTGAATCTCCACGTGCCATCGGGCGGACACGCTAGCGGCACCCGTCCCGGTTCAGCGGGCAGATCCCGTCATCGCGACAGGAGCTCCCCCACGAGTTGCATGTGGGCTTCGGCAACGGATCGCGGCGATGCCCACTGCTCTGCCCATGCACGTCCCGAGGCCCCCATGGACCAGCGTTCCTCGGCATCGGCGGCCAGCCGCTCGACCGCTGCGATGAACGCTTCGGCGTCCTCCGGCGGTACCGCCACCCCGGCGCCCGCCTCTCCGACCACCCGGGCGACCTCGCTTCCCTCGTCGACGCTGGCGATCAGCGGACGGCCCGCAGCCAGGATCGAGTACATCTTGGACGGGACGCTGCTGGCCGCAAGGCCGCGGCGCAGTGCCACGACATGCATGTCGGCGGTTGCCAGAACCTCGGGGACCCGTTCGGCCGGCTGGTAGCCGACGACGGTGAGGTTCGGCAGGTCCTCGGCCGCACGGCCGAGTTCCCCTGCGGCCACGCCTCCGCCGTTGATCACGTAGG
>Ga0208132_1001155_pt1 | contig 11608 bp, 20 predicted proteins | sample ETNtaG_16_FD_185785 | JGI IMG/M metagenome (GOLD analysis project Ga0208132, IMG submission 185785) | Marine microbial and viral communities from oxygen minimum zone, Eastern Pacific Ocean - ETNP201406SV199 (SPAdes) (version 2) | ecosystem: Environmental > Aquatic > Marine > Oceanic ... | reverse complement strand
CCAGTTAAGCCTTAATCCCAATACCTGTTCGCCTTCATATTCGCCATAACAAACAATTCCATTGTCAACCAGCGAACCGGCATCAGACCCCGCCACAGTTGAAGTTAAACCGAAACAAGGAATCTCTTTACCTTGTGCTAAACGAGGCAAGTAGTGCTGTTTTTGTTCATCGGTGCCATACCTGAGCAAGAGTTCGCCCGGTCCAAGTGAATTCGGCACCATAACAGAAATACCCAATAGCTGTGAAGCTGAAGATAGCCTGCCAACGATTGTTGCGTGGGCGAAATGGGAAAAACCTAAACCGTTATATTCTTTAGGGATAATAATTCCAAGAAATCCATTATCAAAAATGTAGCGCCAAGCCTCCTCAGGCAAATCTTGCTCCGAAAGCAACTCATAGGAGTTGATCATGGAACAAAGTGTTTCCACTTCATTGTTGACAAAGAGTTGTTCCTCTTCTGTTAATTGGGTAGCCTCAAGATCGCTCAATTCTTGCCAGTTAGGATTACCTTGAAATAGTTCAGCGTCCCACCAAACACCGCCCGCTTCGATTGCAATCTTCTCTGTCACACCAATCGGTGGTAGGGTCTTGCGCATAGCATTGAATATTGGTTTTGTAAACACTGAAAGTCTTACTCCCTGAATAAGGAAGATTCCCGTTAGCAGCATTATTACAAATACAATCTGTGCAACTAAATGTCCAGCTATAAATGCAACCGGATATATCAATACAACTGCCAATAACCACATCTGCCACAACTTCGACTGTGTCTTAACCATCACAAGTGCAATCAAAACAAAAATTAATATCAATGATAGTAAGGGATATTGAGATATATTTTCTAACATAAGAATTGTCCTTTATAAATAATAAGCGCAAATAAAGATGAGCACTTAATGAATGTGTAACAAGTATAGAGATAAAAATAGAAAATTAGTTGACATAATATAATAAAATATTGATACTTTATTATAATTAACAATACTGAAATGGCATGAATATACACAGCATTGCATGGAAATCAATATTAAGACTGCAGCAAATTTATCCTCAAGAGGTTGATGAGATATGCACTAGGATTGGTCTATCAAAAATACTATTGTCGAGCGAAAACCTAACCCTACCTGTTGAAATATTTTTAAATTTTTTTATCGAAGCAGAGTCTGTATTTGATGATGAGCTGATATCGATCAATTACTCTAGAATGGCTCAAATCAGGCCAAACTACTCCGAACTATTAGGGCTTATTTTTGTTTACTCAAGGAATCTAAATGAAGGATTTAAATTACTTAGGAATTATATCAATATTGAACTAGAAGGAATGAATCTTGTAATTACTGAAGAGCAGGACATTGTCAAGATCCAGTCCGTTGCCGACCCGAGAATTAACCATGCCAGTCTTTACGAGAACTTATGTTTATCTGTGCTTGCCGCCTTTGTTAGGTCTAAACGTTACCAAATAAAATGCCTAAATACAAAATTACAACCAAGCAGTAAATCTAGTAAAGAAAAATCTATCTTCAATTGCCCTATCAAGTTCAATAGTGCCGACACTTCAATTGCGATTAGTCATAATACCTTTCAGCGAAAGAACACCGTTAGTAACCCAAAATTAGTCGCCTATTTAAGCAAACTTGCAAAAGAAAGGTTGCAACTGGAAATGCCGCAGAGAAATATTGTTGATAGAGTAGAAATGTTATTTTTGAATTATGAAAACCGCTATAACAAAATCAACATTGAAGAAATCTCAATCCATCTAGGCATGAGTGTTAACTCTCTTCGCAATCAATTAGCCAAAAGCAATACAAATTTTCGACAAATATTTAATCAATTTAAATTGAAAAGGGCAAAGTTAATACTTAAAGAAGGCCGTTCGGTTCAGATCACTGCATACCTTTTAGGATACTCTGAATCTTCCTCGTTTATTAGATGGTTTATTGGTCAAACAAAAATCTCGCCAAACAATTACAAGGATAGTATTAGAAATTAAAGTGACTCTACGACAGTCTAGATTTAATTAGTTGAGAGACTAAAGACATGTCGGCCTTGCCCTGAAGTTGAACTTTGAGCATACCCATAAGCTTACCCATATCTTTCATAGAATTCGCCCCAGAATCGTTAATTGCTTTATCTACAACTAACGCTACCTCTTCATCGCTTAGCTGTTCTGACATATAGTTATTAATAATCTCCAACTCTGCCTCTTCGATTTCAACAAGATCAGTACGACCAGCATCTGAGAACTGGGAAATCGAGTCCTTTCGTTGTTTGACCATTTTTTGAATAACAGTCACCACCTGGGCATCGTCTAGCTCGATACGTTCATCGATTTCTTTTTTCTTGATTGCCTCAAGTATCATACGAACTGCTTTGAGGGCTTGTTTGTCTTTAGCTTTCATTGCTGACTTCATGTCATCAGTAATGCGTTGTTTTAGCTCAGACATTTTATTGTAAGGCTGGACTTATAAAATCAATTAATACATGCGTTTACGATAAACGCGATTTTTAGCCCTTTCCTTGTGTGTTCTTTTCACTGCTGCAGCCTTCTTACGCTTGTTTACCCATGTCGGCTTTTCATAAAATTCTTTCTTTCTAACATCAGTAATAACACCCGCTCTATCGCACAAACGACGGAAGCGACGAAGTGCAATATCGAATGGCTCGTTGTCTCTAACTTTAATTGAAGGCATATATTTATTCCTTTAAGATTCTGCTTATGATTCTTCTATGTCAGCTTCAACCTGCTGACCCCCCTCGAAGTCAACCAATTGAACTAAAGCCATTGGAGCCTTATCTCCAGTGCGAAAGCCCGCCTTGAGAACGCGCACATAGCCACCAGGACGGTCTTTATAAAATGGACCCAACTCAGTAAACAACTTAGCCACCATCGCATCATCGCGCAACTTTGAAAATACATGACGACGATTAGCAACACTGTCTGACTTCGCCATGGTAATTAATGGTTCAACAACGCGTCTCAACTCCTTAGCTTTCGGCAATGTGGTTTTGATTGCTTCATGCAAGAACAGCGAATTAGCCATATTCTTAAACATCGCCTTTCTGTGAGATGAGTTACGGTTTAATTGTCTACCTGACTTTCTATGTCTCATTATTAATCCTTATTCACTCATTAGGTCTACTGGCGGCCAGTTTTCAATCTCTGTGCCGAGTCCAAGACCTTTTTCAGTTAGTACTTCTTTAATTTCATTAAGTGATTTACGACCTAGGTTAGGTGTTCTCAATAAGTCTTGTTCAGATTTTTGAATCAAATCACCAATGTAATATATTTGTTCTGCCTTTAGGCAGTTAGCAGAGCGCACAGTTAACTCCAACTCGTCTACGGCCGATAAGTACATCGGCGGGAAGTCGTCAGAGGTTGGTTGTGGTTCTTCCTCTTCAACAGGCTCAAGCTCTACAAATGACGAAAGCTGATCTTGCAGTATGGTTGCTGCACGCTTAACCGCCCCTTCGGCGTCTACAGAACCGTTAGTTTCAATGACGATGTTAAGTCTATCAAGATTTACTTTTTGCTCCACACGTGCTGACTCAACCGTAAAAGCAACTCTCTTGATTGGCGAAAAGCTGGCATCCAGTTTCATATTGCCAATAGTTTCTGACTCACTATTACGAGCAACAGCTACGTCATAGCCAACACCTGTACCAATCACAATAGTTAATCTGATTTTTCCACCATTATTAACAGTCGCGATAACTTTCTCAGGATTGTAGACCGAAACATCTGTACCGTTTGCTTCGATATCAGCAACAGTAACTTCACACGGCCCCTCCTTCTCAATCACCACTGTGGTGGTATCACCCGTACTAAGACCTACTGAAGCTTCTTTTAAGTTAAGAAGAATGTCAAGGACATCCTCCTGAACACCTTCAATGGTAGAGAATTCATGCATTACACCATCAATAGCAACGTCTGTTATTGCCGATCCAACCATTGAAGACAACAAAGTTCTTCTCAGTGAGTTACCTAATGTATGTCCGAATCCGCGCTCGAAAGGTTCGAGAACCACACGGTACTCGTTTTTAGATAATTCAACTGAGTCAACTAACTTTGGCTTTAAAAAATCTCTTGCACTTCCTTGCATATTTATTTCCTATTTAGAATACAATTCGACGATCAAATGTTCTGAAATATCTGCTGACAGTTCATTTCTAAGTGGTGCGCTCTTAAAGACACCTTTTAATGCTTTGTTGTCAACATCAACCCATTCTGCTGTACCGCTCTGTTCAGCTAGTTCAATAGATAATTGAACTCGATTTTGTTTTTTTGCTTTTTCTCTAACGGCAATCTCATCATTTGCGCTGACTTGATAAGATGGAATATTTACAACCTTACCATTCACTAAAATTGACTTATGTGAAACCAATTGCCTTGCTTCGGCTCGTGTTGAAGCAAAACCCATACGATATACCACATTATCAAGACGGCACTCTAGCAATGACAACAGGTTTTCACCCGTTGAGCCTTTTTTAGAGCTGGCTTTTTTGTAATAAAGTCGAAACTGCTTTTCTAGAATCCCGTAAATACGCCTAACTTTCTGTTTTTCACGCAACTGTAGACCGTATTCACTACCTTTTTGACGTCGGGCGTTGACGCCATGCGCGCCAGGCAATTGTGTTAATTTACATTTCGAATCAATCGATCTAACGCCACTCTTAAGTTCTAGGTCGACGCCTTCGCGACGAGCTAGTTTACATGTGGGACCAGTATATCTTGCCATAATCTACCCTTAAACTCTACGTTTTTTAGAAGGACGACAACCGTTATGAGGGATTGGAGTCACATCTGTTATTGATTGTATTTTTAAGCCCTGCGCATTAAGTCCGCGGATAGCTGAATCTCTCCCTGGACCAGGACCTTTTACACGTACCTCAAGATTCTTCATGCCAATTGCTTGCGCTTGCTCACCACAATTTCCAGCGGCAACCTGAGCCGCAAAAGGGGTCGACTTTCTAGAACCTCTAAAACCAGCACCACCTGATGTTGCCCAACACAATGCATTACCATGACGATCAGTAATCATGACAATCGTATTATTAAAAGTTGCATGTATATGTGCAATGCCGTCTGAAACGATTTTCTTGGATTTTTTCTTTGTTGTTTGTACTTTCGCCATAAATGCCTTACCTTGATTATTTAATTAAACGACGAGGACCCTTGCGAGTTCTAGCGTTAGTTTTTGTTCTTTGGCCACGCACAGGAAGAGACTTTCTATGGCGAATGCCTCGATAGCAACCTAAATCTCTGAGACGTTTGATATTCATTGCAATATCACGTCTTAAGTCACCTTCAACCTCATACTGAGCAACAGCAGAGCGAATCAAATCTAACTGCTCTTCTGAGAGTGCAGCGACTTTTGTGCTTGGATCTAATTTGAGTGCTTCACAAATTTGTTTTGATCTTGTTTGACCAACACCAAAAATTGATTGCAAGCCAATTACAATGTGCTTGTTTGTTGGAATATTTATTCCTGCAATTCGTGCCATAAAGTATACCTATATCCCTTTAAATTCTTAACATGAGCGAGTTTTTTTCGTTCATCATTTTAAAAACCAAAAAACGTGAAATTTTACGTTGTAAATCAAGCATTGTCAATGAAATTATCCTTGTCTTTGCTTATGTCGTGGCTCTTTACAGATAACACGAATTACACCGTTTCTTTTAATAATTTTGCAATCTTTACAGATTTTTTTTACAGATGCTCTTACTTTCATAACCAATCCTTACTTTAAGTTCGCCTTACGCATCAAACCTTCATATTGATTTGACATCATATGAGATTGCGCCTGAGCAATAAAATCCATCACCACAACAACAATAATCAGAAGACTTGTGCCGCCAAAATAGAAAGGCACATTCCAGTACAATATCAAAAACTCTGGAAGCAAACAAACTCCAGTAATATAGATTGCGCCAACTGCAGTTAGTCTTGTTGTCACAGTATCAATATAATCTGCTGAATGCTGGCCAGGTCGTATACCCGGTATGAAGCCACCAGACTTACGCAGATTGTCAGCTGTATCCTTAGCGTTAAATGTTAATGCTGTATAGAAAAAAGCAAAAAACATAATCGCCGAAGCATAGAACATAATGTATAGCGGCTGTCCTGGCGATAGACTTGAAGTGATATTTGCTAACCAGCCCAACCCTTCAGTTTGTGAAAACCATCCACCCAGTGTTGCAGGAAAAAGGATAATGCTAGAGGCAAAAATTGGTGGAATAACGCCAGCCATATTAATTTTTAGTGGCAAGTATGAACTTTGCCCGCCAACCATTTTCCGACCTTGTTGGCGTTTAGCATAATTCACAGTAATACGTCTTTGGCCCCTTTCCATAAAGACAATAAAACCCATCACAAGGGCAGCCATAATTAGTATAAGCACAACCGCAAAAACACTTAATTCGCCGGTACTTACCATACTTAGAGTATTTCCTAATGAGACAGGCAAACCGGCTACTATACCTGCAAAAATAATCATTGATATGCCGTTACCTACACCCTTTTCACTGATTTGTTCACCTAACCACATCAAGAATAGAGTTCCGGTCGTCAACGTCACAACGGTGACAAAGCTAAATGTCAATCCAGGATTCGTTACTAGAGCAACACCGCCTCCTGATTGAGATTGCAATGCAATTGAGATACCATAAGATTGAAAAACCGCCAAAAATACAGTTCCCATCCGTGTGTACTGCGTAATTTTTCTTCTACCGCGTTCACCTTCTTTCTTTAGTTGCTCAAAGTGAGGCACTACAGAAGTCATCAATGTCATAATAATTGATGATGATATATAGGGCATTATTCCTAGAGTGAATATAGATAAGCGCTCTAATGCTCCACCTGAGAACATATTGAACATACCCAGAATACCGTCTCTATTATCTTCCACTAAAGATGCAAGCGCAGTCTGCGATATGAATGGGATTACAATATGCGTTCCCAGTCTAAAAATGACCAACGCACCCAATAGATAAAGGATGCGTTTTAATAGATCTTCACTAAGTCCTAATGGTGATTGGCTCATTTCATTACTCTTTTATTGTACCTTTGGCTGCTTCAATGGCGGCTTTAGCGCCCTTAGTTGCCTTGATACCAGTTAAATTCACAGCACGTGTAATCTCACCCGAAAGCATTACCTTAACTCTTAAGATATTCTTTGTGACGAGATTGTTCTGCTTCAGCACATCAATATTGATGTCTGTCTCAGTCAACCTGTCAAGTTGAGAAAGTGTGACTTGAGAAGTGGTTCTAGAAATGCGAGAAGTAAATCCAACCTTTGGAAGCCTTCTTTGCAAAGGCATTTGTCCACCCTCAAAACCTATCTTGGTAAAACCCCCCGAACGGGACTGTTGTCCATTATGACCGCGACCACAGGTTTTTCCTAAACCCGATCCCATGCCGCGACCAACACGTTTTCTGGAAGATTTTTCGCCCACTGCAGGCTTAATTGTATTAAGTTTCATTTGTTAACCCTCTACTCTTAATAAGTAAGACACTTTATTTATCATTCCCCTTACTTCGGCTGTATCTTGCAGTTCAACTGTATGGTTAATTCGCTTTAATCCTAGACCAGCTATGGTAGCGCGATGCGAAGGTAAACGACCATTAAAACTTTTAACCAAAGTCACACTAACTGTCGGCTTCTTAGCTGGTGCTTTTTTAGTCTCAGCCTTTGCTGTTGTAGCTTTCTTTGCTTCAGTTTTTGCTGTAGTTTTCTTAGCAGGCGCTTTTTTTGGCGCCGCTTTTTTTTCTACTTTCTCTTCAGCCATCACAATTCCCCAGTGACTTCTTCAACACTTTTGCCACGCTTTGCAGCAACACTTTGTGGCGAAGACATTTTTGTTAAACCATCAATGGTAGCTCTGACAACACTGATAGGGTTTCGTGTACCGTTACATTTAGCTAATATGTCATGGACACCCACCGCCTCAAGAACACTACGCATCGGTCCACCGGCAATAACACCTGTACCCTCAGATGCAGGTTGCATATAAACTTTTGCAGCCCCCACACATGAAGTAATTGGATAGTGCAGAGTTCCATTAACTATCGGGACAAGTTTCATAGATCTTTTTGCCCTATCCATTGCCTTTTGAATAGCTATAGGAACTTCGCGAGCTTTTCCGGTACCATAACCAACCTTACCATTGCCATCACCAACAACAACTAAAGCAGAAAAACCAAAAATTCGTCCGCCTTTAACTACCTTAACAACGCGTCGAATATTAACTAGTTTTTCGATAAATTCGCTTTCTTCTTTGTAATTGTTTTTGTTATTTTTAGCCATCGTTTAAACCTGTATAAACTTTATTAAAATTCTAAGCCGCCTTCTCTTGCTGCCTCAGCAAGGGCCTTAACTCGGCCATGGTATTTGAAGCCAGAACGATCAAAGGCAACCTTGGATACTTTGGCTTTTTTAGCAGCTTTTGCCACTAAATCACCGACCTTAGATGCCGCCTCAACGTTGCCTCCATTTTTTATTTTGGCGGATACACTGGATGCGGATGCTAGAGTCTTAGTACCACAGCTGCTAATTATCTGAGCGTATATGTGATTTGAAGACTTGTACACGCATAAACGCTCCAGGTCTTTCTCGGCATGCTTCGCTCTAAATTTTGTCGCTCTTCTTATGCGCGCTTGTTTTTTTGCAGTTTTCATCTAACTCACCTTTTAATCATTTATTTTTTCTTAGCATCCTTTCTAACAACATACTCATCAGTGTAGCGAACACCTTTTCCCTTGTATGGTTCAGGTGGACGGAAGGCTCTGATTTCTGCTGCTGCTTGTCCAACCTTTTGCTTATCAATGCCTTTCACCACAACTTCAGTCTGAGAAGGAGTTTCAACGCTAACGCCTTCCGGTAAATTGTAATTAACAGGATGTGAAAACCCTAAAGTCAAATTCAAAACTTTACCCCTAGCTTGCGCACGATAACCAACACCTATCAGTGTTAGCTTCTTCTCCCAGCCTTCTGAAACACCTTTGATGAGATTGAAGGCGTTTGCTCTAGCGGTTCCAGCTTGTGCCCAGGCAGACTTCAGCTCTTTCTCGCTAGCCTTAACTGTCTCAAAAGTTAATACATTGTCAGTGTTAGTAATAATCACCGCGGAGTGCACATTCATGCTCATTTCACCAAGCTTTCCCTTAACGGAAAATACACTGCCGGACTGTGAAACCTCAACTCCAGCTGGAATTGTAATAGGGGATTTTGCTATTCTAGACATCCTAAATCTCCAATATTATGAAACACTACACAACACTTCGCCACCAATATTTTGTGCCTTGGCAGCTTGCCCAGTCATCACACCCTTTGGAGTCGAAACAATGACGATTCCTAAGCCATTCATGACACTAGGCATATTGTCCTTGCTTGCATAAAAGCGCAAACTTGGCTTAGAGACTCTTTCAATTGAGTCAATAACCGGCTTTTTGTCGTAGTACTTTAAATTGATTGTTAATGTTTTATTGGCGGCAGAGTCTCCTTCAACTGCAAACGAGTTAATATAACCCTCAACCTGCAGTACACTTGCAATGCCGCTCTTTAGTTTTGAGGAGGGCATTATTACTTGTTCTTTATTAACTGCATGGGCATTCCTAATGCGAGTCAACATGTCAGCTACTGGATCAGACATACTCATAATTATTCTCCTACCAACTTGCTTTAGTTAATCCAGGAACTTCGCCATTCATAGCGCGCTCTCTGAGATGAGTTTTGGCTAGTCCAAATTTACGATAGAATCCATGAGGACGACCGGAAAGGCCGCAACGGTTACGTTGACGAACAGGTGAGGCATCTCTAGGAAGTGACTGCAACTTAATTACTGCCTGGAAACGGTCCTCATCTGAAGTATGAACACTCTTAATAATTTTCTTTAATTCAAGACGTTTTTCTCGGTACTTTTCAACCAATTTTGCACGCTTGATATCTCTGTGTATCATAGACTTTTTAGCCATTACTTTATCCTTTAAATGGAAAATTAAACATCGCTAATAGTTTCTTAGCATCATCATCATTCTTTGCATTGGTAGTGATTGCGATATCCATACCACGCACTTTTGTAACTTTCTCAAAATCAATCTCTGGAAATACAATCTGTTCGGTAAGCCCCATATTGTAGTTTCCACGTCCATCAAACGATTTAGAGTTAAGGCCACGGAAATCTCTTACTCGAGGAATAGCAATATTTACCAATCGGTCTAAGAACTCATACATTCTTTCTTTTCTCAATGTAACCTTGCAACCGATAGCATTTCCTTCTCTAAGTTTAAAGCTGGCTACTGATTTACGGGCAAAACAGGTTAGCGGCTTTTGAGATGAGATCAACCCCAACTCTTCCAGTGCACTTTCCAAAACCTTTTTATCTCCTAAAGCACTGCCAAGGCCCATATTGATTGTAATCTTCTCAATCTTAGGCACTGCCATAGTATTTTCGATACCAAGCTCTTTCTTTAGCTTTGGTATAATCTCGTTTTTATACTGTTCTTGCAATCTAGACACTTCTCACCTATTCTTATTTATGTCAAAGTACGGCTTCACCGTTTGACTTGAAAAATCTTTCTTTTACACCCTCTTTACTAACTCTCATGCCCACACGATCGGCTTTTTCAGTTTTATGGTTATATATCGCCACGTTGGAAACATCCAATGGCATCTCTTTCTCTTCAATGCCGCCCTGAACACCTTCATTTGGATTTGGTCTAACACACTTTTTCGCCAAATTAATACCCTCAATAATTACTTTAGAGCCAAAAACTTTGGTTACTGTACCAACAGAGCCTTTATCTTTGCCTGCAATTACAATAACTTCATCATTTAATTTAATCTTAATCATTACAAAACCTCTGGTGCAAGCGAGACAATTTTCATAAACTGGGCACTTCTTAATTCACGAGTGACTGGACCAAAAATACGAGTACCGATTGGCTCTAACTTTGTATTCAACAAAACAACTGCATTATTGTCAAAACGAATCCTTGAGCCATCTTTGCGACGCACACCTTGGGCGGTCCTAACAACCACTGCATCATAAACATCACCTTTTCTCACCTTACCGCGAGGAGAAGCCTCTTTAATGCTGACCTTAATCACATCACCTATATTGGCATAACGTCTTTTTGACCCGCCTAAAACTTTGATACACATCGCTCTAACAGCGCCACTGTTATCTGCAATATTTAATTTTGTTTGCATTTGAATCATGTTCTTCTCTCTACAATGCCATTAATTAGTCAATTTCCACTGATTTTTCAACTATCTCTACCAAAGCCCAAGACTTAGTTTTTGAAAAAGGCTTAGACTCAGTAACCCTGACAACATCACCCAATCCACACTCGTTATTCTCGTCATGGGCGTGCACTTTAGTGCTACGTTTAATATATTTTTTATAAATCGGATGGCGCACTCTGCGTTCCACCAAAACGGCAATTGTCTTATCACGACTACTACTGATCACTTTGCCAGTTAACGCTCTCTCTACTGAATTTGAATCGCTCATGATTGCTTCTCTTTTATAATTGTTTTAATTTGGGCAATTGACCTTCTCGTCTTACCAAGTTTAGACAAATCAGCCAGTTGAGAATTACGATGCTG
>Ga0208132_1001141_pt1 | contig 11715 bp, 12 predicted proteins | sample ETNtaG_16_FD_185785 | JGI IMG/M metagenome (GOLD analysis project Ga0208132, IMG submission 185785) | Marine microbial and viral communities from oxygen minimum zone, Eastern Pacific Ocean - ETNP201406SV199 (SPAdes) (version 2) | ecosystem: Environmental > Aquatic > Marine > Oceanic ... | reverse complement strand
TATGGTTCGTATGGAATTAGATCTAATGGTGTTAATGCTGACAGAATAAGAAGTGGTTTAATGACTGATAAAATGATTAAGAATAGAGCTAAAGCTAGATCAGTAAGTACCGCTGATTATATGAAAGGAAATTTACTATTAGACGAGGTAAAAGCAGAAGATGTTGCTAAAGCGTTCTTTCATTTAGCTGTTTCAAAAAAAACTACAGGAGCCATTCTTACTGTTGATGGTGGCAATATTGCTGCTTCATTAAGATAAGTTGTTTCATTTAGCGCTTGATTTTGTCAAAATAGTTGTCAGAATAAAAACATAAAATTATGTCCGATAAGACAAAATATTTCCTAGAAGAAAGCAAAATGCCAAAAAGTTGGTATAATATTTCTGCAGATTTACCTAAGCCATTGTCTCCTGTTCTTCACCCTGGAACATTAAAACCTGTTGGACCAGATGATTTAGCTCCACTATTTCCAATAGCTCTTATTGGACAGGAAGTTTCTCAAGAAAGAGAAATAGAAATTCCAGAACCAATTAGAGAAATTTATAAACTATGGAGACCTTCTCCATTATACAGGGCAAGAAGACTTGAAAAAGCTTTGGGTACTACTGCTAAAATTTATTACAAATATGAAGGTGTAAGTCCTACTGGTAGCCACAAACCAAATACAGCTGTTGCTCAAGCATTTTATAATAAAGAAGAAGGTACAAAAAAAATTACAACAGAAACAGGAGCAGGACAGTGGGGAAGCTCACTTGCTTTTGCATGTTCAATTTTTAAAATTGAACTAGATGTTTATATGGTCAAAGTTAGTTTTGAACAAAAACCTTATAGAAAAATGCTTATGCAATCATTTGGAGCTAGATGTGTTGCAAGTCCCTCAAATGAAACTAAAACTGGAAAAGCAATTCTGGAAAAAGATCCAAACAACACTGGTAGTCTTGGTATAGCTATATCAGAAGCTGTTGAGATGGCTGCGCAAAGTGATACTACAAAATATTCTCTAGGAAGTGTTTTAAATCATGTTTTAATGCACCAAACTATTGTTGGAAATGAAGCAATATTACAGATGGAAATAGCAGATGAATATCCGGATATATTAGTTGGATGCACTGGTGGTGGAAGTAATTTTTCTGGATTGGCATTTCCTTTTCTAGGAAAAAAATTTCGTGAAAAAAAGGATATAAGAGTTATTGCATGCGAACCGAAATCTTGTCCTTCATTAACAAAAGGTAAATTTGCCTATGATTTTGGAGATACGGGTAATTTTACACCATTAGTTAAAATGCATACTTTAGGATCTTCTTTTATGCCTCCAGCAACTCATTCAGGAGGTTTAAGATATCACGGTATGGCACCAATGGTTAGCCACTTAACAGATATAGGAGCTATTGAAGCAAAAGCCTTCGGGCAAAAAGAATGTTTTGAAGCAGGAGTAAAATTTGCAAATGTGGAAGGCATTATTCCTGCACCTGAAGCAACACATGCAGTTAAAGGAGCAATAGATGCGGCTCTTGAATGCAAAAAGAACGGTCAATCAAAAACTATCCTTTTTAATTTATGTGGTCACGGGCATTTTGATATGCAGGCTTATGGTGATTATTTTGATAATAAGCTTACAGATGATAGCTATAATGAATCTGAGGTAAATAAAGCGCTCGAAAAACTACCTAAAATTGCATAGAGAAGATACAATCAATATTAGTAAAAATTATATCTAAAAAATAGAATTGTTCTAATTTGCACGATTAATAAAATATCTCCATGTATTTTATAAACCCGTTTAAGGGGTTAAGACCAACAGAAGAAAAAGCTTCAGCTGTAGCTGTTACAAGCACAGATCATCTTTCAAAAAAAGTTGTAACCAATGATGAAAAAAATAATCAATGGAGCTATTTAAATGTTTTTGATGCTGAGAATAATTCAAAATCAAAAGAACAATTTGAATTAATGAAAAAAAATTCAATATTAATAAAAGACAGTAAAAATTCTTTTTATATCTATAAAATTTCTACAAAAGATCATGAGCAAGTAGGAATAATTGGTGCTGCTAAATTGTCTGCATACGACAATCTACATATTCGTGGTCATGAAGAGATTTATTTGGAAAGATCTCAAAAGAGATTAGGACAAATGGACAATTTAAACGCTCAGGTTGGCCCCATATATGTAATTCATCCTGATAATGCGGAATTAAATGAAATAATAAAAAAGGAAATTATTTCAAAACCAACCTATTCATTTGAAGCTTTAGATCAATGTAAACACGAAATGTGGGTTGTAAACGAGGAAAGTAAAGTATTAAAAATATGTGATTTATTTAATACAATTAATAGAGTTTATATTGCTGACGGACATCATAGAATTGAAGCTTTGTCAAAATTTTCTGAATATAGAAAACATCAAAATCCAAACCACACAGGAAAAGAACCTTATAATTATTTTATGGCAGCTATATTTCCTAAAAGTCAGGCGCGGATACTTGATTATAATAGATTAATAAAAGATTTGTATGGTTATTCTCCTGGTGATTTTATTAAACAAATCAAAAAAAATTTTTCCGTGCAAAAGCAAGATTCTTCATACAAACCAAAGGAAACAAGATCATTTGGAATGTATTTAGACAAAAATTGGTATTCGATTAAACTGAAAAAAAATATTGAAAAAAATTTATTTCGTATTATTAATTTAGATATAAATATATTACATGAATATTTACTTGAGCCAATTTTAGGCGTTGGTGATTCAAGATATGATCAAAGGATTGACTTTATAGCTGGTTTTCACGGATTAGATTCAATTGAAAGTAAAGTAAATTCGGGTGAAGCTAAAGTAGGTTTTTCTTTATTAGCAACTCGAATAGAAGATGTAATTGATTTTGCAGATCAAAAATTAACTATGCCTCCTAAATCAACTTGGTTTGACCCTAAACCATTGGATGGTTTAGTCGCTTATGATTTTGATTAAAAAAAAATTTATTCTATAATTATTTTAAAATAAATTAATCTTTTTTAGTTCTAATAAATATATATAAAAAAAATAGTCGTAAAAACTTTTAAAAAGATTTTTAATTAGTGTAACGTGAAAAAAATTTTATAATTATGGAACAGCCAACAATCAAACCTCAAAATCCTAATTTTTCTAGTGGACCATGCGCTAAACGTCCTGAATGGAGCATTGATGTATTAAAAAACACACCAACTGGAAGATCGCATAGAGCTAAAGAATGCAAAGATAAACTTAATGAAGTAATAATTAAATCCAAACAAGTTTTAAAATTACCAGATTCATATTTTTTAGCTATAATGACAGGATCAAACACTGGCGCTTTAGAAGCTGCCATGTGGTCTCTTTTAGGTTGTAAAGGAGTTGATGTTATTGTCTGGGAAAATTTTGGAAAAGATTGGTTAATAGATGTACTTGAACAGTTAAAAATAAAAGATGTAAGCAGTTATGTATCTGACTATGGACAATTACCTGATTTAACTAAAATAAATTTTAAAAACGATGTAATTTTTACATGGAATGGAACAACAGCTGGAGTTAGGGTTCCTGATGCAAATTGGATACCAGAAAATAGAGAAGGTTTAACAATTTGCGATGCGACTTCAGGAATTTTTGCTATGGATATTGACTATAGTAAGCTTGATGTAATCACTTGGTCTTGGCAAAAAGTTTTAGGAGGAGAAGCTGCTCATGGAATGTTAGCATTATCTCCTCGTGCAATTCAAAGATTAGAAACATATGTTCCTTCTTGGCCAATTCCTAAATTATTTAGATTAGCAACTAAGAAAAAAATAATTAAAGGTATATTTGAAGGAGGAACTATTAACACTCCTTCAATGATTTGTGTTGAGGATGTTTTAGATGCATTAAATTGGGTTGAGTCTATAGGTGGTACCAAAGAATTAATAAAAATTTCAAATGAAAATCTTAAAATTGTAGAAGATTGGGTTAACAAAAGTGATTGGATTAAATTTATGTGCGAAGACAAAAATCTAAGATCTTCAACAAGTATTACACTTTTAGTTAAAGATGAGTGGTTTACTAAGTTTAACGAAGAAGAACAAAGAGAAATATTAAAAAAAGTATTTTCAATTCTAGATAAAGAAGGTGTGGCTAATGATATTAATGGCTACCCTAAAGCGCCCCCTAGCTTAAGAATATGGGGTGGATCAACTGTACAGAATAGTGACATGAAAGCACTATTACCTTGGATAGACTGGGCGTATAATTCTGTAAAAAATAATGCCTAAAGTTCTAATCTCAGATTCAATGAGCAGCGTTGCTCAAAAAATTTTTGAGAAAAAAAATATTTCAGTCGATGTAAAAACAGGTTTATCTGAAGAAGAAATTATCAAAATTATACCAGAATATGATGGTATGGTTGTGAGGTCAGCTACAAAAGTAACAAAAAATATAATTTTAGCAGCTAAGAATTTGAAAGTTATAGGAAGAGCTGGAGCAGGAGTAGATAATATAGATGTAACAACAGCTAAAGAAAAAAATATGATTGTTATGAATACTCCTGGTGGAAATGCAAACGCTACAGCAGAGCATGCATTTGCATTAATCATGTCCTTGCTAAGAAAAATTCCTTTTGCAAATGACACTACTCATAAGGGAGAATGGGAGAAAAAAAATATTAAAGGAGCAGAACTTTCAAAAAAAACTCTTGGAATAATAGGTTTTGGAAATGTTGGTGTTAGGTTGAGCTATTTAGTTAAAGGTTTTGATATGAAAATTTTAGTAAATTCAAAATCACTTGAATCAAGAAAAAAAGATTTTCCTCATGTAAATAATGTTAACTTTGATGAATTAATTAGTAATAGCGACATAATTAGTTTTCATTGCAAAGCAGCAGCTGACGGCAAACCTTTAATTACTAAAGAACACTACAAAAAAATGAAACCTACGGTTTATATTGTTAACGCAGCACGTGGTAATATAGTTGATGAAAAAGATTTAAGTGATGCTCTAAATGAAAATCTAATAGCTGGAGCTGCAGTGGATGTTTTTTCAAAAGAACCAGCTAAAGAAAATATTTTATTTAATAATCCGAAAGTAATACTCACTCCTCACCTAGCGGCATCAACTACTGAAGCTTCGATAGTAGTTGCTGAAATGGTAGCAAACCAAATATCAGATTTCTTATTAGGTGGAGTAAAAATTAATACTGAATAATTGATAAGAGAATATAAAAAAAACGATGTTCATAAAATCCTAGAAGTTATTAATGATGCTTCTTTAAAATACAAAGGTGTTATTCCAGATAATTGTTGGCATGAACCTTATATGTTAGAACAAGAATTAATCGATGAAATCAGTGATGGAGTCCACATGTTTGGCTATAATCATAATAATAAATTGATTTGTGTAATTGGGATTCAGGAAGTAAAAGACGCTATTCTCATAAGACACGCTTATACTTTAACTTCATATCAGGGTAAGGGAATAGGGAGTACATTGCTTGATTATTTATTAAAAAAAAATCAGAAGTCTCGTTTATTAGTGGGAACTTGGCGAAAGGCAGAATGGGCAATTCGATTTTACAAAAAATTTGATTTTATCATTCACTCAAAAAATCAATCAGCTATATTACTAAAAAAATATTGGAAAATACCATCAAAACAAATTAATAATTCGGTTGTCTTAGAAAGATTATGATTAAACCGGTTTATAACACCCACTTCATATAACCTATGATTTGATTTGCAGAATTAGTTACAGGTTTTTTTTTAAATATCTCAATTTCTTTTTCATTGATTATTTTCAGTTCAGATATCAATCCAGCAATAGCAACTTCTGCTGCTCTTGCTGCGCCATCAGTGATTTTAACTGCTAGAGCAGATTTTTGTTCTGGAATTATTGCTACAAAAATTCCCTCTGCTCCATTTTTAAAAAACATTTTTCCTTTTGAAAGTTTAGTTAAAATACTATTTATACTGTTAGTTCCTCCAGTAATTTCGGGAAATTTTGTACAAGAGTTAAAAATTCTTTTAGCTATAGCTGAGTGTTCATTTAGTTTATCATAGTCAGCTAATTGAGATACTGCCAATGCAAACTTTTTTAAAGGAATTAATGGATTAGGCAAAGTACATCCATCTACTCCTATATTTTTTATTTTGTATTTAGATAAGTCTTCAATTAATTTGATCAAATCTTTTTGAATTGGATGATCTTTTTTCTGGTAGTTTTCAATGGGTAAATTTTTATGTTTACTTGCAGCTAAATGCCCACAATGCTTTCCAGAACAATTATGAAATATTTTTCTTTTTTCTTTATATTTTGAGTGAGCTTGAAATTGATCATTTATATTCCATGGCCAAGCCGGTCCACATGAAAGATTATTTTCATTTAAATTCATTTTTTTTAACCAGTTAGATATCATTTCTTGATGAAAGGTTTCTGCATGATGTGAAGCTGTGGATAAAGCTAAAAGTTCATCAGACATATTTAATGCTTCTGCTACTCCTTCTTTATAAAGATTAAGTGATTGAATGGGTTTAAGCGCAGATCTTGGGTAAATTAATATATCGGAGTTTCCCCACTCTTTTAATATTTCTCCAGAAGAATTAATTAGTATAGCTGTTCCTTGATGTGCACTTTCAACAACATTGTTTCTTGTAAGTTCAACCATTTTTACTGTATTCATAAGTCTGATTTCATTTTGGAATTTTACTTTGAGTTTGTAATTTTTTTTTTAATTGCTTCTTCACAATACTTTCTAGATTCTTCTTTATTAAATGATTCTAAAGTTTGTTTTTGAGCAAGCATACATGCGCCAACAAGCTTTTTAAGATTATGTTTATTATATTTTATACGAGTCAATGAAAGAATAATTACTCCAACTATTATAATAACAGCAGTTAATATTTTGTTTTTCATTTAAATAATTTTTTTAATTCTCCAGTAGATGCCTTACAAACACCTTTTTCGGTTATTAATCCTGTTACATATTTTGCTGGAGTGACATCAAAAGCCAAATTAATAGCTTTACTTTTTTTTGGATAAATTAAAATTTTTTTTATGTTATTATTTTCATCTAATCCTTCAATATGAGATAATTCTTCTGGATTTCTTTCTTCAATAGGAATGTCTTTGAAATTTTTTATTTCCCAATCTATCGTTGAACTTGATAAAGCTACGTAAAAAGGAATATTATTGTCATAAGCTGCTAACGCTTTTAAATATGTTCCAATTTTATTTGCAACATCTCCTGTTGAAAGAGTTCTATCGGTACCAACTATACACATATCAACCTCACCTTTTTGCATAAGTATACCACCTGTGTTATCTGCAATTATAGTGTTGGGTACTCCTTCTTCATTTAACTCATAGGAAGTTAAATTAGCCCCTTGGTTTCTAGGTCTAGTTTCATCTACCCAAACATGTACCTTAATTCCTTTTTTATGTGCATGATAAATTGGTGAAGTGGCCGTTCCCCAATTTATTGTTGCAAGCCAGCCTGCGTTACAATGAGTTAAAATATTTACCGTATCTTTTTTTTTACTGTAAATTTCTTCAATAATTTTTAATCCATTTAAACCAATATTTTCACAGAATTTTACATCCTCTTCGCAAATTTCTTTTGCTTCATTTAAAGCTAAATTCAAAATTTCATTACTATTTACTCCTGATAATTTCTTCATCATTCTATCTACTGCCCATTTTAGATTAATAGCTGTAGGCCTAGAATTAATTAGATTTTCACTGGATTTTTTTAAAAAAGTTTGATCATTATTTTTCATAATTGCTAAAACTAACCCATAGGCTGCAGTTGCTCCTATAAGGGGTGCTCCTCTAACTTCCATAGTTTTAATAGCATTAATCGCATCATTAACTGTTTTAAGATCTTTAATTATGAATTGGTGAGGAAGTTTTCTTTGATCAATTATTTTGACAACTTGATCTTTTTCATCATACCAAATCGTTCGATACTCTTTTCCTTCTACTCTCATTCAATTTAATAATTTCTTTTTAGCTTTTTTGAATTCTTCTTCTGATAAAGCTCCAGATTTATACAAATCATTTAAAGATTTTAATTGATTGGCTATATCTTCATTGTTGGATTTAATGATAGTATTTTCACCAATTATATATTTATCTAATTTTAATTTATGTTTTGTTTTTGCTTTGCTCAAGTTTTCAAATTCTTTGTGTCTTTGAGATGAAATTGATACCCATTTTTCCATAGTTTTTTTGTGTTCTGGATAACGATGTACATTAAGTTTGTGATACTCTGATGTATCTTCGGTAAAAAAATTGTTTGCTGGAGCATTTAATAATTTAGGATTAATACTATAGCTAACTCCAAACCAATATCCTCCAACTAATCTTGAAAAATAAAAATGAGTACTAGCAAGCATTATAGGAGGAATTTTTACCCCAGAATTATCTCTTAACCATTGTTTAGTTCTAGCCATAAGACCCCTGCTATAAGGATCATCAGGATTATATAATTCTTTCATAACGTCTACATGATCAATTACTAAGCAATTATGAGTACTTCCTTTCCTATAAACTTTTACTAAATAATATTCTGGTCTTTCATAACAACCATCGTGCTTATCTTTAAACATTACTTCAATTAATGCTTGGTCCATATATTTTACGTAAGCACCCCCCATCCTGGAATAGCATGTCTCCATCCCTTCCATTATCTCATTTTTTTCTATTCTTCCAAGATCAAGGCAGCTAAATTTCAGACCGTGTCCAGACCATGTCCACCTATCTATTACTTCCCATTCTCCTTTGGGTAATTTTAATTTAGTTTTTTTGGTAAGATCTACATAACCTGTAATTATTTGTCCGATAGAATAGTGTTCTATCCTTGCTTCTACATTATTGAATGAAATAAATAGTATTATTAGTAAGCTTGCTAAAAAATTTTTCATTTATTTAATACCCTGCCTGCTATAGTTTTTAATTTATCTTTAGTTTTTTGTGTTCTTTTTTTAGGATCTGTAATAATTGCAACATCTAAACAATTTATAGCTGGATCTTTTGGATCAATATGATCTTCAAAATTGTCTATAAGATTTTTAATCATGTTTTTTGCTTTTTCTGCATTGCCTAGTAAAACTTTAATAACAGATTGGACATCTACATTTTCATGATCAGGATGCCAGCAATCATAATCTGTTACCATAGACACAGATGCATATCTAATTTCAGCTTCTCTAGCTAATTTTGCTTCTGGCATATTAGTCATACCAATTACATCTGCCTTCCATGTTCTATATAAATTTGATTCTGCCAAAGTTGAAAATTGAGGTCCTTCCATAACAACATAAATTCCACCTCTTTGATATGGAATATCTTCTTTTTTTATGGCTTGTTCACAAGCATTCATTAAACCATTTGATGTTGGATGAGCCATAGATACATGGACAACTATTTCATCATCAAAAAAAGTTTTATTTCTTGAAAATGTTCTATCAATAAATTGATCTACAATTACAAATTTACCTGGTGGTAAATTTTCTTTCAAAGAACCAACGGCTGAAACAGACACCAAATCAGTTACACCTAATTGTTTTAAAGCATCAATGTTTGCCCTAAAATTAATTTTTGAGGGACTAATAAAATGTCCTCTACCATGTCTTGGTAAAAAAAATACTTCTTTATTATTGTATACAGTTTTTAATATTTGATCAGATGGTTTGCCCCAAGGAGTATCAATTTCAATAAACTCTCTTTTTTTAAACTCTTCAACATCATATAGGCCGCTACCACCTATTATTGCCAACTTATTATTTGCCATATCAAAAAAAATATTTATGATTTTTATATCTTAATTTTTAAAAAATATGAATTTAAAAGACTTCATTAGATCAATACCAAACTATCCCAAAAAAGGTATTCTGTTTAGAGACATAACTACTCTCATTAAAAATGAAAAAGCCTTTAAACATACAATCGATCAAATCATTGAAAAAAGCAAAAATTTTAATTTTGATAAAGTTGCATCAATAGAAGCGAGAGGTTTTTTATTTGGTTCTGCAATTTCTTACCTATTGAATAAACCTTTCATTTTATTAAGAAAAAAAGACAAATTACCTGCAGAAACTCATTCTGTTGATTTTCAATTAGAATATGGATCAGCCACAATTGAGGTACACAAAGATTCTTTTCAAAAAAATGACAAAGTTTTAATTATTGATGATTTAATTGCAACAGGTGGTACTGCTGAAGCTGCTGCAAAATTAATTGAAATTTCTAAAAGTAATGTTGCAGGTTTTATTTTTGTAATTAACCTTTTTGATCTTGGTGGTACAGATAGTTTAATTAAGAAAGGTTATAAAGTTGAAAATCTGATTGATTTCCCTGGTCACTAATTATCGAAGTTTTAATATTTTACACAAATTTGTTTTATAAATATTAAATCTTTTTAAATCTTGAAGCTATGCCTGTTTCTTCTTTTTGATTAAATTCTTTTGAATTCAGTTTATATAATTCTTCAATTCTAAGTCTTTCAGTTTTAATAGTTGGTAAATTTGCTTTTTGTAAACCTTGCAATCTAGCATATACAGCTTTTTTCTTTTTAACTTGATGTGGTTGAAAATCATCAATATCATCAATTTTTAATTGATCTCCAATATGAATATATCCAGCTGTTGATGCTTCATTTAATAAATCCAAACCTCTTTGGGTTCTTACTATTGCTGCATTAAAACCTTCATCCTCACCTTTTGGAGATCCTCCTCTCCATGTGTCTAATGCTGCTATATCAGAACTTTCTCCAATAGCATCTGGGCAAACTTTGCATCTAAAATGAACTCTCCAGGTAGATTCTTCTCCCCAAAAAGAATTGTATTCACGATCATATTCTCTTCCATCTTTTGTTTTAATATATATTCGCCCTGGATTTCCATAGCCTCTGTATCTAAAAATAGACAATTCCTCTTCTTTTACTTTAAAGCTTTCAATAAAATCTTGTGACTTTGTAAATTCAGTAGATCCTCCACAAACTAGAGTTAATAAATATTTGCATAACTTATTAACTCTTTCATCGCTTTTAGATAATTGTCTTATAGCGCTAATATCACAAGGCTTCCCTACAAATGCAAAAGGTTGGTTTAAATTTAAAGACTTATGAAATTTATCTAATGGTGAAGCAGGTCCATATCTTGAACAACCCCCACTATTTAATAAATCTTCTTTATTATAACTAAATTTAGATATACTTCTCATTGGTTTTTCAGGATCTGCAACGGTATGTGAAATAAATTTCACTTTTTTTGACTCTAATAGATAAAGTGATAATCCATTTAATAAACCGCCTGTTGAACTTTCAAACCTAATTTTATTAACAGTAGACCATGCATAACATAACGATAAATAATAGCCCCAAACCAAGTCATGTTTTGCTTTTTTTTCAACTTGTTCTTTTGGAAGGCCTTCTACAATTACACCAAGACAAACATTTAATATTTTATTGAAAGTTTCTGGAGTAATTTTATTTATTTCCTTAGGCTCCAGTCTTCCTTTAGAAGACATTGATATTTCAATTTTACCTTTTCCTGTAATACTTTGACAAATCCCACAGCCGATGCAAAGACCATTGTTTACAATATCACTTAGATTATTTATGTTAGTCACAACCTATTCCTTATAGGAAGGGTCTGATTTATCACATCTTCTTTTTAAAGCTTCCCACTCATACATTCCTGGTGAAAAAGCTTTATATTGTTTTACAGATTTTTCCCAAAGACTTT
>Ga0208132_1001125_pt1 | contig 11839 bp, 9 predicted proteins | sample ETNtaG_16_FD_185785 | JGI IMG/M metagenome (GOLD analysis project Ga0208132, IMG submission 185785) | Marine microbial and viral communities from oxygen minimum zone, Eastern Pacific Ocean - ETNP201406SV199 (SPAdes) (version 2) | ecosystem: Environmental > Aquatic > Marine > Oceanic ... | reverse complement strand
AAAGTTGGTTTTCGGAGTAACTTATTCTGTTGCGCCCTGGCTGTGGAGTGTTGTTAAACTGCAACCAGATCCATCATTAATGCAGGCGGTACCACTTGTAAATAAGCTTCATATTGTCGTCGCTTTAATATTTTTTGCGTATTTTCCTTTTACAAAACTTGTCCACGCATTTACCTATCCGCTTACATATTTTTGGAGACCATACATTTCTATGAGAAGTTATGCAGGCTTGAAGCGATGAGGAAAATGAAAGCCGGGTCAGTGTGGGTATAACAGTATCACAAATGGAGCGTGCTTTTTAACCGAAAGAAATCTTCTTCAACGGCCCAGCCTAGCCGTGGTAAATTGTACCTTTAAATTCCCTTACCCTGATTATGCCAACTGTAAATCTAAAATATTCCGCCCATGTGGGATTTGTCTATTCGTATCGAAAACGGCTCCTAACACAACATTTATTAATAGATTGAGTGACAATGCAAAAAGAAGCAACCGCTACCTCACATAAGATACTTTTTATAAACACACTGGCTTTTACTGTCTGTTTTGCTGTGTGGATGATTAACGGTGTCCTAGTGACTTATTTGGTCACGAATCAGGTTTTTGATTGGGGACCAGTTGAGATTGGGTGGCTGATGGGAATCCCCGTTTTAACGGGGGCAATCTTCCGTCTACCAGCTGGTATGCTTACGGATAAATTTGGTGGAAAACCGGTATTTGGGATTTTGTTGTTCATCTGTGCGGTACCCATGTTTCTTTTATCTTATGCCAATGATTTTATCAGTTTTGCCTTATGCAGTTTTGGTTTCGGATTAGCTGGTGCCAGTTTTGCCATTGGCATTGCTTTTACATCGGTCTGGTATCCGAAAAGACTTCAGGGAACGGTTTTGGGGATTTTTGGTGCGGGGAATGCGGGTGCTGCAGTAACCACAATGCTTACGCCAACCTTGTTAAAAAAATTAACGGATAATGGTGCAAATCTTGAGGGTTGGCGAACGCTTCCAGTTATATATGCAGCTGCTCTATTGGCAATGGGTATACTATTTTTGTTTTTTACTGAAAACAAAAAACCTGCCGACAACAACAAATCAATTTCCGCTTTACTTTCACCCTTAAAAAATATACGGGTGTGGAGATTTGGATTATACTATTTCCTAGTATTTGGATGTTTTGTCGCTTTCTCCCAATGGTTAGTTCCTTATTTTGTAAACGTTTACTATTTACCCCTAGTAAGTGCTGGTTTTTTAGCTGCTCTGTTTAGCTTGCCTTCAGGTGTTGTTCGTGTGTTAGGTGGGTGGATGTCTGATAAATGGGGTGCTAGAAAAGTTATGTATTGGGTGTTAAGTGCTTCCATTGTAATTAGTTTTATGCTTATTGTCCCTAAAATGGAAATATTTTCGCCTGGTATGGGAATAATGGCTAAAAGTGATGGTATCATAATTTCGGCATCGGATTCGTTAATTACAGTTGCGAAGGAAGGCCATACAACTTCTATAAATACTGGCACTATTTTTGAGTATAGGCTAATTCCCAAATCCAATAAGCTTGATAATGTTGATTCTCAAGTCTTGATTTTTCCGGCTAAAGAAATCTGGCAAGAGCCGGTTGTTAATATCGATGACAAGATTAAGAAAAAGCAGTTGCTAGCTAGGGGTATGACGCGTATTTATTTTCAGGCTAATGTCTGGATTTTTGCTGGACTTTTAATTCTCATTGGTAGTATTTGGGGAATTGGTAGCGCCGCAGTATATAAACATATTCCAGACTACTTCCCGGGAGAAGTTGGTATTGTGGGAGGGATGGTAGGTGTTCTTGGGGGCCTCGGGGGTTTCTTCTGCCCAATATTATTTGGCTATTTATTAGAAGGCACAGGTTTATTTACTAGCTGCTGGATGTTTATTTTGTTTCTTTCCTGCTTATGTCTTTTCTGGATGCACATGGTTATCCAAAAATTGATGCGAGAAGAAGCGCCAGAATTGATAAAACAAATAGAACCTATAAGTAAATCCTGAAATGGTTTCGAAAATAAAAGCAGAACTTAAAGATTTACACCCTGCTTATTTTGCACTTGTCATGGCGACAGGAATTATATCGATTAGCACCAATCTATTAGACTGGTCAATTCTGCCTAGAGCACTCTTTTTGTTAAATATTATTATATATATCACTCTTTTGATTTTGAATGTAATGCGTATTATTTATTATCCCCGACAATTTGTTGCTGACTTATCTGATCATTCAAGAGGAGTTGGATTTTTTACCATCGTAGCAGCCACCGGAGTGGTAGCAACACAGTTTATTGTTATATGTGGAAATTTATTATTGGCAAAAATCCTTTGGTATATAGCAGCAGGGCTATGGTTAATTTTTATGTATGGAATTTTTTGTGCACTTACTGTAAAAGGAAATAAGCCAAGTCTTTCTGAAGGGATTAATGGTGGATGGCTTGTATCAGTTGTTGCTACACAGTCTTTAAGCGTGGTTGGATGTTTATCCCTTCCAGAACTCGGTGTTGGAAAAGAGGGTTTATTTACCATTATGCTTGCACTTTGGCTTTGTGGTGGGATGCTTTATATTTGGCTTATCTCGCTCATTTTTTACCGATATACATTCTTCGAATTTAGTCCCTCAGATCTTATGCCGCCATATTGGATTAATATGGGGGCGATGGCTATCTCAACATTAGCGGGTGCGACTCTCATACAAAAGGCTGCAGATTCTCCTCTATTGCTATCAATACTACCATTTTTAAAGGGATTCACTTTATGGTATTGGGCAACTGCTACTTGGTGGATTCCACTTATGGCACTTCTTGCAATTTGGCGTCATGCAGTAAAACGTTTCCCATTCTCATATGATCAAGGGTACTGGGGGCTAGTCTTTCCTCTTGGGATGTACACAGTTTGTACTTTTCAGCTGGGAAGCGCCATAAATTCTGATTTGATCTCAGCTATTTCTCGGGGTTTTGTATATATAAGTGTACTAGTATTTAGTCTAGTATTTTTTGGGTTTCTGCGACGGCTGTTAACTATTGTTTTTGGAATAAGAGTTTGATAAAGAGAGATTATTTCACTTTCTTTTAATAACAATGTGGATGATGCATAGATATTAATGTAAGGAAAAGGCAGATGTACACAGATACAATTGATTCTCTTGCAAATCTTGCTCTCAGCAGGGTTGAGTTATTAAAACGAAACCCTGTTGGCTTTTTCATTGGTTCGATGATGGCTGGGGCTTATATTGGCTTTGGAATAATCCTCATCTTCATTCTTGGATCTACTGTCGATCCCGCCTATCGGAAGCTTATTATGGGTGCGACTTTTGGGATTGCTCTTACCCTAGTAACTTTCGCCGGTTCCGAACTATTCACAGGACATACCATGTATATGACGTTCGGCTGGCTTCGGAAAACAACAAGCAGTGTAAATCTAGCAAAGGTCTGGCTCTTTGTCTGGATTGGTAACCTTATAGGATCAGTGGGGCTTGCTACTATTTTCTCCCTTGGTGGGGCAGGTGGGATGGTCAACGATAGCTCATCATTCCTCAATCAGGTAGCCAACGCCAAAATGAATGCATCTGCTATCGAGCTCTTTGCACGCGGCATACTTTGTAACTGGCTTGTTTGCCTTGCTATATGGATGTCTGCACGGACGAAAAGTGATGCAGCAAAATGTATTGTTATTTTCTGGTGCCTGTTCGCCTTTATAGCGAGTGGTTTCGAACACTCTATCGCTAATATGACTCTGTTTTCCATTGCCATTTTCGGGGAGCACCCAGAAACAGTGAACCTGTTTGGGATGGCCCATAATCTGTTTTGGGTGACGCTTGGCAACGTGCTTTCGGGTAGCGTATTCATGGCGCTAGGTTATTGGCAGTATTCTAAAAATCCCAAAAGAGAATTTGATAATCCGTAAGTAAATACTACGTCTCCTCCTGTTTCGGGGTCAACTGGTTGTTAATCTGAAAAGCCTGATGGACTTGAGATCGATTCTATCAAAAATGAACCGTCTTTATTTTGTATAATAGATAAAAAAGTTTTCCCACTTGAATATTCAAGTGGCGTGACTTATAGTCATTACGATGGCCATGGCGAGTTCCTGTCCGTTCATAGGGCAGAGCATTCAAGTGACGAGACATATCTTGGTCTAAATATTCTTGTAAATAGGTTTCTACCATTTGTTTTAAAAAGTCTGAATCATTTAGGCTTTTATCTTTTCTTTGGGTCATGGTTTTACTCCTTAATTATTTGCTTCTTTTCAAGACGCCATAGAGAAAACTGTGCTCTTTTTTTAAAATTACAGAAAATTATAAGTATTAGTAATACTAATATGAACATTTAATATATCTAACTAGAAATATTATTACTATAGTATTAATATTCATCGGACAATAAGGTCTGATTATCTTAAGTTGATAGGTCAGATTATCTTAAGTTGAAAAATAATGACACATTTCTTAACTAAATCATCTCAATATGCCATACAGGCAGTTATGTTTTTGGCAGCACAGCCAAGACATCAACCTGTATTCCAGAGATATATATCGCAATCATTAGATATACCTATTCATTTCTTGGGTAAAATTTTGCAAATGCTTGTAAAACATGATTTGATTATTTCCCATAAGGGAATCAATGGTGGTTTTGAAATAAATGATGAGATTGGAAAAATAACATTAGATGTTATTGTACGAATAATAGATGGAGATAATTATTTAAATGGGTGTATGGTTGGCTTCCCTCATTGTTCGGATGAACATCCTTGTCCAGTACATGATGAATGGGTTGTTGCAAGGACTGAGATAATGAAAATTTTTGAAGAGATAGATATTAATCAATTCAGTGAAGAATTGCAGTCTAAACTTGATTTCATGGCAGAAAAAATTAAACAAAAAGAGAATGAAGAATGAAAAAAGTCTTTTCAATAAATACAATCATTTTAGTAACACTATTTATAGGCGTCCACAGTTTATTATTCAGCCAAAGTGACCCGGAGGAATTTTTTGAGAAAAATTGTTTCAGTTGTCACACAATTGGCGGTGGTAGATTAACAGGGCCAGATTTAAAGGATGTTGAAAAACGAAAAGACCCTGCCTGGTTAGAAAAATTTATTTTAACTCCCCAATCTGTTATAAATAGTGGTGATGCTTATGCATCTAAAATATTAAAGGAAGCCCGTGGAGTTGTGATGCCTAAAGTGGCAAACTTGGATCCATCTATGACGCGGGCATTGTTAAAATTTATACGTGAAGAATCAGGTAAAGAGAAATCACGTTTTGCAGGCTCTACTTTGGCTGATAGGCCCCTGACTGAAGAAGATTATAAGATTGGTAATGCACTTTTTATAGGAACAAAACGGTTGAAAAATAAAGGCCCATCATGTATCAGTTGCCATGAAATTGCTGGAGAAGGTCTTCTTGGCGGCGGTCTTTTAGGTCCTGATTTAACAGAAGCATACGGTCGCCTTGGTGGCAAAACTGCAGTTGCTGCTTGGCTGTCAAATCCATCATCAGAAATGATGTCTCCTATTTATAAAAAACATCCAATTGAAGAAGAAGAAGTTTTACCGCTTGTAGCATTATTGAAAAGTAAAGCTGAAAGTAAGGAAATGATCAGTGATGCTCATGATTTTAATTTTATGATATTTGGTTTTATTGGTTTAGCCCTTTGTTTGGTATTATTTGATTTAGCCTGGGGGAATCGCTTACGTGCGGTTCGGAAACCCATGGTAAAAGGAGAGTTATCATGAGTAACAATAAGTTGTCTTGGATTAGAGACGAAATCGCCCCGGAAAATAGAAGCTGGGAAGAATTTTATCGCCATCGCTGGCAGTATGATAAAGTGGTTCGAAGCACGCACGGTGTAAATTGTACAGGGAGCTGTACTTGGCAGATTCATGTAAAAGATGGGATTGTCACTTGGGAAATGCAAGGGTTGGATTATCCAAAGCTTGAGCATGGTATTCCACCATATGAACCACGTGGATGTCAACGTGGTATATCATTTTCTTGGTATTTGTATAGTCCATTACGTGTTAAATATCCAACAATTCGTGGGGTATTGCTTGATTTATGGTTAAAAGCTAAAAAAGAATTTGATGATCCTGTTGAAGCGTGGCAATCTATGGTGAATAACCCTGTAAAGCGGAAACGCTGGCAGCGGGCTCGCGGTAAAGGCGGTTTCCGTCGAACAAGTTGGGATACTGTAAAAGAAATTATAGCTGCATCCATGGCACATACTATTAAGCAACATGGTCCGGACCGAATTGCCGGTTTTTCACCGATCCCAGCTATGTCTATGATTTCATATGCATCTGGTGCTCGATTAATGCAACTCATTGGCGGTGTTTCACTTTCATTTTATGATTGGTATTGTGACTTGCCGAATGCTTCCCCTGAAGCCTGGGGAGAACAAACAGATGTTCAAGAATCAGCTGACTGGTATAATGCCAAAATGCTCGCTGTTATGGGTGCCAACTTAAATATGACGCGAACACCAGACGTTCATTTTGCAGCAGAAGCGCGATATAACGGAACAAAGATGGTGGTATTTTCACCGGATTTTTCCCAAGTATCCAAATTTTCCGATGAATGGATTCCCATCAATGCGGGGCAAGACGGCGCCTATTGGATGGCAGTAAATCATGTGATTTTGAAAGAATTTCATCACGAGAAACAAGAAAAATCCTTTCTTGATTATTCAAAACAATACACGGATTCACCCTTTTTGGTTGAGTTAACAAAAGATGGCGATTCATACAAAGCAGGACAATTATTGCGAGCAAATCGTTTGAACCAATATAAAGATATGGAAAATGGCGATTGGCAATTTTTGATGTGGGACGAAGAAGAAAACCGAACAAAAGTGCCCAAAGGCTCTGTGGGTAATAGATGGGCTAAAGAAAATAAAGGTCATTGGAATCTGAAATTGGAAGATAATGCAGATGGTTCAAAAATTCATCCTAAACTCACATTTTTAAAAGATTCTGACCATGTCTTTTCCGTGGAATTGGACGATTTTGGTCAAGGCGAAACCATTACGCGATATGTTCCTGTGAAAATGATTGAAACGGCTGACGGTCAAGTTCCGGTTGCCACAGTTTATGATTTGCTCATGGCGCAATATGGCGTAGGTCGGGGTCTTGAAGGATATCCGGAGAATTACGAAGAAGACGCAACTTACACGCCGGCTTGGGCCGAAAAATATACGGGAATCGCACCTGAAACATTGATTCGATTTGCTCGGGAATGGGCAAGCACAGCAGAAAAAACCGGCGGAAAATGCACAGTGATTATTGGCGCAGGAATCAATCATTGGTATCACGCAAATCTTATGTATCGCGCCGCAATTCATGCTCTTATGTTTACGGGATGTATAGGTAAAAACGGTGGCGGATTAGCTCATTATGTCGGACAGGAAAAATTAGCCCCGGGCGAATCTTGGGCATCGATTGCACTAGCAAAAGATTGGTTTGGGCCGTCCCGACTTCAAAATACACCAAGCTGGCATTATGTCCATTCGGACCAATGGCGATATGAAAAATCCTTTACCGATTATCATACGGTGCCAGAAAAACAGCCAGAAAAAACAATGGCAAAAGGTCACACAATGGATGTGAATGTAAAAGCAGTCCGAAATGGCTGGCTTCCTTTTTATCCACAGTTTGAAGCAAACCCTATTGATTTGGCGAAGGAAGCGCGAGAAAATGGTGCCAGCGATGAGCAGGGAATTGTGGATTATGTCGTAGAAAAATTGAAAAAACGGGACATGAAATTTTCTATCGAAGACCCGGATAACTCGGACAATTGGCCTCGCGTTTGGTTTATATGGCGCGGAAATGCCATTGGGGGTTCTGCTAAAGGCCATGAATTCTTTTTAGATCATTATTTAGGAACGCACACGAATCAAGTGTCAGATCCACAATTTGCCAAAGGGTCCACGGAAGAAGTGGTTTGGCATGACAAAGTGCCCCAAGGGAAAATGGATTTGATCGTGGATTTGAACTTCCGTATGGATACTTCAGCTCTGTATTCAGATATTGTTTTGCCTGCAGCGACTTGGTATGAAAAAGCCGATTTGAATTCTACCGATATGCACAGTTTTATTCATCCGTTGGCAGAAGCAGTTCCACCGGCGTGGGAATCAAAAAGTGATTGGGATATTTTCAAAGATATTGCAGAATCATTTTCTAAAGTATCGGAAAAACATTTTCCTGAACAAATGGAAGATGTGGTTACCTTGGCATTAGCCCATGATACACCGGCAGAAATCGCTCAAAAAGAAATCAAAGATTGGATTGACGGCGAAGTTGAGGCTATTCCCGGAAAAACTATGCCCGGAATTAAGGTGGTGAAACGGGATTTCAAAAACGTTTATAAGCGCTACATTTCTTACGGTCCAAATGTGCCGGCGAATGGTCTCAGTGCCCACGGAACTCATTATGAGGTTAAGGATGAATATGAGCGCCTGAAAATAGAATGTCCAACAGAAACCTGGGACGGACAAACATATCCTTCGCTAAAAGAATCGAAAGATGTGTGTAATACTATTTTGGAATTAGCTACAGTTACCAATGGTGAATTAGCCTATCGTTCCTACAAAAACATGGAAGAAAGAACTGGTTTAGTTTTAGCTGATTTAGCGGAAAAAAATCGCGGAGTTCGTATGAGCTACGATGATTTATGTTCCCAACCTCGAAGATTGCAGAATAGTCCAATGTGGTCCGGACTTTTGGAAAACGGAAGAGCATATTCTCCATTCACATATAATGTGGAACGATTAGTCCCATGGCGAACGTTGACAGGTCGTCAACATTTTTATTTGGATCATCCCGGATACATCCAATATGGTGAACATCTACCAACGTACAAACCTAAACCAACTCCTACACAATACTCAGAATTAGCCACAAGCGAAAGTGAACATAAGACAAAAATATTCAACTATCTAACACCCCACGGAAAATGGCATATTCACTCTACCTATGGAGATAACCACCGTATGTCCACATTAAGCCGTGGTGTTGAACCGTTTTGGATCAATGATAAAGATGCAGAAGAGTTGGATATTGTGGATAACGACTGGGTGGAAGTGTACAATGATAATGGAGTTGTAGTTACAAGAGCAAGTGTGAGTGCAAGGATTCCAAGAGGAATCGTAATTATTTATCATGCAACAGAACGGACGTTATCCGTACCAAAATCACCTTTACGTGGAAACAAACGTGCAGGAATGAATAATTCTCTTACGCGGACAAGATTAAAACCAAATTTAATGGTAGGCGGTTACGGACAATTTACTTATCACTTTAATTATTGGGGTCCCACAGGAAATAACAGAGACACCTTTATTATGGTCAGAAAATTGCCTGTATTAAACTGGTAAAAGGAAAATTATTATGGATATTAGAAGTCAAATCTCAATGGTGTTCCACTTGGACAAATGTATCGGGTGCCATACATGCAGTATTGCCTGTAAAAATATATGGACAGATAGAAAAGGTACAGAATATATGTGGTGGAATAATGTGGAAACTAAGCCTGGAACCGGATTTCCTACAAGATGGGAAGACCAGGATAAATACAAAGGTGGCTGGGAAGTTGTAAAGGGTGAATTGGAACTTCGATCAACAAACAAAACTAAAACCGTTACAAATATTTTCCACAATCCAAATATGCCGACATTGGATGATTACTACGAACCGTGGACGTACAAGTATAAAGATTTATTCGATTCTCCGGAAGGTGACGATCAACCGACGGCAAGACCCATTTCGATGGTTACCGGAGAAGAAATGGATATTGAAGCTGGTCCGAATTGGGATGATGATTTGGCCGGTTCACCGATTTATGCAGAAAATGACATAAATCTTGATGGTTTATCAGAAGAGCAACGTGAACAAATGTTTGCCATTGAGCGACTCATGATGTTTTACTTTCCACGCATTTGTAATCATTGTTTGAATCCATCATGTGTAGCTTCCTGTCCATCAGGCGCTTTATATAAACGGGGTGAAGATGGTATCGTTTTATTGGATCAGGAAGAATGCCGTGCATGGCGATCTTGTATTCCTGCGTGCCCATACAAGAAAACTTACTTCAACTGGAACACAGGCAAATCTGAAAAATGTATTTTATGTTTTCCACGTGTAGAAACAGGACAAGCTCCTGCCTGTTTCCATTCATGTGTTGGGCGTATTCGTTATTTAGGTGTTCTTCTCTATGATGCTAAAAAGATTGAAGAAACTGCAAAACGCCCTGATGAAGAATTGGTTGATGCACAACGGGAAATGATTTTAGATCCCTTTGATGAAAATGTCATACGTGAGGCGAAAAAGAATGGTATTGCTGATTCAACAATTGAAGCAGCGCAAAAATCACCTGTTTATAAATTTGTGAAAGAGTGGGGTCTTGCATTACCTCCTCATATAGAGTATAGAACTTTACCCATGCTTTTTTATGTACCGCCAATGCTTCCTGTGATGTCAGCACAAGAGGGAGATTCAGTGCGTAATGTGAATGAGGAGTTTTTCCCCGATTTCGATAAAGCCCGTGCTCCTATCAAATATTTGGCAAAAATGTTTGGTGGCGGAAATGAAAGTCATTTGCGTTATGTATTAAAGAAACAATCGGCTATTCGTGTTTATCGTAGAGCTGAAACAGTTGGAGATATCGAAAAATTAGATGCCGATAAGGCGTTGCTGGAAGCTGATTGTACAGCCGCAGAAGCTGAAGGAATTTATCAACTTACTTCTCTTTGCACGTTTGAAGACAGATTCGTTATTCCTGCTGCGCATCGCGAAGAAGCTATCGAAATGATGAAAGATCCGCTGGAACATAAACAGGAAACCGGTTTTGGGTTCAGAGAAGAACCGGAGCGGGGTTGGTAAAATGAACACATCCATTTATAACAACATTGTGCCATTGATTTCTTATCCAAGTGCGGATATAAGAAATGATGTAAAAAAAGTGCAACAAAATCTTGATGAACGGTCGGATAATAATTTTCAGACTTTTTCTAATCATGTCAATAAAACTGGAATGACTAAACTGCAGGAAGAATTCACGCAGTTGTTCGATTTTACACCAAATACATGTTTGGACTTGGGATGGCATTTACATGGTGAAAATTATGAACGGGGTGTATTTATGGTTCGAGTACGTGAAATGCTTCGGGAATTCAATATTGCGGAAACGTCGGAATTACCTGACCATTTATCACATATTTTGTCCGTTCTTCCATTAATGGAAAACAATGACAGAAATGAATTCATCAAAACCCATGTTATACCAGCAATTGAAAAGATAATTGAAGGGTTTGGAGAAACGAAAACACCCTACAAAAATTTAATTCAATTTATTCATGATGTACTACAATATCAATCAACTGCCAAGGAGGTACAGGCCCAATGAATATGTTACAAAATTACCTTGATACCTTTTTCTTTGCGCTTTTTCCGTATGTAACACTTTTCACATTCTTTGTTGTTACAATTCAACGGTATCGCTCAAAGTCATTTACTTATTCCAGCTTATCTTCCCAATTTCTGGAAAATCGCCAACATTTTTGGGGACTGGTTCCATTCCATTACGGGATTATTGCTGTTCTCACAGCACACTTTGTATGGTTCTTGGTACCGGGAACGGTTCTTTGGTGGAATAGTGTTCCGGCTCGTCTTTACATTATGGAAATCGCTATGTTTATTTTTGGTCTTATGACATTGGTTGGGCTTATAAATATCGTTTCCCGTAGAAAAACCAATGTGCGTGCCAGAATTGTAACATCTCCAGCAGACTGGTGGGTGTTAGGTATTTTGGCATTTCAAGTTATAACGGGGATTTTAAC
>Ga0208132_1001114_pt1 | contig 11911 bp, 14 predicted proteins | sample ETNtaG_16_FD_185785 | JGI IMG/M metagenome (GOLD analysis project Ga0208132, IMG submission 185785) | Marine microbial and viral communities from oxygen minimum zone, Eastern Pacific Ocean - ETNP201406SV199 (SPAdes) (version 2) | ecosystem: Environmental > Aquatic > Marine > Oceanic ... | reverse complement strand
CTATCGAGCTGTTGGCGCGCGGTATACTTTGCAACTGGCTCGTTTGTCTTGCCTTGTGGATGTCAGGTCGTACAAAGAACGATGCGGCGAAATGCATTGTCATCTTCTGGTGTTTGTTCGCCTTTATCGCGAGCGGTTTTGAACATTCAATTGCTAACATGACTTTGTTTGCCGTCGCACTTCTCGGTAACCATCCTGAAACGGTTAACTTAACAGGGACGATCTACAACTTGTTTTGGGTGACGATCGGAAACACTATTTCTGGCGGCATATTCATGGCGTTCGGCTACTGGCTGTATGCTGGAAGAAACACAATTACACGATGATTTGGATGGTGAGAAAAGTGACCGAATGGCCTTCCAATCACAGGCCAATTCCCAAATTCATGCCATCGGCTGATTGCAAAGAGGATACGGTTTCTTTGGCGGTGGGACAGGGGTACAAATTCCACGAAGTCGGACGTCATCTGGGAAACGTCGGTTTAGCCCCACCATGCCGATCGACCGACCCATAGCGGGCTTTTAATCCTTCACGATTGAAAAACCAGACACTTGGTAACCAGATAATCGGTTCCTCATTGCCCCCCGAGAACCAATCGCTGCATTTCCGACAAAATGGATGGGTCCTTTTATCGGGGCATTGATTCGCCCGGTAGGCGGCTGGGTCTCAGATAAGATGGGGGGCGCCAAGGTCACTCAGATCGTCTCGATCATCATGATCGCATCCGCCTTGGGAGTGGCTTATTTCATGGCGGCAGCGTACCGGTCGCCCACACCGGAGCAATACTTCTGGCCATTCTTTGTTTTATTCATCGTCCTTTTTACTGCAACCGGACTGGGTAATGGCTCAACCTTCAGAACTATCGCCATGGTCTTTAACGCCGAGCAAGCGGGGCCGGCTCTAGGGTGGACGTCTGCTGTCGCCGCCTATGGAGCTTTTTTCATCCCCAAAGTATTTGGTGAGCAGATCAATGCGACCACTCCGGAATATGCCCTGTATGGATTCGCTATTTTCTACGCAGTTTGCCTTGTACTGAACTGGTGGTTCTATTTGCGTCCTAATGCCTATGTAAAGAATCCTTAGTGCGACGAAGTCAAACCTAATTGGGGAGGTCTGTTTTCGGGGGGATCAGTATCAGTTAAAATGGCGCCAGGCTCGTCCCAAAGAACGCCGCACAGTAGTCGCTCATTGACAATAGCCAAAGGCTGTCCGGCAACCAGTCGATAGCCTAACTGCGCGCTTGACCTGGCGAAGTGAGGCCATGTGAGCGAGCAGACCAATAAATCTACCCAAACCCTCAAAACCGCGCCCGGCTGGGCATTGCTGCAACTCGGGTTCCGGCCTTTCTTCTGGCTGGCGGCAGTTGCCGCGGTGGTGCTGGTGGCCGGCTGGCTGTACCTATGGGCGAGCGGCGCGGTCGCAACTCCTTACGGCGCACCACAGTGGTGGCACCTCCATGAAATGCTGTTCGGGTTCTGTATCGCGGTCATCGCAGGCTTTCTACTAACCGCCGCTGGCAACTGGTCCGGGACCGATACTGCCAGCGGTGGGATGCTCGCCCTGCTGGCCGCCGTGTGGCTGCTCGGCCGCCTGTTGCCCTGGTTTGCTGTTCTGCCCCGTTGGCTGCCAGCCGTGATCGATGTTGCTTTCCTGCCTCTGCTGGCAGGAACCCTGGCCCGGGCACTGTGGGCTAGTCCGCAGAAAAGCAACCGGGTCTTCCTGGCGCTACTACTGACGATGGCAGCGAGCAATGTTGCCTTCCACCTGGGTGTCAACACCGATCTGCCACTACTTGCTCAGCGTGCCGGCACCCTGATGCTGTGCCTGGTTATATTGACTGTGGCGTGGCTCAGTGGCCGTGTGCTGCCCTTTTTCACAGCCCGCGCGGTCCCGGATAGCACGCCACAGAGTCCGCCCTGGCTGGGGCGCACCGCAACCGGGCTGCTGCTGACGTGGGCGGCCCTGTGGCCGTTCCTGCCCCGACACTGGCTGACGGCCGCAATCGCCCTGGCGGCCGCCGTGGTACACGTACTGCGCCTGTACCGCTGGCACCACCCCGCGCTGTGGCGTATTCCCATCCTGGCGGTACTGCACGTGGCCTATGGCTGGCTGGCACTGGGGCTGGGACTGTCCGCTCTGGCTGCAGCGGGCCTTTCTGCGCCCGGGCCTGCGGTTCACGCCCTGACTATGGGCGCCATCGGCGGTTTCACGCTGGGTATGATGACCCGGGTCTCGCTGGGTCACAGCGGCAGGCCCGTGGTCGCCCCGGCATGGATGGTGGTCGCCTTCGCTGCGATCAACCTGGCCGCACTGATCCGAGTGTTCGGCTCGCTGGCGCTGCCCGCGCACTATTCCCTGTGGATCGCCAGTAGCGGGGCGCTCTGGGTGCTTGGTTTCGCGTTATTCCTGGTACTTTTCACCCCGGTGCTTTTCACGCCCCGGGCCGACGGCCAGCCTGGTTAAGCATCTGACTTGACCTAAATCAAGAAATGCGTTCCGGCCCTCTTATAAGGTTCGCACGCTGACGTTTCATAGGAAACCCCATTGTGAACACTGATCTCAGCGTGCTTGACGATCTGCGCGATTGCATGCTGTTTAGTAATCTCGATGACGCTACGCTCGAGCGCATCGCCGACAACGCTATGCGGGTCACGCTGCGCGAAGGTGAGAACCTGTTCGCGCAAGGCGACCCGGCGGTGCGTTTCTTTCTCGCGTGCCGGGGCCAGATCAAGCTCTTCAGCCAGTCACCGACCGGTGACGAGAAAGTGTTACGGATCATCACACCGGGAGAGACCTTCGGTGAAGCGCTGCTGTTTTTGAACAAACCACGCTACCCGGTCAGTGCCCAGGCCCTGAAACCGGCCGAGGTAATCGGAGTAGACTCGGCTGATTTTGCCGCAATGCTGCACCAGTCAGTGGATACCTGCTTCGTCCTGCTCGGCACGCTCAGCCAGCGCCTGCACCACATGCTGCGGGAGTTGAGCGATCTCAGCTTGTACACCGGCACCTGTCGGGTCGCCGCCCACTTTGCCCAGGAGGCCCGTAATCGGGATACCCTGGATCTGGAAGTACCCAAGCAGGTGGTCGCATCCCGCCTGTCAATCAGGCCCGAGACCTTCTCGCGAATCTTGAAGAATCTGTCCAACAACGGCATCATCTCGGTACGCGGCAACCACGTGACGATCTCCGACCGCCCTGCCCTGCTCGAGCTCGCCTCGGCCTGCAACAGCAGCCCGACCCCAATACAACCCCATCAGACAGACCCGCGCTGACAAATCACCAGCTGTCAGTCAACCGTTTATCCTATTCCCGGATACTGCCGAGGCCCGCTGCGCCTCCCACGGGGTCAGGCAACAGACTGAAAAATATGCTAAAATTAGCGGTTCTTCTCGTCTCGTCGCAAAACAGTTTTGATCCTTAATCGCGGCGGACCACTGGCAAAAGCACCGCGCAAACAGAGTCGCAGCGACAGCCCGCCAGTTGCAGCCACCCGCGAAGCCCCATCTCCGTTACCAGGGAACCAGACCCCATGGCCCAAACCAACGCCGCCCCAAAGAGAGTCATACCCAAGAAACCCGAGCCTGTGCTCAACATGGAAGATTTCGCTCACCTGTGCTACGGCGTGGTAGAGATTGAAAAAGCAGATCTACCAAGTGGCGGTTCCAACGGTACCTGCTACCGCTATGTGGTAGCAAACACCGTCTCCTCGGTCACCGGCTACCGCCAGGGCACCAAGCGCGAAGTTTCTCAGTACGTGACCACGCTAATCGAAGACCTAAACCTGCGCACCATCCCCAAGAAAAAGGTCTGAGGCCGCTGCTACTCCCAGGGTCGCATTGCCGGCCACTGCGTTAACCGTTACCCCATTGACCCGGCCCGTGGCCGGAACCCCTTGACGTTGCGAGAGTACATCCACCGGCCCGCTGCGGCGACCTAACCCCAGCGGTGAGTTCTCCGGTCGAAACCATTCCACTGGCGCGGCTGGCGCTGGTCTTTATTCCGGTACTGGTGGTGGTCCTGATTCAGTGGCGCTGGGCGATGCCGGTGCTGCCTGCCATCCACGGCCTGGCTCGCATGCTCGCGCAACTGCTGCTGGTGGGCTATGTGCTGCTCTTCCTGTTCGAATCGAACAGTCCGCTGATCGTCTCGCTCGTGCTGGCGATCATGATTGGCATGGCCAGTTGGATCGCGCTGCGGCCAGTAGCAAAACAGCGCCGGGGACATTATCCGGCCGCGCTTGGCGCAATCGTTGTCGGCGCTGTCCCGACCCTGGTACTGGTGACCCAGGTCGTAATCAACGTCGACCCATGGTATCAGCCGAGTTTCCTGATCCCACTCGCCGGCATGATCTTCGCCAACGCCATGAACTCGGTCAGCATCGCCGCCGAGCGCCAGCAGGCCGAACTTGACAACGGTCGAAATCAGCAGGTGGCCCGCCAGAGTGCTTTTCAGGCCGCGCTGATACCATTGGTTAATTCGTTGATGGCGGTCGGGCTGGTGTCGCTACCGGGCATGATGACCGGCCAGGTACTGGCCGGAGTATCGCCACTGATCGCAGCCCGCTACCAGATTCTGGTGATGTGCATGCTGTTCGGCTCCTCCGGCATTGCCACCGCCTGTTACCTGTACTGGTCACGGTCCGACAAGAGCTCGGGCTGAGCCCGCCCTAATCGCTGCTGCCTCGGGCAGTGCCGCTGGTGGACGTCGGAGCCTGCGACCACAGTACCTCAACCAGCACCGCGCCGCAGATCACTACGATGGCGGCGGCCTGCAGGTGGGTCATCGGCTGGGACAGGATGACGATGGCAAGTGCTGCCGCAATCACCGGCTTGAGGAAAAACAAATATGAGCCGCGGGTAATGTCTGGCACCGCGGCCAGGCCGCCGATCCAGAGCCACTGCGTTAGGGTGGTATTCCACACGGCAATAGTGATGAGCGACCAGGCCTCTTTCTGTGACCGCTCGAACAGGGTCAGCGGGTTGACCCATATACCCCATACTCCACCGACCATGAGCCACAAACCCACACCGCCGATGAACATGGTGACGGCAGTAATACGCAACGCGCCATATTCCTGGATCAGTGGCCGCACTGATACCGCATAGGTCGAGCCCATCACGGCGCACAGTAGGGCCAGACCCACGCCAGGCAGACTGCCAACCCCGCTGCCGGTAAGATCGGCCAACGCGCCATCGGTCACCAACAACGCGACTCCCAATACTGCAGCCACCCCGGTGACCCACTTGGCCACGGTTATGCGCACCCGGTTAATGACGAGATTAGCCAGGCCAACGAAAATCGGAATGGTAGTAGTTACCGTCGCCACCTGGATGACGGACGCGAAATCGAGCGCCCAGTGAAATGCCAGGTAAGTGATGCTGACGCCGAAAAACGACAGTATCACCAAGCGCAGACCGCACTCACGCAGTGGCGTCAGCAGATCACGTGCCGTGGGTGTTAGCAGCGCCCACAGCACCAGGCCGCCGCCGCCAAGGAGAAACCGCCAGACCGACACCTCGGGGCCGGCAACCCCAGACAGGACTGCCACGAACTCGCTGGACGCGTGCCCGCAGACGCCGAGAAAGACGGCGCCATAGGCAAACCAGGATCGCTGCCACATGGCTAAGTCATCTTAGCGAAGTCGACTAGTGCGGTAGCGAGCGCCTGTGGTTTCTCCAGCGGTAGCAGGTGGCCCGCATCTTCCCAGTCCAGTCGAGTCACCTTGGGCAGGCGGGCGCACAACCGCGCCACCACTGGGGCGTCGAAAAACACCCGATCCTGCAGGCCGCTCACAACCAGGGTCGGCAAACTCAATTCTTCCCACGGCAGATCCCAGTCAGTTTCTACGGCCGCCGTCATCAGTCGGGTGTAGCCGTGTGCCGACGACAGGCCTTGGTAGGGGGCCCTCGCCAGAAAATCTGCTTGATTGTCTGCCTGAAACGGCTCGCCGGTCAGCAGGGGCAGATAAAGGTCGGCCAGCAAGCGGGTGCCGCCCAGGCCAATCACCCGAGCCAGTGCCTGGTTGACCCAGTGCAATCGCGGCCCGATCTGGCGCAGAGTATTCAGCAGCACCAAGCCCTCGGCTGGCAGACCGGCAAGAATGGCCTGCGCCGCGAACAGGCCGCCGATGGATAGCCCGCACAGGATTGGCCGGGGTGGAGCAAGTTCGGTGATCAGTCTGACCAAGTCCGCAACGATCAACTGCTGGTCTAGGCTGCGCTCGGCAGCCACTGGACTGTGGTCCTGGCCGCGCAGGTTGTAACGCAGGCTGCCAAGCCCCGCCTGCCGGCAACCGCCCTCGACCACCCCATTCCAGGCCTCGAGGCTGCCGGTAAGGGCATTGATGTAGACCACCGTTGGCCTGCCTTCGGCAGGTGGCTGATATTCGTACCGCAGGCCCTCATCGGGCCCGAGGGTTAGTAACGGCATCGCGGGGCCTCCCAGGTGTAGCCTGTCGCCGGCGATTCGAACAGCGGAACAGGCTGTCAAGAATACGGCCAAATTATCTTAACGGAACGGGCGCGACAACTCCTGTACAGAGTCGGTCTGACCTTGACAGGTTTGACTGTAGCAACGTAGGTAAAACCCGGCAACAGCCCAATACCAGAAACTACGTGGGATTTTCGCTTAACGGCAGTTCGGTGAGGGTGTATCCAACATCACCGTACCTACCGGGATGGAGTTTTACCTCAATGGTCAATTCTCTCAGGCCAGTGATCACCCCAACCAGAGACCCTAGATGACGTTTGATACTAATCATTCACCCCCCAAGAAGTGGCAAGAAAAAAAGCATGCCCCATCAAATATCAAGCTTATCAATTAGACTAGCCTGTAGTTAGAAGCCAATGCTGCTATATAGTTGTTGTTCTACGTCGAGATAAGATCAACAACTGATTGGACTTCGGGGTACTCCCCTTGATTATCGGTGCCACTGCTTTTGAATAATTCGAAAAAGTGGCGGCCCAGCGACAACAATCAGCGTTATTCGGAGGATGTGCATGGTCGCGATGAGTGCTGTGTCAGCATCCATCGAGATCGCGATTAGGCTCATTTCCGCTAGTCCACCTGGCGCCAAGGCAAGCAGTAACGTTTCCTCCTTTATGTCAAGAATCGGTGCCGAAAGCCGAGCTAACCCAGCCGCGACTACAAGCATAACACCCGTTACTACACTGGCCCAGATCGCAGGGCGTAGCATACTAACTAGACGCATACCACGGAACTGCGCACCGATAGCTGAGCCAATCACGACCTGAGCCGCCATAACCAGCAGAGTTGGCAAAGGTGTTTCGACTAGTCCAGATGCATAGGCGAATCCCGCAAGAATCATTGGACCCAGAATCTGACTAAATGACAGATCAAGTCGATTTGCTAACCAATAACCAGCGATACCGCAGATCAGAAGAATAACTATTTCCCTGTTATCTGGATACAAGCCTGGGGAGTCAAGCATTAGGCGGGCATCAGCAACATCGACACTACCAATCGCAGCAAGATAAACTGGTACTACCAATACAACCAAGAAAACACGAGTCGCGTGTGCGATAGGAATCTGTTGGTTGTCTCCACCGGCCTGCTCACCAGCAATAGCCATTACACCTAAACCGCCCGGCGTACTCGAGAAAAACGCAGTGGTTCTATCCATACCGGCAATCCACCGAAAAATAACAAAGGAAGAGACCGTAGTGGCCATAACGTAGCCGAGCATTATTAGTGCGATATTGCCCCAGGTAGTCAGCTGCTTAATTACCTCCATCGTAAAGAAGCTGCCGAGGAGAATGCCCAGCACAGCGACCATAATGTTTCGTAAGGGCATGTACCGTCGAACCGGTACACCCAAAAAAGCACTGACTGATACGAAGATCATGCTACCTAGCATCCATGGCAATGGCATATGCCAACGAAAAAAGACATACCCGCCGGCCGCGCCAATGCCTAGGCTGAGAAAAATCTCTTTTACCGATTGGGATCCAAGTAACATAAGAAAGTGGGAGCTCCCCCTGATGCTAGTCCCGTTAAGGGGGTCATAGTGTTTGGCAACGCGTGCATCTTAACCGGTTACAAATCTGGGGAAAATGAAAAGTTCGAAAAGAGTCGAGCTCGTGAAAACTCCTATACAGAGTCGGCCTAACCTCGATTGGACTGCGCCGCACGGCTAGTGACTTTTGTTTCTACCCGAGCGAGTTTTAAAACGCCACTGTGGTTCGTTCGCCACTGATCACCGTATTATCAAATCTTGGCAACGTGCATACTATTCGACGACTGGAGGAACCACTGCTACCTGCTTTCTGTGTTCGGTGTGGGCAAGCAGATCCCAACCCTGGCAGAGCGTCAGCTATGAACGCTTTGTCGAAAGTTGCAAGCCAAGCGCGCTGAACAGTACCGCACCGCCCAGCAGCGTCACCCAGGTGGGAACTTCACCGATGCCGATCCACGCCCAGACCGGCCCAAACAGTGGCTCACCCAGAGCAAATACCGTCAACTGCACCGCGGGTACTGTTTGCGCTGCGAGAGCAAACAACACGCTGCCTATCCCCAATTGCACAACGCCCAACAAAGTGCACCACAGTATCTCGACAGGTGGAATCAACAAACCCACACCAGTGGCAAAACTCATTAATACTCCTACCGACGCCCCGATTACCCCACCATAGAGCACCGCTGGGGTCATATCGATGCCCTTTCCCACACGCAGAGTCACTGTGTAAGCGCCGAAGAAAAAAATACCCAACACGGCAACTGCTACGCCAACTGTATCGCCCAGTTGGAGTCTTCCCCCAACCATTATGCTGATACCGACAAAACCGAGCAGGATGCTGATCCAGACGCGAGTGCTTACTAACTCACCGAGAAATATTCTTCCCAGCAACGCCGCAAATATTGGCGCAGCGGCCATCACAAAAACTGCTACCGCAACCGTTGTGTACTTCAGCGCTACGATATTACAGATCATTGCCCCACTGAGCAGAGCCCCGGCGAATAATGTCTTGAGCCCTCCAGAGCGGAGAATTCCAGGTGCCGACCAACGATATCGGAACAGGATGACCAGTGAGACAAAAAGTGCCAACGAGCCGCACCGGTAAAAATTGATTTGCCATTCCGTCGCATGCTCAAGAGACTTAACGATCACACCGGCGAAACTCCAGAAAATCGGTGCGACAACGGCAAAAATGTAATGATGATTCATTTACTCGATCAACCGCAGTCCCAATAGTTATTGTAAAATATACTACTCTTGAAAACGCAATGGAGAGAGAACAATGACACTGGGAATGATATTCCGTATCAGCGGGATTATTCTGTTTATTAACGGGTTGTCGATGTTCTTTGCGCCCAGTATGGCAATTGAGATGTATGGAATGACGATAGCCGAGGGCATGACCGTTCTTATCCGGGGGTTGGGATTGTCATTTGTCGGTACTGGAATCCTGGTATTTATGCTGCCATCATGGATTGACAGCAAACTCGCTGCGGCGGGAATTCTGGCCGGGCTGACACAACTCGCCTGGTTCTTCCATCTCGGCTACGATCTGTATACCGACAACATCTCCGGCACACCTGCCATTATCAACCTGTTGCTGACGGCAATTTTCGCGATCTTGTTCTTTGTAATGAGCGCCAAACATTCCAAATAGCAGTGCTGCAGTAGGTTTTTGTTAGCTCAGACCCCGCTACGGCGGGGTCTTTTTTTGCCAGAAATATTTGGCTGAGCGGCCAAGATTTGATAATGCAGCCAGCCTTATCTCAACCTTGAAGGTAATCCGATGCTCGGTGTTAGTCACATGTCCATGCATGAGCCACTCAGCGATGCAGACCTGACCCAAGCAATCCTCGACCACGCGGCTGAGGAGTTAGGCCAGGTGATTACCGACAACGAGAAAGATTCGCATTCAAGTACCAGCTTTAAAGACTATTTATCCAAAGGTCCGCTCCGTTCAGAAACCAGAAAGCGAGTCAGAGCCACTGTGGACCAACTTATAGACTGCAAGAAACTAATAGAGAAAGAATTGCCCTCGGGACACCCAGCTCGCCACGGGCGGCGTACCACCGCGCTTACGTTAGGGTCGTGAATCCATATTCGGGCATTAGGCTGACGGTTTTGAAGGTAACTAACCTCCCCCTAATACGCCATCTAATACGCCAAGTGATGGATGGCGGCGCAATAGGACAACATCTATTAATATGCCGCCTATAGTAAATACATGGCGGCATATTAGATTCACAGTTGGATTTTCAATCCGCCACGGCGTATTAGACGGCGCATTACCATTATAAAATGGGTATTGCCACCAGCCCGCCTGTGGACGCTGAGGCGCGCCCACAGGTCGGGGTGGAGTCATGAAGCAATCGAGTGTGGCGGCGTCGATCAAAAATGGGGAAAACTAGATAAAATGACAGCACCCCCGGCCAGAGAGCGCTTACGAGTATTTAGGCTAGCGTGGCCAAAATTGTTCTCATACGTGTAGCCAGCCGAAAACGCTGCCTCTTGCAGACTAAAACTTCCCGTCCCTCACCACCTCCGGCCCTTGTCACCCAGGGAAACAACTCATACCACCATCTGGGCTCCATAGTGTGGTGACGGTAAAGTCGGGTATGCGCGAAACACATGTCGATACACCTCATCCGCACGACTGTGTACGTCAGGCTCAGTGTACTGGTCCACTGGCAATCACCTTAACCGCGCCGCCGCACTGTTGTATTCTTTATTGAGATGTTAAGATTAATTCGCGGATTCAACTTAGAAGTGCAACAGTTAGTGAAGTCCTGGTATTAAAGAAGACTTCAAAGGGTGTCCGATAACTCAACGATTTTCTCGGACGGTGGTTGAGTTTGTCCATGGCCTTGTTAATTTCGTGCCTGGTCACAGTTGTCAGGTCCCGACCTTTCGGAAAGTACTGGCGGATGAGTCCGTTGGTATTCTCGTTCAGCCCCCGCTCCCAGGAGGCATAAGGATGTGCGAAATAGATACGGGTATCAAGGTCACTGGCCATGCCTTCGTGGTCAGCGAATTCCCTACCATTGTCATAGGTGATGGTATGCACCCAGTCGATGTACGGGCTGAGCCCGTCCACGACAGCACCCCGGACGGCCTTCGCCGTCTTGTTGATGACAGATCGGATGACCGTATACAAGGACTTGCGCTCGACCAGCGTCACCAAGGCGCCCCGGTGGCCCTTGCCGATCACAGTATCACCCTCCCAGTCACCGAAGCGGCGCTTGCTGTCGACGATGGTCGGGCGCTCATCAATTGATACCTGGTTGGGGATACAGCCTCGCCGGTCATAGGTGCCATAGCGTTTGCGCCGGGCCTTCTGGCAGCGCAAATATCGGTACAGGTCACCGCCTGAGCGTTTATCTGCGTAGACATACTGGTAAATCCACTCATGGCTGATACCAACCCCTTGTTCCATCTTGATCCGGCCAACGATCTGCTCCGGGCTCCACTCATCACGGATCAGCGCCTCAACCTGTTGCCAGATCTCATCGCTGATGCGGGGCGCGGCCCTGCCATGGCGCCTTGCCAGTGCCAGATGATGGGCCTGTCGGGGGCGATATCCCCTCAGGCCCCGATTCCGGCGCAACTCCCGGCTGATGGTCGATTTATCTCGCTCCAGCATTTCGGCTATCTGGGCCTGGTTATATTCGGCTTGCTTCAGGATATAGATTTGGTATCGTTGCTCTTGGGTAAGCTGCGTGTAGCCTCTCATGTGTGCTCCTCTTGCTTGGCGGTTAGAGACAGGCTACAGATGCTACCGCAGCTTGCCCTCTTACCGACAGGTAGAGTTGCACTTGGGAGTTGAATTCACCATTTAATAGAGCATGGAGGAACATTCTTTATAGGTCATTTGTACTATTTAGTCCCAACAACAATCTACCGATATAAATTTACTAATAATATTTCAAGGAAAATAAA
>Ga0208132_1001102_pt1 | contig 11979 bp, 12 predicted proteins | sample ETNtaG_16_FD_185785 | JGI IMG/M metagenome (GOLD analysis project Ga0208132, IMG submission 185785) | Marine microbial and viral communities from oxygen minimum zone, Eastern Pacific Ocean - ETNP201406SV199 (SPAdes) (version 2) | ecosystem: Environmental > Aquatic > Marine > Oceanic ... | reverse complement strand
ATATTCTCAATTTATCTATCAGTCTCTTTTTTCTCGGAACCTCCTGGAATTCCAGAATTGTAAGATTGTCCCTCTTCTCAACTTGAGGTTTTAAGTCTGGATATGATGCAATCACATCTTTAGAGTTCATACCGAAGTCTATTTTACCAGATCCACGGAGATATTTGGCTCCTTGAGTTGGGTCTGATGCACAAAGAAGCATGCAGGAGAAGAGTATGGTAAGAAGAGTTTTATAAAATTCAGTTAATTTCATTTCGATTGCTCTTGTGCCGAACTTAACAATAGTCAAAAGAAAATAATAAATTGGAAATTTCTTGTGGGCCCTCCAGGATTCGAACCTGGAACCTACGCATTATGAGTGCGGTGCTCTAACCGTTGAGCTAAGGGCCCTGTCAAAATTTATAACAGATTTATTAAGGAGTTTTATCTTTAATTTTTTTCATCCATACCTTTTTTCTAACTGAGTGTTACTAATTTAGGTTTGGAAATCTATTAAGATTCTAATTAAATAACTGTCAAAATGCCTTGCAATTCTTACAAGATGTATTGAACTGCGCCGCAAGTAAGGAATGTGGGAAACCACAGGTAGGGTAGTTTTCCAATAAATAAAGTTGATTAACCTCGGAAAACAATATGTTTTTCGTATAACCACTGCTATATTAGCGCAGATTTTGCACTGATCGGGGTGTAGTCGTTCTGACAGTGACAAGCGAGGATAAAATACACTATAACCGAGGAGGACTTGATCCATGGGACAGGTACCTAAAAGAAATGAAAACCGACCATATCTGATCGTGGGGAACGGCCGACTGGCCACCCACTTCCGGCGTTACTTTTCCTTACTCGGTGTCGAACATTGGCACTGGTGGCGCGGATCCGATTCCCAATTCAATGACCACGCTAACTGCAGCGAGAAAATAATCCTTCTAATCAGTGACAGAGCTATAGAGAGTTTTGTTCAAAAACACAAACGACCATCTATGGAAAACAAATCGTGGATTCACTGCTCCGGTTCATTGTCAACGCCTCTCGCGGAAAGCGCTCATCCGCTCATGGCATTCCCCGAATCTCTGTTCGAAGATGATGTCTATTCAGGGATCCCATTCATCACTGAGGAAGGACGGGCCGAGTTTTCAAAACTCTTCCCCGAACTCCCCAATCCATACTTCGCAATTCCCTCAAGAGTAAAACCGCTGTACCACGCGTGGTGTGTAATGAGCGGTAATTTCACTACCATTCTCTGGCAACGGTTCTTTGACATACTTCGGCGAAAATTCGATCTCCCTCCAGATGTTTCCCACGCCTATCTGAACCAGATTTGCCACAATTTGCAGAACAGTCTGGAACCATTGACGGGCCCCCTCGTGAGAAACGACACTAAAACAATCGGAAAGCACCTTGATACCCTCAAAGACGATCCCTACCGTCCCGTGTACGAAGCTTTCCTTAAGGCATACCAATCGCAAACTAACTCACAATTGGAGGCGTAGTGAAAAAGATTCAAGATTTCCAGAAAATGAAGTCGGACGGTCAAAAGATTTCCATGGTGACCTGCTACGATTATGTCTCCGCCACCATCGCCAACCATTCAAATGTGGACGCAGTTCTTGTGGGAGACAGCGCTGCCATGGTCATGCACGGCTTTGACACAACGATTAATGCGAGCCTCGATATGATGGCAATTCACGTAGGCGCCGTTAGGCGGGGAGCACCCGACAAATTCCTTATTGCCGATATGCCTTTCCTCGCGCACCGTCGAGGTATGAAACTGACCATGGAGGCGGTGGACGCACTCTTGAAAGCCGGTGGAGAGGCCATCAAGATCGAGGGAGGTGAGGGACAATTCGACATCATATCCCACATTGTTGAATCGGGGGTTCCAGTTATGGGACATCTTGGGCTGACGCCCCAGTCCATTCACCAGTTGGGCGGCTACAAAGTACAGGGCAGGGAAAACTCAAAAGCCACAAGTTTACAGAACCAAGCTAAAGAACTGGAAAGAGCAGGCATCTTTGCTCTGGTCCTCGAATTGGTACCTTCGAGGTTGGCCGAAAAAATTACCGATACTCTCTCGATTCCAACGATTGGCATTGGAGCTGGCCCGAAGACGTCCGGGCAGGTCCTGGTCTGGCAGGATGTCCTCGGAATGAATAATGGTTTCAATCCAAAGTTTCTGCGAAAATACTTGAATGGTTACGAATTGATTGCTAACGCTCTAAATCAATTTGATGCTGACGTAAAGACACAGAAATTCCCCAGTACAGAAGAGAGCTTTTGACCATGAAGCAGATTTCAGATATAAAGGAATGGAGAGAGCTTAGCCATAGTTCTTTGTCGGGCAGGAGAACGATCGGTTTCGTACCCACAATGGGGGCTCTCCACGATGGGCACCTCTCCCTTGTCCGTCGGTGCGTGGAGGGAAATGACATCACAGTCGTGACGATTTTCATCAATCCAACCCAGTTCAATGATCCGGATGATCTGAATGCATATCCTAGTGATTTGGAGACCGATTGCAGACTGCTTGAAGAAATGAGTGTCGACTATCTCCTGACGCCAGTCTATCATGACCTGTATCCTGACGATTATCGCTACAAAATATTCGAGAACCAATTCAGTGCAGAAATGGAGGGAAGTCAACGACAGGGACACTTTGACGGTGTCCTGACGGTGGTGATGAAACTGCTAAATCTCGTGGATGCTGACCGTGCCTACTTTGGTGAAAAGGATCATCAGCAGTATCTTCTTGTAAGAGACATGGCACTTGCCTTCTTTTGTAGGACGGAAATCATTCTCTGTCCTACGATACGTGAAAGGGATGGGCTGGCGTGTAGCTCAAGAAATGCGCTGCTTGCTCAAAGTGAACGTGAAATAGCGCCACTGTTCTACCGCTACCTTCGCGACCACCTGGCCGCTGAAGAAATACGGCGCAGGCTTACAGAATCCGGCTTCGAAGTCGATTATGTGGAGGAGGTAAACGGACGGCGATACGGTGCTGTGCGGCTGGGAAACGTAAGACTCATTGATAATTTATCGATACAGAAGGGGGCAGCCCGTGATCTTGTGTCTTGACATTGGGAATACGCATGTCTACGGCGGTATCTTTCGGAATGGGGGTATGGTCTTTCGATTCCGGAAAGCGTCTCAGTATCGGGCAACCTCTGATGAACTGGGTGTTTTCTTGATGTCGACGCTTCGGGAAAACAAAATCGACCCTTCAAACATCGGAGAGATTGCCATGTGTTCGGTTGTGCCGGACGCTGACTATTCCATGCGCAGCGCCTGCATCAAGTACTTTGGCATTACGCCTTTTCAATTTCAGGCAGGCTCAAAGACAGGCTTGAGCATCAAGTACAGAAATCCCAAGGAAGTGGGACCTGACCGAATCGCAAACGCCCTTGGCGCCTCCGAGCTTTATCCGAACAGAGATTTAATCATCGTCGATTTTGGTACAGCTACGACTTTCTGCGTCGTATCAAAACAGAAGGAGTATCTGGGCGGCGTCATTGTCCCCGGAATTCGCATCTCCATGGAGACGCTGGAGGATCGGACTGCACGCCTCCCGGCTGTGGAGATCCTCCGGTCAAAAAAAGTGGTAGGCCGCGACACCATTGAGAGTATACAATCTGGGCTATATCACGGGCAGATTGGCACCATCAAGGAATTGAAAGAACGAATTGCTGACGAAGTCTTCAATGGACATCCCCCTCTTATGATCGGAACAGGAGGTTTTGCTAACCTGTTTGAAAGTGCTAACCTGTTCGATGTGATCATTCCGGATCTTGTGCTACAGGGTCTGCACTACGCACTGAATCTCAACAATCACAAACCATGAAGGAGATACCCGACAGATACAAAGATGGGATAGACGCCGCTATTCGGCAGGCGTCGAAGGAAGATATCGGTGCAGGCGACGTTACCGGAGACGCAATCATTCCCGAAGAGAGTAACTGTTCGGGCAGCATTGTAGCAAAGGAGTCTGGAATCGTCGCCGGTATCGCCGTGGCAGAGCAGACATTCTTGCGCCTGGATGAACGGATTCGATTCTCTGCTGAAACGGAGGATGGAGCTTCAGTAGAGACCGGTGAGGCTATCGCCCACATCGAAGGTCCCACTCGGGCTATTCTCATGGGGGAACGAACAGCTCTCAACTTTCTGCAGAGAATGTCCGGCATTGCTACACTGACTCGAAAATTCGTTGATGCGGTTCCGGAGGACTCTCCCTCGGTAATTCTCGACACGCGGAAAACGGCTCCCGGATTGCGCGCCATTGACAAATGGGCGGTGGCGCTCGGAGGTGGTGTAAATCACCGATTCGGTTTGGACGATGCAGTTTTGATCAAAGAGAACCACATTAAGATTGCGGGCGGCATTGAGGCAGCCATGGAACTGGTGCAAAGCTCCAACGGGTGGATGGGCTTCGTTGAGGTGGAAGTAAGAAATCTCGATGAGTTGAAAGAGGCGCTCTATCAAAAAGTCGATCGAATCATGCTGGATAATATGGAGTTAGATGATATCAAGCGGGCGGTACAGATCACGAATGGGCAAGTACCCCTCGAAGTTTCGGGAAACGTAAGACTGGAAATCGTGGGTGACATTGCAGAAACAGGCATCGACTACATTTCTGTGGGGCAACTAACCCACTCTCCCCCAGTCCTTGACGTGACATTTCTAATCGACGAAGTACCAGCAAATGCAAGTTAAGATGAAAACTATTACCCAAAGAAATCCGATATACGAAAAGATGCAGGAGAAGCTCCAGGGCATTGTGCCAGAGTTCGAAATCGAGTATAAGGCAGAACTGGCAGAGCAGATCATCGAACTGAAGGAAAAGGAAAATGCTATCATCCTTGGTCACAACTACATGGAGCCGGCGCTGTTTCACTCTATTCCCGATTTTACCGGAGACTCGCTCGATCTGTGCCGGAAAGCGGCCACCACTGACAGGAGCATCATCATTTTCTGCGGCGTTCGGTTTATGGCCGAGACAGCCAAGCTCCTGAACCCTGAAAAACTGATCCTTCTCCCTTCCGCAAAGGGTGGTTGTTCACTGGCTGAGAGCATTACAGCAAAGGATGTGCGAAAACTGAGAGAGAAGTTTCCCGGCGTTCCAGTGGTCACATATGTAAACACATATGCTGAAGTGAAAGCAGAATCGGACATCTGCTGCACATCCACAAACGCTGCACAAGTAGTGGAATCCCTGAGCAGCGACACCGTCATTTTTCTGCCTGACGAATACCTCGCCGCCAACATCGCAAAAGAGACAGGAAAGCACATCATCTTCCCCACGAAGGACAACGGGAATTCCAATTCTGACATTGACTACCAGCTTATCGGATGGCACGGAAAATGCGAGGTACACGAAAAGTTCACCGTGGAAGATATCGAAAACGTCCGCAAGCAGTTCCCCGAAACGCTGATTCTGGCGCATCCGGAGTGCAGTCCCGAAGTGGTGGATGTATCAGATTTCTCAGGAAGTACGAACAATCTGATCAAGCGCGTACAGGAAACGGACGCCCCACAGTATCTTCTCTTGACCGAGTGCTCCATGGGGGACAACATCATGGCTGCAAACCCTGATAAGGAGATGCTCAGGCTCTGCTCAGTCCGATGTCCGCATATGAACGAAATCACTATGGAGGACACGCTCAAATCCCTCCAACTCCACCGTTACGTTATTGAGATTCCGGAAGAGATTGCCCAGCGTGCCCGGCAGGCTGTGGAGCGGATGATCGCCATTGGCTAAAACAAACGATTGTATCGAGACAGACGTACTTATCATCGGCTGCGGCATCTCCGGTGGAACTGCTGCCCTTGAGCTGGCCGATGCCGGCGTTCACGTCACGCTGCTGACGAGAACCCCCTCACCGGAAGAATCCAATACCTACTACGCCCAAGGCGGAATCATCTATCGCGGGGAAGATGATTCGCCGGACAGGTTGGGTGAAGACATCACAGCAGCCGGCGCCGGCTACAACAATCCGGACGCTGTTGAAGTACTCGTCCAAGACGGTCCGCCGCTTGTCAAAGAACTTCTGATTGATCGGCTAGAGGTTCCCTTTGACTCATCTTCGAACGGACAGATGTCTCTTATCCGGGAAGGGGCTCATTCTTCCGAGCGTATTCTGCATGTTGCCGATTCAACGGGCAAAGCCATTGTGGCTGAATTGATGAAAGCGCTTACCTCCCACCATAATGTAACTCTTCTCTCCGGACACACGGCCGTAGACCTGCTCACCCCCTCCCACCACTCTTTGGATCGACTCTCTGTCTATTCTTCTTCCTCCTGCGTCGGCGCTTATGTATTGAACCAGGCTGAAGGTACGGTTTTGCGCTGCATGGCGAAATGTACAATTCTCGCGACGGGAGGCCTGGGGCAGGTTTATCTCCGCACTACCAATCCGGGAGGAGCCCGGGGAGACGGCCTCGCCATGGCGCAACGTGCAGGCGTCCGACTCATCAATTGCGAGTTCATTCAGTTTCATCCCACCGTCTTTTACCGTCGTCACGTACCGAGTTTTCTCATTTCTGAAGCGGTCCGCGGAGAGGGGGCGCGCCTCGTCGATTTCAACGGGAAACCCTTTATGGACAGGTACGACAAAAAGTGGAAGGATTTGGCACCAAGGGATGTGGTGGCGCGAAGCATGTATCGTGAAATGCTTGTGAATGATGAACCAAACGTCTATCTCGACCTTATGTCATACATTCCCGCTTCCAAGATCAAGGATCGGTTTCCTTTGATTTACGAGAAGTGCTTGGAGTGGGGCGTTGACATCACAAAAGAGATCGCTCCTGTGGTTCCCGCAGCGCACTATTTCTGTGGCGGCATCTGGGCTGACGAATTTGGGCAAACGACCGTTGGTCAGTTGTACGCAGTTGGCGAGGTGTCTTGTACCGGCGCCCATGGTGCCAATAGATTGGGCAGCGCCTCACTGCTTGAAGGACTTGTGTGGGGAAATCGGTCTGCGAAACACATCTCAAAAGAGCTACCGAATCTTGAAATCTACAATGCAGACAACATCCCACCGTGGAAAGACCCCGGCAGCGATCTACCCGATCCCGCCCTGATTCAGCAGGACATGAGTTCCATTCAGCACATCATGTGGAACTATGTGGGACTGATTCGGACGGAACCGCGGCTTGAGCGAGCCTTGAGCGAACTTCGAAATCTGGAGACGGAGATCGAGCGGTTTTATCGCGTGACACGCCTGACGGATGAGGTCATCGGACTCCGCAATGCTATTCGGGCAGCCGTCGTCGTTGCTTCCGCTGCCTGGTCAAACAAGTCGAGTATTGGTTGTCACTATCGTGAGCAAATGTGATGAATCGGTTTGATAAAAAATGCATGCAGCTCGCTATCGAACTGGCGCAAAAGGGCAACGGACCGGTCTCACCCAATCCGCCCGTTGGAGCCGTCTTATCGCGAAACGGCGAGATTGTTGGTGCTGGGTACCATCAGAAATTCGGAGAAGCTCACGCTGAGGTCAACGCTCTGCAGAACTGCGATGGTGAAGGAGGTACTCTCTACATAACGCTGGAACCTTGCAACCATCGCGGTAAGACACCGCCGTGCGTGGATACGATCACTGATAGGAAAATCGACCGTGTGGTAGTAGGATCTCTTGATCCCAATCCACAAATGCAAGGTCACAGCATCGAAATTTTGAGAACTCAAGGAATCGAAGTTGAGATGGGTTTCCTGGAAGATCAAACGGATGAACTCATCCGCTTCTACACCCATTGGATGAAAACAGGTCGTCCCTATGTCACGGTCAAACTTGCCCTTTCAGCGGACGGCTTCATTGCCAAACCCGACGGAACCTCGAAATGGATCTCCTCTGAAGAGTCCCGAATGGAAGTTCACCGGATGCGGGCAGAGTACGACGCGGTCATGGTGGGAACAAATACAGTCCTGACTGACAATCCGGCTTTGACTGTTCGTGATGCCGAAGGAAGAAATCCAAGTCGAGTCGTGATTGACCGACACCGCCACGTTCCCCAAACGGCTAAGGTGTTCTCTTTGAACGGGACTGACATTTTCTACTTCTCAAGAGCAAAGCGTGATGACCTTCCCAATCACATCCAACAATTGACTTTTGAGGATGATGAATCCACGCTTCCGACGATCCTTGAAGAACTCGGAAGGAATGACCAGACATCTCTCCTTGTGGAAGGGGGCGCTGCCATTGCCCACTCTTTCGTGCAGGATGGACTGTGCGAAGAAGTTATCATCTACCGATCACCCAAGAAACTAAAAAACGGTATCCCCTTTGACGAATCGAAGCTCTCTGACCTCGGCTTCAGCCTCTTTGAAGAAGCGGAAGCGGGCGTTGACCGAAAAATCATCTATCGGCGGAGCTATGTTTAGCGGTATCATCGAAGGAAAGGGGAAAATCGTATCCGTTAGGGAGAATGGAGACGTTGCGACGTATACGATTGAAACTAACGGCATTCTTGACGACGTGAGCATTAGCGACAGCGTAGCAGTTGACGGCATCTGTCTGACCGTCATCAGTAGAAACGGTACACACCTCGAGTTCGAAGCTGTCCCTGAAACGGTGAAAAGAACAAACCTCGGAACAAAACAGGAGGGAGACGCCGTCAATCTCGAAAGAGCCCTCACTGCTCGTGACCGGATCGACGGCCACTTCGTTCAAGGTCACATTGATTGTACGGATACCATTGTTTCGGCGAAAGCGCTAGGCGAGAGCAGAGAGATCACGATTGAGATACCCGAGGGGTTCGAAAAGCTGATTGTCCCGAAAGGATCGGTCGCCGTTGACGGCATCAGCCTCACGGTGGCAGAGTGTGATGGGAACCAATTCAAGGTTGCCGTTATTCCCCATACGTTGGAACTTACGACCGTGGACAATTGGAAGGCAGGCGATCTCGTGAACATTGAGTTTGACATCATCGGAAAATACGTTATGAAATCCCTCGAGAATTGGAAAGGAACCGAATTGTTATGAACGTGAAGAAAAGAGAGTCCTCTATTCCGGAAGCGCTGCAAGCTATTCGCGACGGAGAAATGGTCATCGTGGTGGACGACGAGAAGCGAGAGAATGAGGGAGATTTTATTATGCCGGCAGACACCGTCACGGCGGAAGCGGTCAACTTCATAATCAAGTATGGCCGGGGATTGATGTGCGTCCCCATCACAAGGGAGAGGTCGGAAGAGCTTCGGCTACACGAAATGGTTCAAACAAACACATCACGGCATGGAACCCATTTCACGGTGTCGGTGGACGCCATTAAGAACACAACGACCGGTATCTCCGCATTTGACCGGTACGAAACCATCTGTACCCTCGTAGATCCGGATACGAACCCGGACGATCTCGCCCGTCCGGGACATATCTTCCCGCTGGTGGCGTGTCCGGGCGGCGTGTTGGAGAGGGCAGGGCACACAGAGGCGGCTATTGACCTATGCCGTCTGGCGGGATTTCGACCGACCGGCGTCCTGTGCGAGATCATCGATGATGATGGGCATATGGCGCAGGGAGAGAGACTCTATGAAATCGCTGACCAGCACGGGCTCAAAATCATGACTATCGCCGACTTGATCGCTTTTCGGCGAGAAAAGGAAAAGTTCGTCGAGTCCACAGCCGTCTCCAAGTTACCCACCCGTCACGGCAGATTCAAACTCCACCTCTACCGGAACATCATGACCGACGAGTGTCACCTCGCCATTGTGAAAGGACATATCGGCCCAAGGACAGTAACCACGGTACGTGTTCACTCCGAGTGCCTCACGGGCGATGTCCTCGGATCAGAAAGGTGCGACTGCGGCGAACAGTTAGAGACGGCTCTCGAAATGATCGGAGAGTCGAAAACCGGCGTCCTCCTCTACCTCCGGCAAGAGGGGCGAGGCATCGGACTCAAGCACAAAATCAAGGCGTACGAATTTCAGGACCTCGGGATGGACACGGTAGAAGCAAACGAAAAGCTTGGCTTCAAGCCTGACCTGCGAGACTACGGCACCGGTGCTCAAATCCTCCACGACCTTGGCGTAAAGAAAATGCATCTCATTACGAACAACCCCCGGAAGATCGTGGGAATCGGGGGATTCGGACTGGAAGTGGTGGAGCGCATTCCTCTCGAAATGGAACCCCGAAAGTCAAACCGCCAGTATCTTGAGACCAAACGTGACAAACTGGGGCACCTGATCCTTCAAAAGGAAAAGAAAATCGGGGATGAGTAGCCTCGCCGGCAAGAAGATAGCCCTTGTCGTCAGCACCTTTTATTCCGATCTCGCCGAGAAAATGGTGGAAGGGGCTGCCAAAAAGTTCGTGGAACTGGGCGGTTCCGAAGATGCCCTTGAACGCTTTTATGTTCCCGGCTGTTTTGAAATCCCCCAAGCCACTCAAAAAGTTGTGGACTCTTCCGAATTTGACGCAGTGGTTTGTTTCGGGGTCGTCATCAGGGGTGAAACGGCCCATTTCGATTCCGTCTGCGAAAACGTAACACGAGGTGTGGGAGAAGTTGCCCAAACCGCGGATATTCCCGTTATCTTTGGCGTACTGACCACCAACAATCACCAGCAGGCGGAGGAACGTCTGGGCGGCTCCAAAGGGCACAAAGGAGAACAGGCTATGGAGGCAGCTCTGAAGATGATGGAAACACTGGAGAAAGTCGCTCAAAAGACAAGAACTCCTTAGACAAAAAAGGGCCCATAGCTCAACGGTTAGAGAATCGGACTAATAATTCGAAGGTTCCAGGTTCGAATCCTCGTAGCCCACTTGTAATTGAATATCTAACTTGACTCATTTACCTACCCACGAAGCGCATGGAACCCATAAAAAGGCAACGAATGTCGCCCCCTGTCAACTACTTAGATATATGCGAACTGGGTATGGAAAGAGGGACTGGAGAGGTTAATATTGCAGGGTTATTGACGGGTGATTCAGACAACAAGAAAGTAAATCAATCTGGATTTATGGCTAAATGTCAGGGTATAAAACTACAGTTCATGGCTTTTATTCAGGGTCAGATAGGATTGCAATGTGTTCGTACAGAAGAAAGAGAATGTGCCACGTTTTGCGTGGCACATTCTTAGTAGAAATTTATTTCCCCATCACCTGCCGGTGAATGATGCTTCCCTTTGGATCACGGATGAGGATGGTAACCTCGTTCAGTTCCGGGTCGAAGTCATATTCTATAGTTTCTGTTAAATTACCTCGGGCATCGAAGAAACTTTTCTTCAGAAGAGAATTATTATCATCGAAAGTCAGCTCATGTTTTCCCATAGAAGTGCTGTCAGCTCGATAGTAGTTGGAGGTTGTGATTTTAAAATTAATTGGGTTAAGAGAGTCACCCACTGTCTTAAATCGGTAAACAAAATCGTAAAAATAATAAATATTCCCCACGTCATCTTTAACTGTGGTGTTGAGAGGACTGCCCAGTCTGTTGTGTTTGAATTGAGCGATCCACCCGGGCTTCATTTTGCTTAATGATGGGTGGAATAAGTGAGGGTCAAGAGCTGTAAGCGGGAGATGGGAATTGAAGAGAACCGATAGCTTTGAATCTTTCATCTGTTCATCCCAATCAACAAAATATGTCCAGAGCAAGTTATTTTGTTTTCGGAAAAATTCCACAGTTCGCACATGATCATCATCCACAAAAGTTGCTCGGTAAAAAGGACGTGATCCTATTTTGAACTCAGGTACTTCCTCATCAAATGTACGGGCGTGTGGATCCCACTTTTCAAAGTAGCGGAAGGGAGGTCGCGGTTTTGGGAAAAGTTCACGCTTCTCTATCTTTTTACTTTGCCGCTTTTCAGGAGGAACAAACTCAATTGATACCACTTTACCTTGAGCGTCATAAGTAACTTTGAAATGATTTTTCCGCCGAGCATCTTTTGATGAGATTTCATTACCGAGGATATCTTTTCTTTTAAGATTAGTGTCGAAATACTTGATAGTATTTGCTTTTTCTTTAGCTTTTAGAGATTCTTCTGCTGCCTTAGCTTTTTCTTTA
>Ga0208132_1001098_pt1 | contig 12031 bp, 10 predicted proteins | sample ETNtaG_16_FD_185785 | JGI IMG/M metagenome (GOLD analysis project Ga0208132, IMG submission 185785) | Marine microbial and viral communities from oxygen minimum zone, Eastern Pacific Ocean - ETNP201406SV199 (SPAdes) (version 2) | ecosystem: Environmental > Aquatic > Marine > Oceanic ... | reverse complement strand
TGTAGTATGATGAAGCGCTGTTAAGAGGACCTGCTAATCCACGTTCTCTAGCAAGTGCTGCACATCGAATGGCATCAATAACTACACCTGCACTATTTGGTGAATCTTGCACAGATAATCTCATTTCAAGATTTATAGGTGCTCCACCAAAACCTTCGCCTTCTATTCGTATAAAAGCAACCTTATTATCTTTTTGCCAAGAAACATAATCTGATGGACCAATATGAATATCATCAGCACCTAGAGCAACATCTAATTGTGATTGAACTGATCCCGTTTTTGAAATTTTTTTAGATTTTAATCTCGACTTTTCTAGCATATTTAAAAAATCAGTATTTCCACCAGTATTCAATTGATAGGTTCTTAATATTTTGCAACCTCTATCGTTAAATAAACGGCTTAAAACTCTATGAACAATAGTTGCTCCAACTTGACTTTTTATATCATCTCCAATTATTGGTACTCCTGCTTCTTTAAATTTATTTGCCCATTTTTGATCTGAGGCAATAAAAACTGGCATACAGTTAACCATAGCTACTTTAGCCTGTAGACAAGCATTGGCATAGAATTCAACTGCTTTTTGAGAACCTACAGGTAGATAACAAACCATAACTTCTGCACCGCTATTTTTTAATTCTTCAACAACGTTCACTGGTTTTATATCCGCAACTCTAAATGCTTGGGACTCAGGATATGCCTTCATATGATCAGCTATTCCATCTAATACTGGACCCATTTTTACCCCAACCCCGTTGACTGGAATTACTTTTTGAAAAACTGTTGTACAATTAGGTTCTGCAAAAATTGCTTTCGCAACTGGCAATCCTACTTTTCTCTTATCAATATCAAAAGCAGCTACAATTTTAATATCTTGTGGTCTCCACCCATTAATTTGCGGCTGCATAATACCATCAGAATGTTCATTATGATGATGTTCGTAATATTCAATTCCCTGAATTAATGAACTTGCGCAATTACCTACCCCAACAACTGCTAATTTAACTTTTTTCATTTTTGTTTCCTTTAAACTTTTTTGGCAAATTCTTCATTTGCCCCTATTTTCATATTGGAATATTTACTTTTTTCAGATGAGAAAAGAAAATTATTCTATAAGAGTGTGTTATTTTATAAGAAAGGGGAGGACAAGTAAAGATGTCTATCAGATTTTTCAGGTTGCATATTAAATCGTTATTTTAGAAATTGTAAAATTAACACTTAGAAGTCAACTTTGTTTTTCAAACTCCATAATCTTCGACAAACTTCTGCGTTCGTTATAACTGCCAGGATAACTAAAGTAATATAGGGAATATTCATTATAGCTCCTATCAGGATAATAAATATTGTTACGTCTCTTCCCATACGAAAATTGCTATGTTTAGAAATTACTGAATCATAAACATACGCGGTGTAGCTTAAAATAATTTTTCCACCCACAGCAATAAAACCAATAATGAAAACAGCTAAAGTGTTATGAAGAAAGTAGCTGTGAAATGTTAATCCAGTGATGATAAACAAATCGCTATAGCGGTCTAAAACTTGATCAAACCAACCACCATACTTACTACCTAAAAGTTTTAGTCTTGCAATTTCACCATCACAACCATCTAAAATAGAGGATAGTTGTGCCAACAAGGCTCCCAATACTAGAAAAAAATAGCCTTGTTTTACAATGATTAAACTAGCAATGACAGTTATGAAAAATGTTATAACTGAAATTTGGTTAGGTGTTACGGGATAATAGACTAACTTTGAGGTTATCCATTTTGATATCCGTCGATTTAAATATGTAGAAATTGGACCATCATTAGTTTTTGAACTTGAAAAATTTAACAAAAAAACTTTTGCATTTGAAAAATCTATTTTGGTGTCTATGTCCAACCAACTATCCGCTACAACTTCAATAAAATATAATTTTTGCTCTTGTATCAACACTTTCATTACATCACTTAGGGCAAGGAATTTTTTTTCAGATAAATTTTTAACGTCATTAAAGGCTTCAGAATGTAATACAAAAAAACCTGTATCGTATCCATCCACCTCACTAATAGATTTACCAATGTTGGTAATTTTATTTTCGACGATTTTAACTTTGGTAGCATCATTAGAATCATGCATCGATGATAAGGACTTCGAGATTGTCAAATAACACTTGGTATTATTAATTTTCGATTTAGAAATAGTTGAATAAAATTCATCGTTAAAAATGTGGTCTACCATTAACAAATAAAATTGTTTTTGTTTGATATGATTTAGAACAGATAAAAAACTGGCTCCATTACCTTTTTCCCATTCTTTTGCAAAAACCACTTCTAAATCAACGGTCAGTTTTCTTTTTAATTTATCTAAATATATTTTTAATTCATCATGTTTGAATCCAGTAATAACGTATATTTTATTAACTTTTAGTTTGTTGGACAATTTTTTTATTGATCTTTCAATTAAGCTAAGATCGTATAATTTAATTAAAGGTTTAGATCTATACTCTTCACCGCCAGCGATTCTTTCTCCACGTCCCGCTGCTAAAATAACTGCGGTATTAATATTGTTATTCAAAGGTGAGGTTGTTTTCATTTTTTCTTTTTTTATAATCAGGCAAGTAAGTTTTTTTACACCAAAAAACGCAATTCTGACAAGTTTACCCCCTATATTAACAACATGATACATAGAATAGATAAAAAAGCAGTTAAACGAATTGTGTATCTGCGCCAGGTTCAAGATTTACCATTCTCAGTCATAGGCGAAAGGTTTGGAATATCCTCGACACGAGCTGTTCAAATTTTTAAGCGCCAACAGAAAAAACAACAAGCTTCAAACGTCAATCCTAAACATCTACACGTACGAATACAAAAGCGTTCACATGCCACAAACTTCAAACATCATGAATTTGTAAAAACATGATGCGTAAAAAATCATCAACCAAAAATCAGGTGGAAGAAAATACAGTAAAAATTGGTAGGTTTGTTGCTCGGCTTGTAATAGCTGCTTTTTTACTTGCAGTAATTATTTATTCATTACCACTTTCTACTCCATAATATTTTTTCTAAACAAGCCAAATGGCGTAAAAGGATGGATTTCGTATCAACTTGTATGGAAGTTGTAATGGCTAATAAGTACGATTACTCTTTATATATCTGTCCCAAAGTTGAACTAGGGTTGAACGAAGAGGACATAAAAATAAATATTTATTGAGTCTTTAATGCAACACCTGAAATGAGGATTCAATACCAACGTTTTTTTGGCGCGCCCTAGAGGATTCGAACCTCTGACCCTCGGTTTAGAAAACCGATGCTCTATCCAACTGAGCTAAGGGCGCAGTGATGAAATAACTTATATTAAAAATATCTGAAAACTACAATTGAAAACAAAAAAGATATAATTGTAGCTATCCAAAGTATTGCTCCAACCAAACCCAGCCAAGCTAAATGAATAAATGCTGCACTTAAAAGTGAAATAAACAATCTATCGCCTCTTGTTGTGTCCAAACCTAGTATTCCCCTGCGTGGTGTGCCGCCTGGTACTTTTTTTTCCCACATGACCATCAAAAATAAACAGACAGCAATGAAAACAAAAAAGGCAGCTGTTTGCCATGTCCAAGCCATCCAAGTAATAAATTCAAATTCGAAAAAGCCTTTTTCCCTTGTTTGTGCTACGGAATCCCAATTAGCTAATAGCAATACTTTATCTGATGGAACAATAATCATACTCTACCTAAAGCAAATCCTTTCGCTATATAATTTCTTACAAAATAAATAACAATTGCACCCGGTATAATGGTTAGGCTTCCTGCCGCAGCCAACAACCCTAACTCGTAACCAGAAGTGCTAACAGTTCTTGTCATAGTTGCCGCGATTGGTTTGGCAGCAACCGCAGTAAGAGTTTTGGCTAATAATAATTCAACCCAAGAGAACATAAAACAGAAAAACATAGTAATACCAATTCCTGCTGTGATTGTTGGAATGAATATTTTGAAGAAAAATCTCCAAAAAGCATAGCCATCTACATATGCTGTTTCATCCAACTCTTTGGGAACTGCTGAAATAAATCCTTCTAAAATCCATACTGCTAAAGGAATGTTAAATAAACAGTGAGATAATGCAACAGCAACATGGGTATCGAATAAATTAATAGATGAATAAAATTGGAAGAATGGTAAGGCAAATACTGCAGGTGGTGCCATTCTATTTGTCAGAAGCCAGAAAAACAAATGCTTATCACCTAAAAATTTATATCTCGAAAATGCATAAGCGGCTGGTAATGCTGCCACTACTGATAAAATTGTATTCATAACCACATAATAAATTGAATTTAAATATCCTGTGTACCAAGTATTGTCTGTAAAAATTGTTATATAATTTTCGAAAGTAAATTTTTGCGGCCACAAAGAGTAAGTATTTATAATCTCAGTTGTTGTTTTAAATGACATATTAAGCAACCAATAAATTGGTAACATTAAAAACAAAATGTAAATTGTGGGTACTAACCACTTATATTTTTTCATTATCCTTGTGCCTCATTTCTCATCATCAAGTTGTAAAAAACCCAACAGACTAAAAGAACTATAAAGAAATAGATTAAAGACATAGCGGCTGCTGGACCTAAATCAAATTGTCCAAGTGCCATTTTAACTAAATCAATTGACAAAAATGCTGTAGCATTGCCTGGACCTCCTCCGGTTAACACAAACGGTTCAGTGTAAATCATGAAACTGTCCATAAATCTTAAAAGAATGGCTATGGTTAAAACTTTTTTCATTTTTGGAAGCTCAATATGTCTAAATACTGCCCATCTGTTCGCTCCATCAATTTCAGCAGCTTGATAATAGGCTGGTTGAATAGATCGCAGACCCGCATAGGAAAGAAGAACCACCAAAGATGTCCAGTGCCACACGTCCATCAAGATCGTGGTGAACCACGCATCTCCAGTTTGTTGAGTAAAATTATAATCAAATCCTAAATCATTTAATGTGTGACCCAATAACCCAATTTCTGGTAAAGCAATTATATTCCACATCGCTCCTACTACATTCCACGGAATTAACAAAGGCATCGACATCAACACTAGACAAACAGAAACACCAATGCCTTTTTTTGGCATTGTTAAAGCAATCGCTATACCAAGAGGAACTTGTATAAAAAGTATTACTCCAGTGAATAAAAATTGTCTACCGAGCGCTGAATGGAATCTGTCAGACCTAAGTATTTGTTTAAACCATCTTGTTCCTTCCCAAGTAAATACATTATTTCCAAAAGTTTCTTGAAATGCATAGTTAACTACCGTCATCAACGGAACCACAGCATTAAACGCTACTAAAATAAAAACGGGTATGACAAATAACCAAGCTTTTTGATTTATTGTTTTGTTCATTCGATTATCCAGCTATCACCATAAGTATAAGTGTATTTTTTGTTAAAAGACAAAAAAGCACTTCCGCTTGGTATGTCTTTTGATGGATGAGAAAGAACTTTTATTTTTCCGCTTTTACATTCTGTATCAATAATCTTATGTCTTCCTGTATTACTTACTTTTAAAACTTTGACCGGTATACCTTCTTTACTAAAAGAAACAAATTCAGGTCTAATTCCTATTTCTGTTTTAGAAAAATTTGATTTTTTAATTTGTGAATTGGTAGATATTTTTACACCATCTATTACTGGTGTGGCGCTTTGTATTTGACAAGGTAATATATTCATGCCTGGTGATCCTATAAAGTGTCCAACAAAAGTATGTTTTGGTTTTTCAAACAATTCAACAGGAGTTCCAGTTTGAACAAGCTGACCTTCGTGCATTACAACAACCTGATTTGCAAATGTTAAGGCTTCAGTTTGATCATGAGTTACATAAATCATGGTTTTATTAATTTTTTGATGAAGTTCTTTTAGTTTTGAACGCAGCACCCATTTTAAATGAGGATCAATAACTGTTAGGGGTTCATCAAACATTATCACATTTACATTTGATCTGGCTAAACCTCTGCCTAAAGAAATTTTTTGTTTTCCATCAGCGGTTAAACCTGAAGCTCTGTTATTAAGTGTCTTTGTTAGCTCTAGCATCTCTGCTATTTCTTTTACTCTTGAATCAATTTCACTATCTATCATTCCACGATTTTTTAACGGAAATGCAAGATTTTTGTAAACTGTCATTGTGTCGTAAATCACAGGAAATTGAAAAATCTGTGCAATGTTTCTTTCGACAGGAGTCTGTGAAGTTACATCTTTATCATCAAACAAAACTTTCCCTTTTGTCGGATTCAAAAGACCTGAAATTATATTTAACAAAGTTGTTTTTCCACAACCTGACGGCCCAAGTAGTGCATATGCGCCTCCATCTTGCAAATCAAGATTGATATCTCTCAAAGCCCAATCAGCATCAGAGTTTTGTTTATCTAAATAACTATGACTTAAATTATCTAACGTAATTTTAGACATTGTTTACCAAATTGTTATTTTGATCGAAGTACATAAATTCATCTACATTCATATATAATTTTGCTTCTTGACCAACCTTCATTTGATGAATTCCGTTAGATAAAGATACCCAATTTAAATTGGCATTTCTAAAATGGATCAAACTTTCAGAACCGCTAAGTTCTGATATTAAAACTTTTCCCTTTATTTCAATACAATTATTGCCCTCTTTGTATGTGGTAATATTATAAGGCCTGATGCCTACTTTGTAATTTCCATCTTTCAAATTTATATTTGAATTCTTCCATTTGACTAAATCATGTAATAAAGAAAAAGTATCTCCACTTTTTTTAATTTCAGAAATATTTATTGGAGGATCGCTAAAAACTCTTGCTGAAAATAAATTTTTTGGCTTATTATAGACTTCAATTGTCTTGCCATATTCAATAACTCTACCTTCCATAAGAGTTACGGTATTACCTCCAATTAATAAAGCATCGGAAGGTTCAGTTGTTGCATAAACTACAATACATTCTCTATTTTCAAATAATTTTGGTAGTTCTTCCCTAAGTTCTTCTCTTAGTTTAAAATCTAAATTGGCCAAAGGCTCATCTAATAATATAAGTCCGGAATCCTTAACTAAAGCCCTGGCTAATGCAGTTCTTTGTTGTTGCCCACCCGAAAGTTCATTGGGTCTCTTGTCTAACATTTCTGATAATTTTAGTAATTCAGAAACTTGGCCAACTCTCTTTTTAATTTGATCGGAGTTAATTCCAGTAATTTTTAAAGGTGATGCAATATTATCAAATACTGAGAAATTTGGGTAATTTATAAATTGTTGATAAACCATGGAAACATTTCTTTTTTGAACAGCAACTCCTGTAACATTTTTATCAGCAAACCATATTTCTCCATTTGTTGGTTTATCCAAACCGGCCATGATCTGCATTAAAGTTGTTTTGCCAGCTAAAGTAGATCCTAATAAAATATTGATTGTATTTTTTTCGAAACGTAAGTTAGTTGAATATATATGAGTATCTTGACCAACTTTTTTTTCTACATTCTTTAATTCTAAGCTCATAAAGCTACAAATCCTGATTTAAAAAGGGGGCGATAAACGCCCCCTTATAATCATTTAGACAACTGTCCTATTAGTTCCAAGCTTTTTCGTAAGGAACAGTTTTACCCTTTGGCTTTTCGTTACGTTTCGCTTTTGGCGAACCTGCTTTATTAAGCCAAGCGGCTGCATCTCCCGGTTTATTCAATCGAGGACCACAACCACCGTATATTTTGTTAGCTTTATCGGCAGCTTCCATACGAGACATCACTAAGTCCATCTCTTCTGCAAGACGGTCCATAGCTTGTTGTGGAGTAAATGCACCAGAGTTTACATCTCCAATTTGTTGCCACCAAATTTGTGCAAGTTTTGGATAATCTGGAACGTTAATTCCAGTTGGTGACCACAATACTCTGTTAGGAGATCTATAGAATTCCACAAGACCACCTAGTTTTGGAGCTCTCTCTGTGAAAGATTTATGGTTGATATCACTATCACGAATAATAGTTAAACCGACATGACTCTTCTTCAGAGACACAGTTTTTGAAACTGTAAACTGAGCAAATAACCATGCTGCTTTTCTTCTGTCAACCGGAGTAGATTTAAATAAAGTCCATGATCCAGCATCTTGATATCCAAGCTTCATACCTTCATCCCAGTAAGGTCCTTTTGGTGATGGACCCATTCTCCATAACGGCTTTCCATTATCATCAACTGTTTTGTTCCCTGAACTTTTTGGAGCAACCATCGATGCTGTAAACGCTGTATACCAGAAAATTTGCTGAGCAACATTTCCAGATGATAGAGCTGGTAAAGACTGATAGAAATCCATACTTGCTGCACCTGGAGGAGCATAGGCTCTTAACCACTCATCCCATTTTCTGATTGCATAAACGGCCGCAGGACCATTAGCTGCACCACCACGAGATACCGAAGCACCTACTGGGTTACAAGAACCTTTTTCCATTCTTATACCCCATTCGTCAACTGGTACACCATTCGGTTTACCAACACTTCCTGCTCCAGCCATTGATAACCACGCGTCAGTCATTCTCCATCCTAAGTCCGGAGCTCTTTTACCGTAGTCCATGTGACCGTATACTCTAACACCATCGATTTCTTTAACGTGATTTGTAAAGTAATCAGCAATGTCTTCGTAAGCAGACCAGTTAACTGGTACACCTAAGTCATAACCGTATTTTGCTTTAAAACCTTTTTTAATTTCAGGTTTATCAAACCAGTCTTTCCTAAACCAGTAAAGGTTAGCAAATTGTTGGTCTGGTAGTTGATATAATTTACCATCCGGACCTGTTGTAAATGATTTACCAATGAAATCATCAACATCTAAAGTTGGTAAAGTCACATCTTTACCTTCTCCCGCCATCCAGTCTGTTAAATTAACTGCAAGTTGAAGTCTTGAGTGCGTACCAATTAAATCAGAATCATTGATATATGCATCATACAAGTTTCTTCCTGTTTGCATTTGTGTTTGTACTGCCTGTACAACCTCACCCTCTCCAAGCAACTGGTGATTTACTTTTATTCCAGTAATTTCTTCAAATGCTTTGGTAAGAGTTTTAGATTCGTAAGTGTGAGTTGGAATAGTTTCAGAAAGAACGTTTATTTCCATTCCCTTAAAAGGCTTAGCTGCCTCTTGAAACCATTTTAATTCTTCAACTCTTTCTTTTTCAGATATAGTTGAAAGACTAAACTCACCTTTCGCCCATTTATCAATTGCATCTGCAAAAGCAGAAGAAATTAATAGTGAAAGGGTTACAGCAACAGTTAAGATCGATTTTAATGTTTTCAACATTATTTCCCCCTTAAATTGTTGTTTAAAACATGATTAGATATAAAAGAAATTTTCTTGTCAAAAACTAAATTTACTTTCGCCAACTTATTTGATACAGATCAAATGCAATTGTGGATTGTATTAATTAATCAAAGTTCTTTTAATTGCTGTGTCCCAACCTCTAATTAATTTTTTTCTGAAATTGTTGTTGATTTTAGGTGAAAAGTTTTTATCTAAACTCCATTGTTTTGAAATGTCTTTTAAGGATTTATATACTCCTATTTTCAGACCAGCCATAAACGCGGCACCTAGTGCTGTTGTCTCATGAACTTTGGGTCTTAAAACTTTTACATTAATAATATCTGCCAAAAATTGTGAGAACCAATTATTCATAACCATTCCGCCATCAACTTTTACTAGCTTTGGTCTTAATCCATCATGTTTCATAGCTTCAAATAGATCGTAGGTTTGATAAGCAACTGATTCAATAATAGCCCTTACTATTTCTTTTGGACCTGTGTCTCTAGTAATTCCACTTAAGATTCCTCTCGCATTTGCGTTCCAATATGGGGCTCCCAGTCCAGTAAATGCTGGAACTAAATAAATTCCAGCATTATCTTTAAGAGACTTAACAATGTTTTCAGTTTCAGGAGCTTTCTTTACAAACTTCATTCGATCTCTTAACCATTGTACGCCTGCCCCAGCAATAAAAATCGAACCTTCAAGTGCATACGTAGTTTTACCATTTAATCGATAACCAATGGTCGTTAATAATCTATTTTTAGAATATATTTTTCTAGATCCTGTGTTTAACAAAATAAATGCTCCTGTTCCATAGGTACTTTTTAAAGAACCTGGGTCAAAACAACATTGACCAATAGTTGCTGCTTGCTGGTCGCCAACAACACCGGTTATAGGTATGGATTTTCCTGTTAATAAAGGATGAGTATAACCATAATCATCAGCACAATCCTTTACTTCTGGAAGAATATTTTTTTTTATTTTTAAAAGTTTTAAAATCGTATCGTCCCATTTGTTCGAAGTAATGTTGTAAATCATAGTTCTACTTGCATTTGTGGCATCAGAAGCATGCACCTCTCCCTTTGTGAGCCTCCAAATTAAAAAACTATCTATAGTTCCAAAAAGCAGCTGATTATTATCCATCAGTTTCTTAGCTAAAGGAACATTATCTAATACCCATCTGATTTTTGTGCCCGAAAAATAAGGATCAATTAAAAGTCCGGTTTTATTAAAAATTAAAGTCTCTTTGTTCTGTCTTCTTAATTTTCTACAATAATCTTCTGTTCTTCTATCCTGCCAAACAATAGCATTGTAAACTGCTTTTCCAGTTTTTTTGTTCCACAAAACCGTTGTTTCTCTTTGATTGGTAATTCCTATGGTTAAAACATTTCCCCTAAGTTTTTTCGCTTTATTAATAACATCTTTAAGGGTTTTTTTGACTGTGTTCCAAATTTCTTCTGGATTATGTTCAACCCAACCACTTTTTGGAAAATATTGAGTAAATTCTTTTTGAGACGAATAAATAGGTTTACCTTTTAAACTAAATAAAATGGTCCTACTTGAGGTCGTTCCCTGATCAATTGATATAATAAAATCTTTTTTCATTAACTAAAATTTTCCCATTTAATCTCTAATTTTTTATCTTCTAAGATGGCATCGATCATAGCAATCATTAGAGGAAGTTTCTTTTCATCAAAGTCTTCTTTGACTTTCTTGCCAATTTCAAAAATTAGCTCTGCTCCCTCAACAGTAATATTAGACATTTTGTCTCTTTTAGCTTCAGAAAACAACATGCCATCACCTATCAAAGCTCCCATTCTACTATTTCTTCCTCCGGCTGAACTAACATATAAATCTCCCAAACCGGCAAGACCATTCACAGTTTCTTTTTTTCCATTTAAAAATTCTACAAATACCTCCATTTCATAAATAGATTGTCTTACCAGTGCAGCGGAAGTGTTTAAATGAGTATTATCTTTTCCTTCAGTTTTATTTAATCCTGGCGCAGCACCAATGGCCATAGAAAATATATTTTTTATTGCTGCGCAGACTTCTACGCCATTAATATCTGTGCTAGTTGAAACACGATAATAATTTGTAGTTAACATCTTTTTCAACGAGTTAGCGGTATCTAAATTGTTATTTGCAACAACAACTCCACTATAAACTCTATTTGCTAGACCTACAGCTAAACATGGCCCGCCTACAGCGGATAAGTTTATGTTTTTAATTTCCTTTTGAGATAACAGTCTGATTAATTTATCGACTAAAAGTTCATATTTATTTCCATTAATACTCAAACCTTTAGTTAACATTAAAAGTGGAGGTAATTCTCCATCATATGAAACTTTTTTTAATTCTTCCGCAACCCAGTCTATACCTTTCGAACTAACACCCAAAACAATTAAATCTGGTTTTTTTTTAAAAACTTCTTTAATTAAATCATGTTTAAAAAATTTAATCGTTTTTATAACTTCAATATTAAGACCAAAATGAAAGTGCCTTTTATTTAATTCATTAATAGAATCATTTTCTAAATGTGTCCCAACAATACTGACATCATGTTTATTATCAGAACATGGATAGGCAAATGCAGTACCCATTGCGCCAGCACCTAAAATTACTATCTTGATCACAAGCTACTCTCTAAAAATAAATTTCTTAATTAAAAATAACACAGCAATAATTTCAATTTTACCAAATATCATAAAAATCATTAAGGTAACTTTAGTAAAACTATTCAAATTAAAAAAGCTT
>Ga0208132_1001086_pt1 | contig 12101 bp, 9 predicted proteins | sample ETNtaG_16_FD_185785 | JGI IMG/M metagenome (GOLD analysis project Ga0208132, IMG submission 185785) | Marine microbial and viral communities from oxygen minimum zone, Eastern Pacific Ocean - ETNP201406SV199 (SPAdes) (version 2) | ecosystem: Environmental > Aquatic > Marine > Oceanic ... | reverse complement strand
TTGGCGGCCTGAGTTGGCTTAATATAGCCTCCACCACACTCATTGCTTTAACAGTAATGCTAGTGATCGCTGTCGGTGTGGCGGACTGTGTCCATGTAATGAGTTCTTATCTATTGTATAGGCGTTCCGGCAATGACCATGAACAGGCCTTGTCGCAGGCATACGGCAAAACTGGAGTGCCAATCCTGCTTACAACTGTCACAACAATGGCAGGTATGTCATCACTGGCAGTGACAGGAATGCCACAGTTTGTCCTGTTCGGATTCTCTTCTGCGGCAGGAGTTGGCCTGGCTTTTCTATATACAATCTATCTATTACCAGTGTTACTGGATTACTGGCATCCAATGCAAGACAAGAAAGTTTCAAATGTCGTTCAACAAAAGAAAACTTTAATAAGCTCAATTAAATCTTTCTTTAAGTCGATTCAAATAAAGGCTTTAAAGCTTTTATGTTTTATTGCGAGACCGATATTATTTTTATCCAATAAAATTGGGCTAACCTGGTTATTAGGAGCAGACTGGTTGCAGCCATTACTAGATAAAATTCCATCCTTTGTTCAGCGTTACCGATATGCAGTAGTTGTGATTTTTTTTAGTGTATTTGGAATCTGTTTGTACGGTGCAACTCAAGTCAAAATTGACTCCAACTTGGTTGAGCTTTATTCTGATGATGTCCCTATCGGTCAGGCATATGATATCGTTGATGAGCACATGATGGGTACAGGGAATATGATTATTGTAGTTAATACCGGAGAGTCTGACGCCATCATGAATCCTGCAGTTTTAAATGCAATGAGTCGTCTCCAGAGTCAAGTCAAGGAAAGTTATAGCGAATATATTATTCGTACTAACTCGTTAGCGGACTTGGTTAAAGAAACCCACGCCATCATGCAAGGTGATGAACAGTACCGAACTATCCCTGACAGTCAAATCACGGTATCCCAGTTATTGTACTTGTTTAACAGCGCCAACCCAGAGGAGCGACGAGCCTTGGTGAGTGATGACTATAGCAAAAGCCACATTAGTATCCAGTTAAAAAATGCAGGCTCAAACGAGTATGCAGAATTTTTTGCAGGCATCCGAAAAGACATAAACAACGAATTTGATACATTAAAAGACCGTTACCCTAATTTGGACGTTGAAATTACCGGTACTTTTGCAATGATGATGAGGCTTGCAGATGATTTAAGTAGGAACCAGTTCAAGAGTTTAGCCATAGCTGCTATCGTTATTAGTTGCTTGTTGATGGTGACACTGGGTTCGCTGCAGGCGGGGGCTATGTCGATTGTCCCTAACTTAATCCCAGCCACTCTGGCGTTTGGCTTGATGGGTCTTTTTGGAATTCCACTCGACACAGATACTCTGATGATTGCGCCTCTGATAATAGGTATAGCGGTAGATGACACGATTCACTTTATTAGTCATTATAGAATGTCACTTGCTATAAATAATAACATGCGATTGGCCTTGATTGAAGCGATAAAAGAGGTAGGTCAGGCGGTAACTTTTACAACACTTATACTTGGCAGCGGTTTCTTTATGCTTACATTTAGTGATTATTTGGGTTTAGCTAAGATTGGTGGCTTTGGCTCTCTAGCGATATTTGTTGCATTGCTATGTGACTTGCTTTTTTTCCCGGCGCTAATTATGATATTTAAGCCAAAATTTGGTCAGAAAGATGTTGATGAAAATTTAAATTTTATAGAGGTCACAAAATGAATCGATTACTACTTACTACAAATTGCTCATTAGTCTTTGTTGTTCTAAGTGTTTTTTTATCACTTTCTAGTTTGCAGGTATATGCAGAAACTGACTTAAGTGCAAGAGAGATTATGGAAAAGGTGGACGAGGAAAGACGTAAATCAACAGACTCCGCCTTCACTCGAATGAAACTTACTACTTGCAAGTATGGCATCAGTGGTGGAAAGATAAAGTGCGCTGAAAAAGCACGAATTAAGCTAGTCGAAAGCGCACAAATTAACACTGGCGAAAATAACAAAGACACTAAAAGTATTGCTATCATTCTTCAGCCCTCAAGTGAGAAGGGTATTGGTATGTTGTCCTACAGTTACGATGATAGCGATCGAGACAATGAAACATGGCTCTATCTCTCTGCTCTTGGAAAAGTGAAGAGGATCAGTGTTAGAAACAGTGACGATGAAGAAACCGAATCTGCCAGCATTTTTGGAACAGAAATGACAACCGAAGATCAGGAAACTGGGAAGCTCGATGACTATACTTATGAGCTACTTGATCAAGGAGAGTTTAGAGGGAGAGAGGTTGCAGTAATCGAATCAACACCTAAGCCACACCGTCTCAGTAAAAGTAGCTACGGTAAAACTCAAAGCTGGATCGACACAGAAAGATTTATAACTCTTAAAGTACGAATGTTTGATAAATACAATAATCCTATTAAGAAGCTCGAGGTAGGCAAGGTTGAAAAGATCAATGATATTTGGATGGGTAGAAGCCTTACATTTTTTAATACGGTCAGCAACAGATTAACCAATATGAAGCTTGAGGCGATTAACTTTGACATGGACATTAAAGAAGATTTTCTTACCCAAAGAGCATTAACGGATCAGGCTTTCAGGGAAAAATTTCTCAAAGATTTGCGTAAACAGGCTAAATAATTTCATAACAAAGCATGGTTAAATTAGTCAACAAACTGATTATTTATATATTTGTTGGTTTAGCGTTTAGTCCATTTGTATTGGCTGATGATTCCTTATTTGACGATGACGTCCTGTTTGATGGATCTGATAAGGAGTTTGATGGCTGGTCAGATGATGCTGACCTCTTTGAGGGAGATGAAATTAATAGTACAAGACCTTTCGCCTGGTTAAATATCGGAGTTACGCAAAAATGGGGATTTAATCCAGTAAACGATTGGAGTACCACAAAGGAGAGGACCGAGCTTATTCTTGGCACGACTGGCTCGATTTCTGCTACCGGATATGGCGAATTAGAATTGAAGGCTACCAAATATTGGCCGAGCGATAGCTACCACTCAACTAAATCGAGCGATGTCGAGATAGAGAGAGCCTTTTTACAGTTTAGTTTTGATCGCTGGAGTACCAAGCTGGGCCGATATACTATTGGCTGGGGAGAACTTGAGGGCGGTGCGTTAGATGTTGTCAACCCGTCTGGCGGCTTGACCGATCCATCGATAACGTCTCAGTGGCTAATAAGTGCAACTCGCTATGGGGGCAAAAGTGATATTAGTGTTTTTTATAACCCGAACCCTTCGATTACAAAGAGTGCCTTGGTATCACTAAAGGATGATGACAGACACCGTGAATTTGGTCTGCGCTACGGAATGAATAGAGAAGGTAGCGATATGGCATTCTATGCTGGTCAATTGATACCCAATAATGCGATAAAAAACCTTACTGACGGGGTTGCCTATGCCAGTCCATATGAGCTATTAGGGTTTGGCATGAATAAGGTATTCAATGACTATTTGCTTAAATTTGACATAGCCTATAAACGAAACCTTCAACACAACCGTTTAGGACAGCTTGTTGAGGCTGACAGGATGGACTGGGATCTTGCTTTTGATATTACGAAAGGTGATAGGCAATGGTTGTTTTCAATTAATTCGCAATATTGGTTGGATTTTTTCAATGACTATTCAACTCCTACTCTACTGGGTAGTGTCAGTTCTGAGAAAAATAGCATGACTTATATGGCTAATGTTAGTGACAAGATTGGTGAAACAGACTGGAGCTGGAATTTATCAAATATTGTCGCTGCTAACAATGACCTTTCATTAATTACTGCTGGCCTTGACTGGGATATCAGTGACAACTTGAATGCTAAGTTAACTGCTACTAAGGCAAATGCTAAACTTGACCGTGCATTTAGCTTACTCGACGATTATCAGAGAGTCAATTTAGAGGTCAAATTCCAGTATTGATTCTGACTGCCATATTTGTTATTGTCCTTAGTACGCAATGAGTTGTATCAACTCCTCTAATAGTATCGGACATAGTATAATTTGCGTAAGTTAATTTATGGCTAAGCAATGTTAGACAGCAAGCTCTTAAGAGGCAATATAGATTTTGTGGTTGAGCAACTCAAAAGGCGAAATTTTACTTTTGATACAGTTCAATACAATAAGCTTGAAGGTCAAAGAAAAGTAATTCAAGTGCAAACCCAAGATTTGCAAAATCTAAGGAATAAAAGATCAAAGGCAATCGGCAAAGCAAAAGCTTCTGGTGAAAGCATACAGACACTACTTGACGAGGTTTCAGAGTTAGGGCAAAAACTTGACAATGCGAAATCTAAATTACAAGACATTCAGGCTAAGATCGATGAGATAGTTATGGCGATGCCAAACATTCCTCACCCATCTGTACCAGAGGGCGGTAGCGAAGACGACAATGTGGAGATAATTAGTTGGGGGGAGACAACAAAGTTTGATTTTGAGCCAAAAGATCATGTGGATTTAGGTGCAATACATGGAATGGATTTTGCTGTTGCAGCTAAAATTTCAGGAGCGAGATTTGTCGTCATTACTGGAAAGCTTGCAAAGCTTCAGCGCGCCTTAACTCAGTTTATGTTGGATCATCATATCGAGAAAAATGGCTACACTGAAACCTACGTGCCGTACTTGGTTAATGCAGACTCTTTGACGGGAACTGGACAATTACCAAAATTTGAAGCTGACTTGTTTAAAACCCATCTGCACGGTGAAGAAGGTGAAGCAAAAGCACTATATTTAATACCAACAGCAGAAGTGCCAGTGACCAATATTGTCCGTGAATCAATTATTAAAGGCTCAGAATTACCTCTTAAGTTTGTCGCTCATACGCCATGTTTCCGTTCTGAAGCCGGTTCCTATGGAAAAGACACCAGGGGCTTGATTCGACAGCATCAATTTGAAAAAGTTGAATTGGTACAAATTTCAAAGCCAGATGATTCTTATGAGGTGCTTGAAGAATTAACCTATAACGCCGAAGGCATTCTGCAATTATTAGATCTGCCTTACCGTAAGATAGAACTCTGCACGGGCGATCTTGGTTTTTCATCTGCTAAAACTTATGACCTCGAGGTATGGTTGCCAGGTCAAAATAAATATCGTGAGATTTCTTCATGCTCTTGTTTTGAAGCTTTTCAGGCAAGAAGGATGCAACTTAGATGGAAAAATACAGAAACCAATACGACAGAGTTTCTGCACACCTTGAATGGTTCAGGACTAGCTGTTGGGCGGACATTGGTGGCTGTAATGGAAAACTATCAGCAGTCTGACGGTAGTATTATTGTTCCAAAAGTTTTGCAAGGCTACATGGGCGGCCTAACTAGGATAAAATAACCCATTTATTTTTTTGGAGTTTGATATGAATTTACCACCAGAACTTTTTTTGGTAGCTATGTTTGTGCTTATGTACTTTTTGTTGATTAGGCCACAACAAAAACGTGCAAAGGAGCACAAGAAATTACTAAATGAGTTAAAAAAAGGTGACGAAATTGTCACTAATGGCGGTGTGATTGGGAAAGTTACTTCTGTTGACGAATCTTTCGCTACCCTAGAAATTGCTGATGGTGTAATTGTCAAAGTACAAAAGCAAGGCATCAATCAGAAAATGCCAAAAGGCAGTGCCAAGCTATAACCTATAAGTAAGACTGAAATGAATCATTATGCCGGATGGAAGAATGCACTGATTGCATTTTTTCTTTTTCTCTCGACTCTCTACGCATTGCCAAATATCTATGGCTCGGATTTGGCAATCCAAATCTCAGGCACAGGCGATATTATTGTCAATAACGAAGACGTCAGGGCTATTGAGAGTGCTCTGGTAGATAACGATATTGACCATAAATCAATAGGATTAGTTAATAGTCGAATTCTGATTCGTTTTAACGACTCTCAGTCACAGCTTTCATCTAAAGCTTTACTAAAACAAAGTCTGAGTCGCAATTATGTTGTTGCATTAAATCTCGCTCCATCTATTCCAAAGTGGCTCTCTAATATTGGTGGAAAGGCAATGTCACTGGGTCTGGACTTAAGGGGTGGAGTACACTTCTTACTCGAAGTTGATATGGACGCTGTCATAGCAACATCTATAGATCGTTATGAGAATGAATTGAGGTCACTACTTAAGAAAGATCGTTTGTACAGAAAAATTCTGAAAGAAAATAACTCTTTAGTGGTTATATTTAAAGAACAAAATCTTAAAGACCAGGCCAAGAAAGTTATCAGAGATGAGTTGCCTGATTTGATGATTGTTGAAGGAAGCGAGTCAGAGTTACAATTAAGCTTAGAGATAACGACTGATACGCAAAGTGCCGCTAAGAAGAGTGCGCTAAAACAGAACATTACGACACTGCGTAATCGTGTGAATGAGCTAGGTGTGGCTGAGCCGATCATACAACAACAGGGTACCGAGAGAATAGTTGTGCAGCTTCCTGGTGTTCAGGATACGGCCAGGGCAAAAGAAATACTCGGTGCAGTTGCCACTTTAGAATTCAGATTGGTTGATGAAAAGAACGATCTTCAGAGTGCTGTTAATTCTGGCAAGAATCCGTCAGGCTCAAAACTGTATTATTTTAGGGATGGCAGGCCATTATTGCTTAAAACAGGTGTCATTGTGACTGGTGAAAATATTGTTGATGCTGCCTCAAGCGTTGATCAACAAAATAACTCGCCCATGGTCAGTATTACCCTAGATAATACTGGTGGACGTTCTATGCTCGAAACTACAAAGGAATACCTGCATCATCGGATGGCTGTGGTATACATTGAGAACAAGGTGGAAACAATTATTAAGGATGGCGAAACGATAAAGAATCGTAGCAAAACACAAGATATTATCAATGCAGCAACCATTCAAGGTACTTTTTCCAATAGATTCCAGATAACAGGAATAGATAGTTCAAGAGAAGCTCGGAATCTTGCGCTACTATTAAGGGCCGGATCACTTTCAGCTCCAATTGAAATAATTGAAGAGAGAACTATTGGGCCTAGTTTGGGTGCTGACAACATTCAAAAGGGTTTGATATCAGTTCTAATTGGCTTTGTGCTAGTACTTGTTTTTATGGGTTGGCGCTACCGCGTTTTTGGTTTAGTGGCAAATGTTGCGCTAACAATTAATTTGGTAACAATTGTCTCTATCCTGTCTCTTATACAAGCAACCTTAACGTTACCAGGTATTGCCGGCATAGTACTAACGGTAGGTATGGCAGTTGATGCCAATGTGCTTATTTTTGAACGTATAAAAGAAGAGTTGCACGCAAATAAGAATATACAAAAAGCGATTTCCGCGGGTTATGGAAAAGCATTACTAACAATTGCTGATGCCAATATAACGACACTAATTGCATCTTTGGTTTTGTTTAGTTTTGGTACTGGTGCAGTGAAAGGCTTTGCGGTAACGCTATCGATAGGCATTATCACATCAATGTTTACTGCAATTATTGTATCGAGGGCAATAATTAACTTGATATATGGTGGCAAAAAAGTAGAGGAGTTAGCGATATGAGTCTGAAATCTTTAAAAGTGCCGGCTATAGATTTTGTAAACAAGCGTAGGTACGCTTTGTTTTTTTCTGCTTTGTTGTTGGCAATGTCAGTTGTATCTCTTGGAATGCAAGGACTTAAGCTTGGAATTGACTTTACTGGCGGCACCTTAATTGAGATAGGTTACGAGCAGACAGCAGACCTTGAAGAGATCAGGACAAAGCTCGCTGATGCTGACTACATAGGCACTAATGTGCAGTATTTTGGTTCTGACACTGAAGTATTAATCCAGCTCGAACCTCAAGCAGTCTCTTCTGCTAAGCTTAGTTCTTCGATTATTCGTATGCTCGGGGAAGGTGTTGATGTGCGACGTGTTGAATTTGTTGGTCCCAAGGTTGGAGAAGAGTTAACTAATGATGGCGGGTTGGCTTTACTTTACGCACTCATTGGTATTTTGATTTATGTCGCCTTGAGGTTCGAATATCGTTTTGCTTTAGGATCGATTAGCGCCCTAGTCCATGACGTTGTGATTACGCTTGGCGTATTCTCCGTGCTCCAGATAGAATTTGATTTAACTGTATTGGCGGCACTGCTGGCTGTTATTGGTTATTCACTCAATGACACGATAGTGGTTTTTGACCGTATCAGAGAGAATTTTCTTTCTACTAGGCATACCGATCCAAAGCCGATTGTAAATGATGCGCTGAATCAAACACTTGCTCGAACATTAATGACGTCATTGACAACATTGTTGGTCCTTTTGGCTCTATATTTCTTAGGGGGAGAAGTAATCCATAGTTTTGCTGGTGCACTTATAATTGGTGTTGTCATTGGTACATACTCATCAATATACGTTGCCAGTTCAATGATTCTGGCTCTTGGCATTGCAAAAGAAGATATGCTGCCTTCAGAAAAAGAAAAGAAAGAGATTGACGCTAGACCTTAGCTTTATCCGTCAAAGCGTTCAAAAACGAGACATGCATTGGTGCCACCAAAACCAAAACTGTTTGATAGAATTCGCTTAAGTTGTATATCTTGATTCTTTCTAACAATAGGCATGTCTTTAGCTTCTTCGTCCAGTGTTTCAACGTTCACTGACTCAACCACAAAGCCGTTCTGAAGCATTAATAATGAGTATATCGACTCATTAACACCTGCCGCTCCAAGTGCATGACCTGAAAGAGACTTGGTTGAGCCAATAAGCGGTATGTTGTCTTTAAAAACTTCTTTGATAGCTTGAAGCTCCTTCATATCTCCAACTGGCGTAGAGGTGCCATGAGCATTGATATAGTCGATTGGACCATTTAGGTTGGCTGTTGCAATCTCCATGCATCTCTTTGCACCTTCACCAGAAGGCGCAACCATGTCATAGCCATCCGATGTTGCGCCATACCCTACCAGTTCAGCAATAATGTGAGCGTCTCGTGCCTCAGCGTGCTCTAAGGATTCAAGAACAAGGGCGCCACCACCGCCTGATATAACAAAGCCATCCCTGTCAGCGTCATAAGCGCGAGATGCTTTTTTGGGTGTGTCGTTGTATTTTGATGAAAGCGCACCCATGGCGTCAAACAACATAGTCAGTGACCAGTCAAGCTCCTCGCCGCCGCCTGCAAAGACAACATCCTGTTTTCCTAGTTGGATTTGTTCCATCGCGTTTCCAATACAGTGAGCACTGGTAGAGCAAGCAGAGCTGATCGAGTAATTAATGCCTTTAATTTGAAACAAGGTGGACAAACAAGCAGAAGTCGTCGATCCCATCGTACGGGGAACACGATACGGCCCTACACGTTTTATGCCTTTGCTTCTTAATATGTCGGCGGACTCAACTATATTTTGGTTAGATGCCCCTCCAGAGCCCATAATCAGCCCAGTCCTCTCATTAGAGACAATTTCTGGGCCCAGTCCTGACTGTTTGATAGCCTCATCCAAGGCAACCGCATTATATATTGCCGCATCAGCCATAAAACGCAACATCTTGCGGTCAATAATGTCGCTAGTATCTACCTCGGCAATTGAACCATGGACGTGAGACCTTAGGCCCATTTCGGCGTACTTCTCACAGTATTCAATACCAGACTTAGCCTCCTTTAGGGATTCAAGAACTTCGGATTTATTGTTGCCTAAACTGCAGACAATGCCCATTCCTGTTATGACAACGCGATTCATCAGAATAAAGAGGTATCAGTGAATAAGCCTACTTTGAGGTTGGTGGCTTCATAAATTAATTTCCCGTCAGCTTCCATTGTAGCATCAGCTATTCCCATGTAGAGTTTACGAGCTACCACTCTGGAAAGGTTTACGTTGTATGTAATTTTCCTGTTACTTGGCAAGACCTGACCGGTAAATTTAATTTGTCCCGCTCCTAGCGCCCTTCCTCTGCCAGGACCTCCAAGCCATCCTAGATAAAATCCAACCAACTGCCACATAGCGTCAACGCCAAGACAACCCGGCATGACCGGGTCGTTATTAAAGTGGCAGTTGAAAAACCACTGATCCGGATTAATATCTAGCTCAGCTGTCAGCCCTCCTTTGCCGTACTCGCCACCAGTTTCACTGATGTCAGTGATACGGTCAAACATAAGCATTGGAGGTTGAGGGAGTTGGGCATTGCCGAGTCCAAACAATTCTCCATTTCCGCACTGGATAAGTTCGTCGTAAGAATAACTGTCTTGTTTCATAACATTTGATATAGCTACTGTGGAGCGATTTTATCACACTTAGCTAGACCCTAAAATTCAACTTAGACCTTCAGATCAGCGATAATATCTGTTATGTCTTCTAACCCAGCTGAGATTCGAACCAGGTTATCTGAGATGTTGCTTTTTCGTCTTTCATCTTCTGTAAGACGGTTATGAGTGGTAGTTGCTGGATGCGTAATGGTGCTCTTTGTGTCACCCAAATTTGCCGTAATTGAGATCATTTTGGCGTTATTAATAATCCGGAACGCTTCCTTTTTGCCACCCTCAACTTCAAAAGAGACAATACCCCCGTAACCAGATTGCTGTGCCTTTGCAATATTATGGTGAGGGTGAGATTCAAGGCCAAGATAGTGAACTTTTTGAACAAATGCTTGGTTCTGTAGCCATTCTGCGAGTTTAAGTGCATTTTCACAGTGTGCCTTCATTCTTAATGAAAGCGTTTCGAGTCCTTTGAGTATAACCCAGGCATTGAAAGCGCTCAGTGTTGGACCGGTTGCTCTACAAAAACTGCGTATTTCATCAATATGTTCCTTGCTTCCAGCCACTGCACCAGCTAGGCAGCGACCTTGTCCGTCAATATATTTTGTGGCAGAATGGAGGATCAAATCTGCGCCAAAATTTAAAGGTTTTTGAAGAGCAGGCGTCATAATGCAGTTGTCAACCGCCAATAAGATATTGTGTTCTTTTGATAAAGCTGAAAGCAGCGATAAATCGACAACTTCACCTAGAGGGTTTGATGGAGTCTCCAGCAAAAATATTTTGGTGTTTGTTTGAACTGAATTTTTCCAAGAATCAATATCAGGCAAATCTACAAAGGTAACTTCGATGTTAAATTTATTTACAATGGTATTAAGCAGGACAATAGTGGTGCCAAACATGTCACGCGATGCAACAATATGTTCTCCAGCTTTAAGGAGGCCCATCAAGGTGGCAAAAATAGCAGACATGCCACTAGCGGTAGCGATACAAGATTCTGTCCCTTCAAGGGCGGCTAATCTATCCTCAAAAGCTTGAACATTGGGATTGGTAAACCTTGTATAAATATTGCCTTCCTCTTCGTTGGCGAACCTTCTGGCTGCCTGCTCGGCGCTATCAAATGTGAAGCTAGAGGTTAGAAAAACAGCGGCAGAGTGTTCCTGCTGTTCTGTAGCCTGATAACCTTCGCGGATTGCCTTTGTATTAAATTTATTATCTTTCATTGTTGTAAAGATGCAGCTCAGTCGACTTGATTGTATATTAGTTCTGAATTCTCATTTATCACATTTTTTTCTTTTGCATCGTCAGACCTGAGAGCTTCAATGCTTCTTAAGTAGTTATTATCGATATCATTGGTAATATATTTTCCGTCAAAACAGGAACAGTCAAATTGCAAGACATCGGGGTTGCCCTGTTGCACAGACCAGATCAAATCCTCAAGATCTTGATAAATCAGCTTATCTGCACCGATAGATTGACATATTTCATTGTCGGTTTTGTTATGCGCAACAAACTCATTCTTGCTAGCCATGTCAATGCCATATACATTGGGATATCTTACCGGTGGTGCAGCTGAGGCAAAAAATACTTTTTTTGCGCCTGCAGCTCTAGCCATTTGCACGATCTCTTTGCTGGTCGTTCCGCGGACAATAGAGTCGTCTACTAAAAGTACATTTTTGTCTTTGAATTCGAGTTCAATAGCGCTGAGTTTTTGGCGTACCGATTTTTTTCTTTGTTTTTGCCCGGGCATAATAAAGGTTCGGGCAATATATCGATTCTTAATAAATCCTTCACGGTACTTTACATCTATAGCGTTAGCCAGCTGCAAGGCGGCAGTTCTTGAAGTGTCGGGTACCGGCATTACAACGTCAATTGTCTCCTCTGGCCAGACAGATTTAATTTTTTCTGCAAGCTTCTCTCCCATTCTAAGGCGAGATTTGTATACAGAAATGTTGTCAATGATAGA